>Ga0126377_10000060_pt1 | contig 48803 bp, 37 predicted proteins | sample PanSoiMetPlot_22_FD_92647 | JGI IMG/M metagenome (GOLD analysis project Ga0126377, IMG submission 92647) | Tropical forest soil microbial communities from Panama - MetaG Plot_22 | ecosystem: Environmental > Terrestrial > Soil > Tropical forest > Bulk soil | place: Panama | collected 2016-02-17 | reverse complement strand
TTGCCCGGCCGGGCGGCAATGCGACAGGCATCAATTTTTTCAGTATCGAGTTGGTCGCAAAGCGGCTGGAAATTCTTCGTGAGATGGTCCCCGCAACCACTCGTGCGACCCAACGGGCAAATACGACTAAAAGTCCGTCACCACGGCTCTGTGCATGCGGCAACAATCATCACCCGCATGGGCGGAGACGCGCCAAGCCGGCTCCCGGTGGGGAGGGCGCGCGAAATTTGAGAATCCAGTGGCTGCCACCCGGTGGCCGCTACCGAGCTTCTAGTCTCGAGCTTCTAGTCTAATGAGCCACGGGACCAACATTGCGGACATACCCTGTCAACCTCCAAGTTCATTTCTGGGCCGCTGCTATGATTCGAAACGTTCGTCTAGTCCAAGCGGGACAGGCGTGAGGCAACCGCCGTCGATGTGCTGCTCCGATTACCGAGTTTGCGGTTGTCGCTAGCTATGTGCTTGCTAGAAGACAAAGATCCAGGCGATGAGGGGAGTAACTTATTGAAATCATGGTGGGCGCGACAGGGATCGAACCTGTGACCCCTACCATGTCAAGGTAGTGCTCTTCCGCTGAGCTACGCGCCCGAGCCGCCCCTCGTCATATCGGCTGCTTTGCGACGAAGCAAGGACCGCGCGCGTCTCAAGCGGCGAGCATCTTCTGGACTTCGTTCACAAGCTCGCGCAAATGCACTGGCTTCGACAGGACTTTGGCGTTTCGCGGCGCCGCCGTATCGGAATTCAGCGCCACCGCCGCAAAGCCGGTGATGAACATGATCTTGATGTCGGGATCGAGTTCGCTGGCGCGGCGCGCCAGTTCGATGCCGTCCATCTCGGGCATCACGATATCTGTCAGCAGAAGCTCGAACGGCTCTTCCCGTAGCCTCTGATAAGCCGACAGCCCATTGTCAAACGAGATCACGTCGTAACCGGCGTTCTGCAGCGCTTTCACCAGAAAGCGCCGCATATCACTATCGTCCTCGGCAAGAATGATCTTCGCCATGGCCCCGCCCACTCAAAACAATGAGGTAACGCCTGCCCTTTTGATATTCTTCCCCCACCCATAAAGCGGGATGGCGGGTAAACAACGAGTGAAACCGCACCCGGGATTGTCGGCAAGGTTGACCCAAGGCTAACTCCAACCTGCCCCTGGGTTTTAGGCCATGGACAATACCCCGTTTCCCGCCATAGTGGTGCCAAAAGCATGGGTGGTCGTTGCCTCCCAGGTTAAACCCACCCGTTTGTCATGTCCGACGTGAAAGACGAGCTCGACCCTCCCTTTGAGATCTTCGAACCGGCCGAGTGGCGAGGGCCGGTCGTGTTCAACTCGCCGCACAGCGGATGCGTGTATCCGCGCGCGTTCCTCACCGCCTCACGCCTCGAGCTCGCGACGCTGCGGCGCTCAGAGGACAGCTTTGTCGATGAACTCAACATAGGCGTCGTGCGGCGGGGCTATCCGCTGATGCGGGCGCACTTTCCCCGCTGCTATATCGACGTGAATCGCGAACCCTATGAACTCGATCCCCGCATGTTCGAAGGGCGGCTGCCGTCATTCGCCAATACCCGCTCGATGCGCGTCGCCGGAGGTTTGGGCACGGTTGCGAGGGTGGTTGGCGATGCCCAAGAAATCTATTGCCAGCGCATTCCGGTGGATGATGCGATTAGGCGCATCGAGGGATTGTACAAGCCTTACCATCGCGCGCTGCGCCGTTTGTTCACCCGCGTCCATAGGGATTTCGGAGCCGCGATCCTGATCGACTGTCATTCCATGCCATCGAGCGCCGGCACCAAGGACGAGCGTCCGCGCGCCGACGTCGTGCTGGGTGATCGGTATGGCACGAGTTGCGTTGCTGCGGTCGCCGAGACCGTCGAATCGACGCTGCGCGCGCAAGGCTATTCGGTGAGCCGCAACAAGCCTTATGCGGGCGGGTTCATCACCGAGCATTACGGCAATCCGGCTGCCGGCCTGCATGCCATTCAGCTCGAGCTCAACCGCGCGCTTTACATGGACGAGCGGCGTTTCGAACGCTCGGCCTCCTTCGGCAGGCTGGCCGCAGACCTTGAGATGCTCGCGGAAGCGCTCGCGGCGATCCCGGTCCAAGAGCTGCGGCCCTACCGCGCGGCAGCCGAATAACCGCTGGTTCACGATGGCGGCAAAAAAGGGCCGCTTGCGACTGCAAGCGGCCCAAGTCTAGGGAGGAAACGCCCAAGGAGGGCGGCGGTAACGCGAGGCGCTACCGCACCGCAACAACATACAGTGCAGCGCACAAATAGCAAGGGGAAAACGAGGGTAGAACCGTTCTCTGGGCATAGGTGGCCTTCCCGCAATGCAGAGGCTGAGGCACTTGCAGGTCAAAAACCTAAGCGCGCCCAGTCACTAAGGCCACGCCTCAGGTCAAATCTGTGCCAATAGGAAGAGCCGCGGGTGGCGGTCGCTGGGAGGGGCGCAAATGACGGCGATCGACTTCTCCGCTTTCGTCGACGAGCTCGCGTCGGTGTCGGGCGAGACCATCCTGCCATTCTTCCGCACGGCGCTGAGCATCGAGGACAAGGGTCGCTCGGGCGGATTCGATCCCGTCACCGCTGCCGACCACGCGGCCGAAACGGCAATGCGCGCGCTCATTCGCCGCATGTTCCCGGACCATGGCATCATTGGTGAGGAATTCGGCAAGGAACGACCCGACGCGGAATATGTCTGGGTGCTCGATCCGATCGATGGGACGAAGTCTTTCATTTCCGGCATGCCGGCGTGGGGCACGCTGATCGCGTTGCTGCGATCGGGCGAGCCGGTGTTCGGGATGATGAATCAACCATTCACCCGCGAGCGGTTCAGCGGCGATGGCGGACGCGCGCATTATCGCGGTCCCAACGGAAAACGAGACCTGCGGGTGCGCACATGCCCCGATCTCGCCAGCGCGGTTTTGTTCACCACGAGCCCGCTGCTGATGAATGCAGACGATCGCGAACTGTTCAGGCGGGTTGAGAAATCCGTGCGGCTGTCACGCTACGGAGGCGATTGCTACGCCTATTGCATGCTGGCGGCGGGCCATGTCGATCTGGTGATCGAGACGGAGCTTAAGCCGTATGACGTGCTTCCCCTGGTGCCGATCATCTTGGGCGCGGGAGGCGTGATCACCACCTGGGAAGGCAGCGCGCCGCACGCGGGCGGACGCATCATCGCGGCGGGCGACAAGCGCGTGCACGCCGCGGCGATCGAGGTGCTGGGAGAGGAATAACTAACACCGCGTCACTTGAATAGCGGCGTGCCCGGCACGAATGCATCGAACGCCGCCAACGTCTGCACGCGAAACCGATCCTGCTCCATCAACAGCTCGTGGCGCGCGCCTGGCACAATTAGATGCGAGCCCGCGCGCAGCCTTAGCGCAAACTCGGCGATGGCCGGCGTCGAAACGATTCCGTCCATTCCTGCGGCGATGATGAGGATCGGCTGCCGGATGTGTCCCGCATAGCCGGGTTCGGACAACTCTGCCATGACGCGAAAGGCGGCATCGCACCAAGCCACCGTCGGCGAACCGACCGCGAGCGCCGGCTCTGCCTCGATGGCCGCAACATTGCGGGCGTAGCGCACTGGGTCGGAGCTGAGCAGGTTGCCTTTGAACGGACGCTGCATGATTGCCGCGGCACTGCCGCCCGGAACGTAGAGTGAGCCCAGGCCGATCGAGCGCAGAGCCTGGACTATGATGCGGTTCCCCCCGGACCGGCGCATTCCTGGCAACGCGATCATCGGTGCCAGCAGAACCATGCGGTCGAACCAGCGATGGCCGGCATGGGCAGCGCGCAGCAAGATCGTCGCGCCCATGGACTGAGCAAGCGCAAACAGCGGCGGCGGGCAGTCTGGAAGCACGACCTCGTTGATAAAAGTCTCGAGATCGATCTGGTATTGAGCGAAGTTCCGCACATAGCCTTTGCGCGGGTTGCGCAGTGTGCGGTCCGACAATCCTTGTCCGCGCCAATCGAGCGTGGCTACTGCGAAACCTCGTGCGCGCAGATCGCGCACGGTCTCGAAATATTTCTCGATGAATTCCGACCGACCCTGAAACAAGCAGACGGTCCCTTTGCGTCCCCGCGGCGGAGCCCACCGCGCAAAACGCAACGCGACCCCGTCCGGCGTGTTGAGAGTTCCGGTGACGACGTCGTCGGGCACCGGATTGGCGGGGATCGAAACGAGGGTCATGGAATGGGAGGCTCGCGCGGTCGCCTTATAGCAATAGCAGGGCATGGGGTGGTCTCAATCTGCCCCAGACAGGCAGCAGACCAAGGCTCGCCGCGTTGCGGGAACTTCAGGAAAATTCACGCTCGGTCAAGCCGTTAGCGCTCTTGCGGTTGCGCGTAACCCTCCCCATATGCGTGTTGCGCAGGCCTCTCTAGGGCTGCGCCTGAAGCAGAATCGGTCCGGCCCACTGGGCGGACCATCCGCATTTCGCTCAACTAACGAGGTTATGCCATGCGAACTTTCGATCTTGCTCCCCTCTATCGTTCGACCGTCGGTTTCGACCGGCTGTTCTCCATGCTGGACGGCTTCGAAGCTGCTCCGGGTTATCCGCCCTACAACATCGAACGGACCGGCGACAACGCCTACCGCATTTCGCTTGCTGTGGCGGGCTTCGGCGAAAACGAACTTTCGATCGAAGCGAAGGAGAACACGCTGACGATCAAAGGCGAGAAACAGACGAAGGACGAGAAGAACGGCGGTGAGGTGCTCTATCAGGGCATCGCAGCGCGTGCGTTCGAGCGCGTCTTCCAGCTCGCCGATTATGTCCAGGTCAAGGGTGCGACCCTCGAGAACGGGCTCCTGCACGTCGATCTCGTGCGCGAAATCCCCGAGGCGAAAAAGCCGCGCCAGATCCCGATCGGCGCCGGCGAGACCAAGGTGGTCGAAGCCAAGGCTGCCTAAGCCGTTAATTCGATCCAAGGGAGCGCCCCGGTTTCTGGGGCGCTCTCGGTTTTGGCGTCACTCATCGTATTCGTACTGGGCCGCAGGTGCTGGCGCGGGCGAGTCGCTCGACGCAAGCTTTGGCCGGGGTCGTGGCAGCGGTGGCGTCGCCTGCGCGGCGGTATCGCGCGCCGCCGCTCCCGGAGAGCCCGGCGGCAATGCCCGAGCGCCGGGACCAGCAGGCGTGAAATCGTCAAAGCCGCCATCGGGGATCATGGCCATCGGTCGCGGCGCGGGCCCAAACGGTGGCCGCATCAGCGGCATGGCGTAACGGGGCTCCGCCAGCGGTATGACCTTGACGATGCGGCCACCATAGGCATCGACGACGACTCGCGCCTCTTCGCCCGCGGCATCGAGGGCCCGCACGGTATAGACCGGACCCTTGCGCACAGGCCGCCCATGCGGCTCAAGCCCAGTCGAGCGCACGATGGTCACGATCTCATAGGACGGCAACGCCCCATCGCCGGGGTAAATGGTGCCTGGGTATGGAGTGGCAAGCGCCTGCGTCAATCCCGGTCGCGATCCCAGCAGCGTCAGTGCCGCAAGACTCGCGCAAAGTAGAACTCGGTGTTTCACCATTCGGTCCCCCGATTACCGGCGTTCGAGCCAAACGATCCGGCCCATTCACTATCTGCCCGCTACGATAGCTTGGAATGGGGCGTAGCTTTGACGTGGACATGGCATCAAGACGTATTGGCGAGCGCCACAAATCGATCCACCTCCTCGGCGCGGGTCGCAAACGAGGTGACGAGGCGCACGAGGATGGCGTCGCCATCCACTGCAATGTCCTTCGGCAGGGAACCCGTCGTCCACGGATGATAGCTCGCGCCGGCGGCCCTGAGCCGCTGGTCCACCTGCATCGGCAACGCGACGAATATCTCGTTGGCCTCCACCGGCCACGCTGGGACGAGCCGCGCAGCGGCAAGTCCGGCTGCGAGCCGATCGGCCATCGCGTTGGCATGCCGCGCAAGCTTGAGCCACAAATCGTCGGCGAGATAAGCCTCAATTTGGGCGGCAAGGAAACGATGTTTGGAGATAAGATGCCCGCCGCGCTTACGCCGCTCCGGCATGCCTGCGGCCCGGTGCGGATCGAAAAATATCACGGCTTCCGCGGCCAATGCGCCGCCCTTGGTGGCTCCTAACGAGAGAACGTCGACGCCCGCCATCCAGGTTGCTTGCGCCGGCGAGGCGTTGAGGCGCGCTAGCGCGTTGCCGAGACGCGCACCGTCCACGTGCACTGACATTCCGCGCGCGTGCGCGACCTCGGCAAGCTCGCGGATTTCGTCCGGCCGATAGATCGTCCCCGCTTCAGTCGCCTGCGAGAGCGACAGCACGCTAGGGCTGACATGATGCGGACCGCCCCATGACCCGGCGCAGAGCGCGCGCTGCAACGTTTCAGGCGCGATCTTACCCGCTTCGCCCGGTAGACCTATGAGTTTCATTCCGCCGCCATAAAATTCAGGCGCGCCGCATTCGTCCGTGGCGATATGCGCCTCCTGATGGCAGAGCACGGCCCCCCAGGGCTCCGTCAGATGCGCGAGTGCGAGCGCGTTGGCCGCGGTTCCGCTCGGCACCAGGAAAACCGCGACCTCCTGCTCAAAAATGCCGGCCAGCTTCTCCTCGACTCGCCGCGTCCAGGCATCACATCCGTAGGCGAGTGCCGCGCCTTCATTGGCCTGTGAAATTGCCGCGAGGATTTCCGGCGCGATGCCGGCCGCGTTGTCACTTGCGAAGTTCATGCGTTTCCCGGCGCGCGCCGCGCCGGATATGGCCGTGCGCGTTCTGGCCGCTTTCAGTCGTAGTATGCTGCGCGGCAAGCCAAGCGCAAAGTTACAGTCCCCAGCGGAACGCAAGTCGCGCCGGAATGCCGAGCGCAAAACCTGTGGCGGAGTTTTCGCGCCCCCCGGGAAACTTTCGCGCCTAAGATGATTTTCTCGATAGGCGAACCCTTGCCTTCATGATTAGAATTTGGCAGGGTAAACTAGGTCAGCATTGCTGTCCCAGTTGGGGCCGTCCGACGTTTTCGGCGGGTTTGTCATATGGCCCACACCGGACGGTGAGAGAAGCGGGCCATCGCACGTTCGCGGGACTGCCTAACACGAGCGGCCAGGCGCCTCAGCCAAGCGCGATAGCGAAAAGGCCGCCAATGACCAGCGGTACCCTTGAGGCCGTGACGCCGATCGGCGTTGCGGGAGCGAACGATGCGCCAAGAGACACACCAGCGGTGTGCCAAGGTTGAGACGCGAGGACGACAATGGGCGCGGCACGCCAGCGCGCAACGGGAGTAGGTCAGGGTCAGGGGACTGCGCAACGACAGCTTAGGGTCCGCCGGGGCAATACCGCGGGTCTGCCAGCCGCGCGTGGGCTTTACGATCCCGCGCTCGAGAAGGACTCCTGCGGCGTCGGTTTCATTGCCGACATCAAGGGCAGGAAATCGCACAAGCTGATCGAGGATGCGCTCGCCATCCTCGGCAATCTCGAACACCGCGGGGCGGTTGGCGCCGATCCGCGCGCCGGCGACGGCGCGGGCATTCTGGTACAGATCCCGCACAAGTTCTTCGTCAAGAAGGCGGACCGTCTCGGCTTTCGCCTGCCTAAGGCCGGCGAATATGCGGTCGGCGCGCTGTTCATGCCGCGCGATCCGGACTGGCGGCGGGTGATCTGCGACATCTACTCCCAGATGATCACCCGCGAGGGCATGACGCTCTTGGGCTGGCGCCAGGTGCCCACTGACAATTCGACGCTCGGCGAATCGGTAAAGCCGACCGAGCCCGTATATTTGCAGGTCTTCATCGGTCGCGGCAAGAAGATCAAGACTGAGGCCGAGTTCGAGCGGCGCCTCTACATCCTGCGCAAGTCAATTTCGAACGCGATCTATACACGCAAGGAGCGCAGACTTTCCGGTTATTACCCGGTATCCATCTCCTGCCGCACCGTCATCTACAAGGGCATGTTCCTCGCCGATCAACTCTGCACCTATTATCCCGATCTGCACGATAAAGATTTCGACAGCGCGCTCGCGCTCGTGCACCAGCGCTTCTCCACCAACACATTCCCAACGTGGTCGCTCGCGCACCCCTACCGGATGATCGCGCACAACGGAGAGATCAACACGTTACGCGGCAATGTCAATTGGATGGCAGCGCGCCAAGCGTCCGTATCTTCTGACCTGTTGGGCGAGGACATCAACAAGCTGTGGCCGATCTCGTACGAGGGTCAGTCCGATACCGCTTGCTTCGACAACGCGCTCGAATTTCTCGTTCAAGGCGGCTATCCGCTCGCGCACGCGGTCATGATGATGATCCCAGAGGCGTGGGCGGGAAATCCGCTCATGGACGAGGAGCGACGCGCCTTCTACGAGTACAACGCCGCGCTGATGGAGCCCTGGGACGGTCCCGCCGCGATCGCCTTCACCAATGGGCGGCAAATTGGCGCGACCCTCGATCGCAACGGATTGCGCCCTGCGCGTTACTTCGTCACGCGCGACGAGCGCATCATCATGGCCTCCGAGGTGGGCGTGCTGCCGATCCCGGAAAAGGACATCGTCACCAAATGGCGCCTACAGCCCGGCAAGATGCTGCTCGTCGATCTCGACGAAGGCCGGCTCATCCCTGACGAAGAGCTCAAGGCGACGTTGGCCAAGAGCCATCCCTACGGGGAGTGGCTCGAGCGCACACAGATCGTGCTCGAGGATCTGCCGCCCGCGCCGAGCCAGGCGGCATTATCGAACCTCACGCTGCTCGATCGCCAGCAGGCCTTCGGCTACACGCAGGAAGACTTGCGCATGCTGATGTCGCCGATGGCGATCCAGGGCGAGGAGGCAGTCGGCTCGATGGGCAACGACACGCCAATCTCGGCGCTGTCCGACAAGCCCAAGCTGCTGTTCACCTATTTCAAGCAGAACTTCGCGCAGGTGACCAATCCGCCGATCGATCCGATTCGCGAAGAATTGGTCATGAGCCTAGTCTCGATCATCGGGCCGCGCCCAAACTTGTTCGATCTCGAGGGCACCTCGCGTCTCAAGCGCCTCGAGGTGCGTCAGCCGATTCTCACGGACGCGGATCTCGAGAAGATCCGCGCCATATCCGAGGTCGGCGACGGCCACTTCAAATCGCACACGCTCGACACCACCTGGCCGGCCGAGCATGGCGCCGCCGGTTTGAAGGACGCGCTCGATACGCTCTGCGTGCGTGCCGAGGCGGTCGTGCGCGAAGGCATCAACATTATCATCCTCTCTGATCGCCGCGCGGGCCCTGACCATGTTCCGATGCCTTCGCTGCTCGCCTGCGCGGCCGTTCATCATCACCTGATCCGGCAGGGCCTGCGCACCTCCGTGGGCCTCGTGGTCGAATCGGGTGAACCTCGAGAAGTGCATCACTTCTGCTGTCTCGCCGGCTACGGCGCGGAGGCGATCAATCCTTATCTCGCCTTCGAGACGTTGCGCGCGATGAAAGACAACCTGCCGCAAAAGCTCGATGAGAAGGAGATCGTCAAGCGATATATCAAATCGATCGACAAGGGCATTCTCAAGGTGATGTCCAAGATGGGTATCTCCACATACCAGTCGTATTGCGGCGCGCAGATTTTCGATGCTGTCGGCCTCAAGTCGGAGTTCGTCGCCGAGTACTTCACCGGCACTGCGACCCGGATCGAAGGGGTCGCGCTCGCCGAGATCGCCGAAGAATCGGTGCGGCGGCACCGCGAAGCCTTCAGCGATGCGCCGATCTATCGCGACGCGCTCGATGTCGGCGGCGAGTACCAATTCCGAGTGCGCGGCGAGGACCATGCGTGGACCGCCGCCACCATCTCCGCGCTTCAGCACGCGGTGCGCGGCAATATTCCCGACGCGTATCGCTCCTACGCCAGGGTCTGCAACGAACAGTCAGAGCGGCTGCTCACCATCCGCGGTCTTTTCCGGCTTAAACCTGCGGAAGAGGACGGACGTAAACCGGTGCCGATGGAGGACGTCGAGCCTGCGGCGCATATCGTGCGGCGCTTCTCCACCGGCGCAATGTCGTTCGGCTCGATCTCGCGCGAGGCGCATACCACGCTCGCCATCGCCATGAATCGCATCGGTGGAAAATCCAATACCGGCGAAGGCGGCGAGGAGGCGGATCGCTTCAAGCCGTTGCCGAACGGCGATTCCATGCGCTCGGCCATCAAGCAGGTCGCCTCCGGTCGGTTCGGCGTGACGACGGAATATCTCATCAATTCCGACATGATGCAGATCAAGATGGCACAAGGGGCCAAACCCGGCGAAGGGGGCCAACTCCCCGGGTACAAAGTCGACAAGATCATCGCCAAGGTGCGTCACTCCACTCCCGGCGTCGGGCTGATCTCACCGCCGCCGCACCACGACATCTATTCAATCGAGGACCTGGCCCAGCTGATCTTCGATCTCAAAAACGTCAATCCGGACGGGCTGGTATCGGTGAAACTCGTCTCCGAGGTCGGCGTGGGTACCGTCGCGGCGGGCGTTTCCAAGGCGCGCGCCGATCACGTAACCATCGCCGGCTTCGAAGGCGGCACCGGCGCTTCGCCGCTCACATCGATCAAGCACGCCGGCTCGCCCTGGGAGATCGGGCTCGCCGAGACACACCAGACGCTGGTGACGAACCGGCTGCGCGGACGCATCTCCGTCCAGGTCGATGGAGGCATGCGCACAGGGCGAGACGTCGTGGTCGGGGCGCTGCTCGGCGCCGACGAATTTGGCTTCTCGACCGCCCCCTTGATCGCAGCCGGCTGCATCATGATGCGCGTATGTCATCTCAATACCTGCCCGGTGGGCGTGGCTACTCAGGATCCCGTGCTGCGCAAGCGCTTCAAGGGTGCGCCCGAGCACGTGATCAATTATTTCTTCTTCGTCGCCGAGGAGGTGCGCGAGCTGATGGCTCAACTGGGCTATCGTACCTTCAACGAGATGATCGGGCAGATGCAGATGCTCGACAGGCGCCAGGTTGTCGCGCATTGGAAGGCCAAGGGGCTCGACTTCTCCAGGCTATTCGTGAAGCCGCAGGCCCCGCGAGGCGTGGCGATTTACAATTGCGAGCCGCAGGACCATAGGATCCATGACATCCTCGATCGCAGGCTGATCGCGCAGGCGCAGAGTGCGCTCGATCAGGGTGTGCCGGTGCGGATCGAAAGCGCCATCAAGAACACCGATCGCGCGGTCGGGGCCATGCTTTCGGGCGAGATCGCCAAGCGATACGGGCACGAGGGGTTGCCCGACGATATCATCAGCGTGAAGTTCACAGGCACCGCCGGGCAGAGCTTCGGAGCGTGGCTCGCGCGCGGAGTCACCTTCGTGCTCGAAGGGGACGCCAACGATTATGTCGGCAAGGGGCTCTCGGGTGGGCGCATCATCGCACGCCCGAGCGCCGACGCCGGCATCGTGCCGGAGGCATCGATCATCGTTGGCAATACCGTGCTCTACGGGGCCATCGAAGGCGAATGCTATTTCCGGGGCGTGGCTGGTGAGCGATTTGCCGTGCGCAATTCCGGGGCCGTCGCCGTGATCGAGGGCGCCGGCGACCATTGCTGCGAATACATGACCGGCGGCATCGTGGTCGTGCTCGGCCCCACCGGACGCAATTTCGCTGCCGGGATGTCCGGCGGCATCGCCTATGTGCTGGACGAGGACGGCAGCTTCCCTTCGCGCTGCAACCTCGCCATGGTCGAGCTCGAACCGCTGCCGGAGGAGGAAGAGGCCAGCGAGCGCATCTATCATCAAGCCCATGATCTGGGGTCGCACGGCCGCGTCGACGTCATGGACGATATGACCCAACATGATCTGGAGCGCCTCAACCTCCTGATCACGCGGCACGCGCGTTTCACCGGCTCGACAGTCGCGGAGAGGATCCTGGCCGAGTGGAAGAAATATTGCCCGATGTTCCGCAAAGTGATGCCGGTCGAGTACCGGCGCGCCCTCGCCGAGCTGCAACGGGAGCGGATCGTGGAAGCGGCGGAATAGCGTCATCCGCCGCCTGAGCGCGAATGGGCAAGATCACCGGTTTCCTGGAATACGAGCGCGAGGACCGCCATTACGAGCCGGTCGAGCAGCGCATAAAGCATTGGCGCGAGTTCATCCACCCGTTGCCGGAGGCGGAGAACAAAAAGCAAGCCGCACGCTGCATGGATTGCGGGATCCCTTATTGCCACACCGGTTGCCCGGTCAACAATCAGATTCCGGATTGGAACGATCTCGTCTATCGCGGCGAATGGGAGGAAGCGGCGCGCAACCTCCATTCCACCAATAATTTTCCCGAAGTGACCGGCCGCATCTGCCCCGCGCCGTGCGAGGCCGCCTGCACGCTGAACATCGAGGACAACCCGGTCACCATCAAAACCATCGAATGTGCGATCACCGATCGTGCCTTCGAGCAGGGATGGGTCAAGCCGGAGCCGCCGGCGCTCAAGACCGGGAAAAAGATTGCGATCGTCGGCTCGGGGCCGGCGGGGATGGCGTGTGCCCAGCAACTCGCCCGCGTCGGCCACGACGTGCACGTATTCGAGAAGCTCGCCAAGGCTGGCGGCTTGCTGACCTACGGCATCCCCGATTTCAAGATGGAGAAGCACATCGTCGCGCGGCGCGCCGCGCAGATGGAGGCGGAAGGAGTGACCTTCCACTACAACGCCCATGTCGGTGTGAACGTGCCCGCCGAGGCTTTGCTCCGCGACTACGATGCGCTCGTGCTGGCTGGCGGGGCGGAAGACGCGCGCGATCTGCCGATCCCCGGCCGCGAGCTCAAGGGCATCCATTTCGCCATGGACTTCCTGCCGCAGCAGAACCGCCGCGTGAGCGGCGAACCGCAGGAGGACGAGCCGATCCTCGCCGCTGACAAGCACGTGGTCGTCATCGGTGGCGGCGACACCGGCTCTGACTGCATCGGCACCGCGTTCCGCCAAGGCGCGCGCTCGGTCACGAATTTCGAGATTCTGCCGCAGCCGCCGTTGCGCGAGAACAAAATGCTGACCTGGCCCGACTGGCCGCTGAAACTGCGTACGTCATCGAGTCATGAGGAAGGGGTGAAGCGCGATTTCGCCGTGCTGACCACCAAATTCTCCGGCGAGGCTGGGGCGGTGAAGAAATTGCATTGCGTGCGCGTCGACGAGAAGATCAAGCCCATCGCGGGCACCGAGTTCGAAGTCGACGCTGATCTCGTGCTGCTCGCCATGGGCTTCGTGCATCCCGTGCACAAAGGCATGATCGAAGAGCTCGGGCTCGAGCTCGACCAGCGCGGCAACGTCAAAGCCGATACTGTGCTCTACCAGAGCTCCAATCCGAAAATATTCGCCGCCGGCGATATGCGGCGCGGCCAGTCGCTCGTGGTCTGGGCTATTCGCGAGGGCCGCCAAGCGGCGCATGCGGTCGACAAGTTCTTGATGGGATCGACGACCTTACCGCGATGAGGGTTTGCGGGCGCCGAGCTCGTAGTGCCGCGCCGCACTCACGTTCTAGCGAAAGAAGTTTGGAAAAAAGAACGGCCGCTGCGCATGAGGGTTACTCCGGCGCGGGCGGCGCTGCGCTGCCGGCTTCTGCTCCGCCGTCGCGCCGACCTGGCCGGAATCGGCCGTCGCTGCGCCTTTTCCGGATGCGCCTTTCGCTGGGGCGCTCGCGTCATCCGGCGCCATCACCGGGGCGGCAGGGCTCCCAGTGTTATCGGGAGCTGTTGGCTGAACTTTGAGCGCACTGCCGCGCGGCCAGCTGAAGTCGTCGGCGCGTCCGCTCGGGGCCGCGATGGGTTCACCTTTGGTCAGCACGCGCGAGGCGTTTGCGTCAGCCGCCGAGGCACGGCCGCCACCAATCAGCTCCTCCGGCGCCACTTGCATGGCGGTCAGCGGCACCACCGGCCCGGCCGCGGGCCGCTGGGCCGGGGCGCCCGGCTTGGCGGCCTGCGAACCGGAATCCGTCGGCGCCGGCAACGCCACCGGCATGCTCCGGTTGGTCATGCTGCGCTGGATTTCGCGCTCCACATAATGGGCGAGCTTGCGAGCGCCGAACTTGGTGTAGTAGACGCCGTCGCCGGAGCGTAACCGGCGTATCTGCCCTTCATAATCCGGTCCCTGTTGCGAGTAACGGCCGCCCTCGTCGACGAAACCGTCCCAGATGTCGACGTATATGATTCCCGCCTTCTCGGCCCGGCCGCGGTAGAGCTCGTTCAGGTACAAAGAATCCGCGCTGGTCTTAGTGTTGCGTTGCGAGGGCAAACCGACCCACAGCACCGGAACGCCGGCACTTTTGAGCGCTGCGATCATGGCGTCGATGCGCCTGACATAGGCAAGCTCCCATTTCTCCGTGTGGAACTCCCAGGGGCCGTAGGAGGCTTGACGCGCCTGCTCGGGCGTCATGTTCGCGTGCTCGGCGGCTTCAGCGGGCGCGGGCGGTTGTTGCTCTGGGTCGGGTGGGGGCGCCGGGATCGGCGGCGTCGCCGAGGGGGCGGGCTGGCCCGCCTGCGCATTCGGCTTGGGCGTACCCGGGCGCGCGGCAGGCGGGGCCTTTTCGCGGATCGTCTGACGATCGTTGTTTCCGAGCATCACAGCGATGAACTTCGGTTTCTCGGCCGCGATAATCTCGCGCGCCACTTGCGGCCATTCGAGGTCGCGGCGCTGGTCATAGCGGATCAGACCGGAATCGGTGCGATGCTTGCGTACGACCGCGACCTCCGGATTTTCCGAAAATGCATCCTCGAGCCCATAGGCCAGCCAATCCGCATTGGCGTCGCCCATGACGACAATCGAGGTCGTCGCCTCGGGCTTCTTCTGTGACGACGGCGGCGCGCGCGAATAATCGACGGGCGCCTCGCGTTCCTGCCGATAGGGATCGTAATAGCGCCGCTCATCGTAGCGGCGGTCGTTCCAGCCGCCGCCCCCCCATCCGCCCCAGTTATTGTTCCATTGCTGCTGGCGCTGTGGACGACCGCCCCAATCCCAGAACTGCGCCTGCGCAGGCAACAGCAGCGCGAGCGTAATGCCGGCTACCGCGGCGGCCACACACACTCGGGACACGCGGGATAGACCCATGCTCACCTGCCCAGGATCGTGACGCGGGAATAGCCGCGCCATTTGACTTGGAATATCACCAAAAAACGTCAACTTGAAGGTGGGCTACCGGCTGCGCAGCCGCTCCAGGACCGTGGCCGAAGCGAACCCGTCGGGCACCTCTCCGCCCGCGGATTGGAAGTGGCGCAGCGCGCTGCGGGTTTTGCCGCCGAGGCGGCCGTCAGGCTCGCCCACGTCGTAACCGCGCGCGGCCAGGTGCTGCTGCAACTCGTAACGTTCCTCCCGCGTCAGCACGCGTTCGTGCCGCGGCCAAGGCCGCACGAAAGGTTCCCCGCCGCGCAGCCGGTCCGCGAGATGGCCGATGGCGAGCGCGTAAGCCTCGGCCGGGTTGTATTTCATGATGACGCTAAAATTCTGCAGCATCAGGAAAGCGGGACCTTGCGCACCTGCCGGCACCAGCAAATAGGCGCGATCCTGCGCGCGCGGGAAAGGCTTGCCCCCGGCGCGCCGGATGCCCAATCGCTCCCATTCCTGCACCGCCATGACGCGCGAGCGATCGGCGAGCAGGAAATTGAAGCCTTTCGGCACCACGACCTCGTAGCCCCAGGTTTGACCGGTGACCCAACCATCCTTCTTGAGATTGTTCGCGGTGGAGGCCACCACATCCGGCATCGAGTCGACGACGTCGCGACGGCCGTCGCCGTCGAAGTCCACGGCGTAGCGCTTGAACGAGGTCGGCATGAACTGGGTTGGGCCGAACGCGCCCGCCCACGAGCCCTTGAGATGCTCAGGCGTCACATCGCCGCGCGAGAGAATTTCCAATGCCGAGAGCAATTCCTCGCGGAAATAATCCTGCCGACGCCCGATACAGGCAAGCGTCGCCGTTGAACGGATGACCAAGCGCTCGCCGATCTGCGTTCCGTAATTGGATTCCACGCCCCAGATAGCGGCGATGAAGTGGCGATCGACTCCGTACGCCTTCTCAACTGCATCGAACGTGCCGCGGTACTTGGTGAGAATCGCCTTGCCGTTCTGCACGCGATCTTCGTTCACCAGGATGTCGAGATAGTCCCAGACGGATTTGGTGAACTCCGGCTGGGCATCGAGCAGATCCATGATGCGCAAATCGGGCGTCAGCCCGGCAAGGCTCGCCTCGAAAACCGATCGCGAAACGCCGCGGCGCTCGGCCTGCGGCCACAGGCCGGCGAGACAGTTGCGGAAATTGGCGGCGGCGGCCCGTATCGCTTGCGCGGTCATGAGTGGGTGATTGGAGGCGCCCGATTCGCCGCTCCATTCCTGCGTGCCGGCGGTACTCGCGGGCGCAGGCGCTGCGCTGGTGCTCGGTGCGGGCGGATTGAACAGAGTGCGAATGTCAAAGCCCTCGGGAAAAGCGGGGGTCGCACAAACCGCACCCGCCAAAACGGCCATACTGAAGATTATTGGTGGCGCAAATCTTGGCCATCCAATTCGGCTCGTGATGTTGCGTATCGGATCGACAGAGAATTCGTGCAAAGTTGCGAGCTTCCTAAGCGTTGTTCAGCTGGGACCGAGGATTATAGCCGCGGGCCTCTTGCCGCCACAGCACGGATTGGGACTTATTGCCTGCGAGCGGAGCTGCCATTGCACGTCCAAACTTCGGCAATACCGAGACAGATGGAGCGGCTTCCGACTACAATCGAAGCGACATCATGAGACCGATCCGCAAAGCCGTTTTCCCCGTCGCAGGGCTTGGCACCCGATTTCTGCCGGCCACCAAGGCGATGCCGAAGGAGATGCTGCCGGTGGTCGACCGGCCGCTGATCCAGCACGTGGTCGACGAGGCGCGCGAAGCAGGGATCGAGCACTTCATCTTCGTGACCGGCCGCAACAAGGCCGTTATCGAGGATCATTTCGACCGCCAATTCGAGCTCGAGCACACGCTCACCGAACGCCAGCGCCGCGACGAGCTCGAGGTCCTAGCGCGCGACGTGCCGGCGCCGGGAACCGCGAGCTTCACGCGCCAACAAGTGCCCCTGGGGCTCGGCCATGCGGTCTGGTGCGCACGCGAGCTCGTGGGGCACGAGCCGTTCGCACTGTTGCTCCCTGACGTGCTGGTACAGCACAACCGCGGCTGCCTCGCTCAGATGATCGACGCGGGGCGCGACCTCCCCGACAGCGCAAACATCATTGCGGTGGAGAAGATGCCGGCCGAACGCCTGCACATGTATGGCGTCGTTGGGATCGGCGATCGCAAAGGCGGGCTGTTCTCGGTGACGCAAATGGTCGAGAAACCGGCGCGCGACAAAGCGCCCTCGGACCTCATCATCACCGGCCGTTACATCTTGCAGCCCGAGATTTTCGGCGTCCTTGCCGCGGAGCGGCGCGGCGCCGGCAACGAAATCCAGCTCACCGATGCAATGATCGAACTCGCGCGAACGCAACCATTTTACGGACTGGAATTCGAAGGCAGAGCCTTCGATTGCGGCTCGAAGGTGGGTTTTCTCGCGGCCAATATCGCTTACGCGCTCGAACGCGACGACATTGCACCGGGCATGCGCGCCGAGCTCAAACGCCTGCTCGGCGATGGATAGGGTCCCGCGTTATGCTTTGGCTAACCAAGACAAAGCAGATATAGTATCTGGGCTGGGGGCCAGATCGCCCACCTTTGCACATTGTCGGATCTCGATGCCCAAGGCGCTGAGCACTAAACGACATATGAGCGCCCGCACCGGCGAGCTGATCACCTCGGCGGTGCGAACGCTCGACGTCGAAGCGACCGGGCTCACCACGCTCGCCGCCGCCATCCACGATGGACTCGGCCGCGCCTTCATAGCCGCCGTGGATTTGATCTCTGGCGCGCAAGGGCGCTTGATCGTGACCGGCATGGGCAAATCCGGGCACGTTGCCCGAAAAGTCGCGGCGACTTTCGCGTCCACCGGCACGCCCGCCTTCTTCGTCCACCCCAGCGAAGCGAGCCATGGCGATCTCGGCATGATCACGCCCGACGACGTGATCATGGCGCTGTCCTGGTCGGGAGAGACGGCCGAGCTCAAGCATCTCATCGACTACTCACGCCGCTTCCGCATCGGGCTCATTGCCATCACCGCGGTCAGCGACAGCACCCTCGGCCGAGCGGCCGACGTAGTGCTTGCGATACCGCAGGCACGGGAGGCCTGCCCGCACAACCTCGCGCCCACGACCTCGACGCTGATGCAGGCGGCGCTCGGCGACGCGCTGGCGATTGCCCTGTTGGAGAGCCGAGGGTTCACTGCGGTCGACTTCAGCAGATTGCACCCCGGCGGCCGCCTCGGGGCGATGCTCAAGTTCGTGCGCGACATCATGCATACCGGCAGCGAGATCCCGCTCGCCGCGGTCGGAGCCCGCATGTCGGAGGCGATTGCCGAGATGACGGTCAAGACGTTCGGCTGCGTCGCCATCACCGACGCTCATGGCCTGCTCGTAGGCATCATAACGGATGGAGATTTGCGCCGGAACATGAGCGCCAACCTACTCGATCTCAAGGTCGAGCAGGTGATGACGTCGCAGCCGATGACCGTGCGGCCCGATCAGCTCGTAAGCGAAGCCCTCGAGCTGCTCAATTCGACCAAGAAAACGCAGCTGATCGTGGTCGATGGCGGGCGCCCTGTCGGCGTCGTGCATTTCCATGACCTGCTGCGTGCCGGAGTGGCGTAACGGGCCCGGCAGTTCTCTTTGTAGAAATTTTTCGCGAAGAAGATGGATGCGCGCGTCAAGCCCGCGCATGACGCGATTCCTCCTCCCGCAAGTTGCGTGAACGCACCCTGCCCTCCCATCGGCAACCGCCGTAGCCATTGTGCAAGCGCGAGGGACCTGCGCGCGTCAGCGCTTGCGTGCTCGAGCGCGCGGGGGTCGCCCGCCCTTCCGCGTCTTCGCCGAGCGCCGGTCCCGGCGAGATCTCCGCGCTGCGGCGCTCGCAGCCTCCGCGCTGATGCCGAAATGTACGCCGATCTCCCGCCAGGTCGCACCGGCGTTATAGGCCTTTGCTATTGCCCGATTGCGCGGTACACCGCTGGCGATTTCCCTCGTCATGCCCGCGATTGCCTTTCGACTGCGCGCCAGGCGCGCCTGCGCCCGCTTCTGCAATGCCTTGGCAAAAGTTGCGCGGTTGCGTTCCCAGCTGGCGATGAGCTTGAGCCGGGCGACGACCTGCTCGCGCCGCAATCCGAGCGCCTTCGCGATCTCGTCAGCGCGACGGCCGGCGGCGTGCATCGACGACAGGCGCTTCTTTCGCTGTTCCGACCAGGGTCGAGGCATCGACAGTCACGTCTTAGCGACGTTAGACTCGGCGTGCGAAGCCATACCACAGATAGAGCCAGCGATGGGCTTGGAGCGGGGCAACACGCCCGTGCTCCATTCTCCCTTCACACCCAGCCCTTGAGCTCGCGCAGCGCCATCTGCCAGATCACCAGCATGCCGGGCGCGCTGTCATTGAGGCAGGGCAGCGCCGCGAAATTTTCGCCGCCGTATTTCTTGAACAGACGCGCGGTCTCGATCGCGATCTCGTCGAGGGTTTCCAGGCAATCGGCCGCGAACCCCGGCGTGAGCACCGCGAGATTCTTCACGCCGTCCTTGGCAAGCTTCCTGATGGTGCGATTGGTCGCCGGCTCGAGCCATTTGCCACGGCCGAAGCGCGACTGAAACGTCATGATCAATTTCGACTCGTCGAGATTGAGCCGCTCGCGCAGAAGCCGGGTGGTCTCCACGCACTGCGCATAATAGGGATCGCCATTGTCCACATAGGCCTTCGGCACGCCGTGGAAGGAGGCGAGGATCACGTCCGGCTTGAAGGGAAGTTGCGAGAGCTCCGCCCCCGTAGAGGATCCCAGCGCCTCGAGATAAACCGGGTCGTTGTAATAGGGCGGCGCGATCCGCACCGCGGGCTGGTAGCGCATGCGCGCGAGAGCGCGAAAAACTTCATCACACGCGGTCGCCGTCGTTGCCGCGCAGTACTGAGGGTAGAGCGGGATGACGAGAATGCGCTCGCAGGCTTGCGCGACGAGCTCGCCGAGCTTGGAAGCGATAGATGGATGGCCGTAACGCATGGCCCACTCGACCACGAGCTGCTTGCCCAGCGGCTCGAGCGCGCGGGCAAGTTTTACGGCCTGCGAGCGGGTGATGGTCTTGAGCGGGGATTCGTTGCGTTCGTGGTTCCAGATTTTTGCGTAGTCGCGCGCCTTTTTGCGTGGCCGCACCGGCAGGATCACGCTGTTGAAGACGAGCTGCCACAGCGGCCCCTGATCCTCGATCACCCGTGGATCGCTGAGAAATTCCTTCAGGTAACGGCGCACGGAGGCGGCATCGGCGGCCTCGGGCGTGCCTAGATTAACCAGCAGCACGCCGATCTTGGCCGCGATCAATGCGGGATCGGCCCTGGCAGCTTGGGCGGTCGCGGGAGAGGAGGCTTCGTTCATTGCGAGGGAGCATACGCGATATCGGCGCCCGACGCCCAGGCGCTAGGTCGCTGCTCGCGTGCGGACGAGCGGAAACCTCCGCACACTGAGAGTCACCCCACCGGCCGCTCGTCCGCGATCACCTTGCCATCGTTGGGTAGGCTTCCCGCGGCAACGAGCTTCACCTCGCCGCCGAGCTTCGTCACCGCGCGCAACGTCGCGACGACCGCCTCTTGCAAGTCCGCGGCCGGCGCGGCGCATTCCGCCATCAACGTCATGACGTCCTGCTCGCCCGCGCGCGCAACCACGAGCCGCAAGCGGCCGAGTTCGGCGTGGCGCTTGCCGATTTGCGCGAGCTGCCCGGGATGCACGAACATGCCCTTGACCTTGGTGGTCTGGTCGGCGCGGCCCATCCAGCCGGCAAGGCGCATATTGGTGCGTCCGCAGGGCGAACGGCCCGCCATCGCCATCGAAAGGTCACCCGTCGCGAAGCGGATCATCGGATAGTCGGGATTCAACGAGGTGACGACCACTTCGCCGACTTCGCCGGCAGCGGCAGGATCGCCGGTGCCGGGCCGCACGATCTCGACCAGCAGCGTCTCATTGACGATCATGCCTTCACGCGCCTCGGTCTCGTAGGCGATGACGCCGAGATCGGCAGTGGCGTAGCACTGGCACACTGCGAGGCCGCGCGTCGTTAATTCCTGGCGCAGGGAGCCGGGCAACGCCGCGCCCGACACGAGCGCTCGCCTCAGCGAGGAGGCGTCCTTGCCCCCTTTCGCCGCGGCATCGAGCAAAATCTTCAGGAAGTCCGGCGTGCCGACATAGCCGCTCGGCTTGAAATGCGCGATTGCCTCTAGCTGCTGCTCGGTGTTGCCTGTGCCCGCGGCAACGACGGCGCAACCGAGCGCATGCGCGCCCGATTCCATGATGAACCCGCCCGGAGTGAGATGATAAGAAAAGCAATTGTGCACGATGTCGCCCGAGCGGAAGCCCGCGGCGAAAAGCGCGCGCGCCGCTCCCCAGAAATCCTTGGCTCTGCCCTCCGGCTCGAAGATCGGCCCCGGCGACATCAACAACCGTCGAAGGCGCTCAGGCGCCGTGATATTGAGGCCGCCGAAGGGCGGCGCCTCCTTCTGGCGCGCGACCAGGTCGGATTTGCGCAACAGCGGCAGCTTGGCGAGCGCGGCGCGCGAGGTCACGGCATTAGGATCGATGCCGGCAAGCCGGCTCGCCCATCCCGGGGCACGCATGGCGAGCGCAAGGAGATCCGGCAGCCGGCTGAAAAAATCACGCTCGCGCGCATCAGGATCGCGCATCTCGAGCGAGTCGTAGTGCTCGTAACGCATGACCTCGCACTCACCCCTCGTGCGTCACGTCAAGGCTTGTGACAACGTCAAGCTAAGCGAGCCAGCGCTTGCGCCGCCGGTAGTGCTTGCCCTCGCGGAACGACTTGCGGCGGCCTTCCGCCATGCCGAGGTAGAATTCCTTCACGTCCTCGTTCTCGCCCAAGGCCTTGGCATCGCCGTCGAGCACCACGCGGCCGCTTTCCAGCACGTAGCCGTAGCGGGCGTATTTCAACGCCATGCGGGTGTTCTGCTCGGCAAGCAGAAACGACACCCCCTCCTTCGCGTTGAGGTCGCCGACGATCTTGAAAATCTCCTCCACGAGCTGCGGCGCAAGCCCCATCGAAGGCTCGTCCAAGAGAATCATCTTCGGCCGCGACATCAGCGCGCGTCCGATCGCGCACATCTGCTGCTCACCGCCGGAGATGTAGCCGGCGATCGCGCCGCGCCGCGCCTTGAGCCGCGGGAAATAGGCATAGACGAGGTCGAGGTCGTGCCGGATGGCGGCGCCGGCGCCGCCGCGCGTGAACGCGCCGGTCAAGAGGTTCTCTTCAACCGACAGGTGCGCAAAGCAATGGCGCCCCTCCATGACCTGGATACAGCCGCGGCGCACTAGCTCGTTGGGGGAGCGCGCATGCACCTCTTCGTCGTCGAAGATGATGGAGCCTTTGGTCACTTCCCCGCGTTCGGCGGAGAGGAGATTGGAAATGGCCTTGAGCGTGGTCGACTTGCCGGCGCCGTTGGCGCCGAGGAGCGCGACAATCTCGCCCTTGGGAACCGTCAGCGACACTCCCTTGAGCACGAGGATAACGTGATCGTAGACCACCTCGATATTATTGACGGAAAGGATCGGCGCCGCGGCGGCTGTTGCGGCGACGCGATCTGCCTCCCTGCCCACGCCGAGAGGGGGCGGCGCAGCCGCCCCCTGCACGTTGCGATCGGAGCCAACCGACATCAGTTGGTCACGAGACACCCGGGCCTGATGTTCTTTTCCGCCGCGTACTTAGCCGCCGCCTCCTTGACCATCGGCTTGATGACGGAATCGTCGGACGTGATCCAATCCGACGACACATTCCATTTCTTGCCGTCCCAAGTCTGGATGCGGCCAACTCGCGTTCCCTCATGGTCTTCGCACGAGACCTTGATCGGTTGCAGCTCGTTCTCGAACCCGAGCTGCTTCAATCGCTCTGCGGTGATGTTCAGGTTTTCCAGACCCCACCTGACCTGCTCGCCGGTCATCGGCTTCTTGCCGAACTTCTCCTGCGCGGTGCGGATCGCTTCCACGCCGAGCATGGCGTTGATGAGTCCACGGATGAACAGGATCTCCCCGGTCTCATCCCATTTGGCGGCGAAACCCTTCCCCTTGTCGTAGAGATACTTCTTCAGGTCCTGGTGCAACTGGAATTGACCTGCGGTGTGCTGAAGGGCGGCGGAGTTATATCCCTTGGCACCCTCTTCGGCCGGGCGAACGTCCTGCTCGGCGCCGGACCACCACACACCGTACATCTTCTCGCGCGGATAGCCGACGGCGACCGCCTCCTTGATGGCGGTCGAATTCATCACGCCCCAGCCCCAGAGCAGCACGTAGTCCGGACGGTTTTGCCGGATCTGCAGCCACGTCGCCTTCTGCTCCACGCCGGGATGGGTCACGGGCAGAAACATGGTCTCGAAGCCATGCATCTGCGCGCGCTTTTGCAGGAGCGCGATCGGCTCCTTGCCATAGGGCGAGTCGTGGTAGACGAGAGCAATCCGCTTGCCCTTCATCTTGTCCCAGCCGCGCTCCTGATCGGCGATAAAGTGGAGAATAATGTCGGCCGCCGTCCAATAGGTGCCGAGCAGCGGGAAATTCCACTGGAATACCGAGCCGTCGCGCGACTCCGAACGGCCGTAGCCCATGGAGATGATCGGTATCTTGTCGGTCGGCGCCTTCTCCGTGAGCGCGAAGGTGATGCCGGTGGAGAGCGGGATGACGTAGGCGGCGCCGGTGGGGCCTTTGCCCTTGAGGCGCTCGTAGCATTCCACGCCACGGTCGGTGGCATAGCCGGTGTCGCACTCCTCGAATACGATCTTGACGCCATTGATGCCGCCGTCGCGTTCGTTGACGAGGTTGTAGTAGTCGGCGAGGCCGTTGGCGAACGGGACGCCGTTCGGCGCGTAGGCGCCGGTCCGATACACCAGCATGGGGATGAACTGCTCGTTCTGCGCCAGCGCCGGCGCGGCCATTGCCAGGCCGCCCAAGAGCGCCGCCAGCGCAATGCCGGCATGCTTTGTCTTGCCAGTCATAGGCATTCCTCCATTGACGCGCCGGGCCGTCGCCGGCCGGCCATTCGGGGTTCTACCCCGCCGCTGGGGGCGAGTGTGCCCGCGAATTGTCGCGGCCTCAATACGGGAATGGCCACAGCCGAAGCTTCTCCTTGCCGATCGCCCAGAGCCGGGCGAGGCCGTGCGGCTCGGCAATCAGAAAGAAAACGATAATTGCCCCAAATAACATGAACTCGATATGGGAGATTGCGGCGGTCGACATCGAAATCCCGAGCCATGCCGGCAGCTGGTTGAGAAAAATGGGAATGAGCACGATGAAAGCGGCGCCGAGGAAAGAACCCAGGATGGTGCCGAGCCCGCCGATGATGATCATGAACAGCACCTGGAATGAGCGGTTCACGTCGAACGCGAGCGGCTCCCACGAACCGAGCCGCAGAAACCCCCACAGCGCGCCCGCAATCCCGATATAGAACGACGACACCGCAAACGCGGAGAGCTTGGCGTGCAGCGGCCGGATACCGATGATCTCCGCCGCGATGTCCATGTCGCGAATGGCCATCCACATGCGGCCGAGCCGGCCGCGCACCAGATTCTTGGCGGCGAGCGCGAGCACCACGGTCATCGCCAGCACGAAGATGTAGGTCTTGGCGGGCGTGTCGATCGGAATGCCGAACAGCTCAATCCGGCCGACCGCGACCGAGCCGGACGGGGCGTAGTTGGTGAACCATTTGACGCGCGCGAAGGCCCATTCGAGGAAGAACTGGGAGGCGAGCGTCGCAACCGCGAGGTAAAACCCCTTGATGCGCAGCGACGGCAGGCCGAACAGAAGACCGACCAGCATCGCCATGACGCCGGCGAACAAAAACACCAGGATGATGTTGGTCTGCGGCAGCCGCAGTGCGAGATTGTAGGCGGCGTAGGCACCCACCGCCATGAAGCCGCCGGAGCCGAGCGAGAGCTGCCCGCAATAGCCGGTGAGGATGTTGAGCCCGATCGCGGCGATCGAGAGGATGAGCACCGGGATGAGCACCTCGGTGTAGAGATATTGGCCGGCAAACAGCGGCACCACGAGAAAGCCGAACGCGACGAGGGCGACGACGAACCAGCGATCCTGCGCGATCGGAAAGATCGCCTGATCGGCCTCGTAGGACGTCTTGTACTGGCCGACTTCGCGGTAAAGCACGGCGTCACACCCGCTCGATGATACGCTCGCCGAACAGCCCCTGGGGACGGAACAGCAGGAAGGTCAGCGCGAGCACGTAGGCGAACCAGTTCTCGATGCCGCCGCCGGCGAGATCGAAGGTGCGGATCAGCACCGGGCCGAGCAACACCTCGGCGAGCTTTTCGCCAGCCCCGATGATCAGCCCACCGACGATCGCGCCCGGGATCGAGGTGAAGCCGCCGAGAATGAGCACGGGCAGCGCCTTGAGCGCGATCAGCGAAAGGGAAAACTGCACGCCCAGCTTGGCGCCCCACATCATGCCGGCCACGAGAGCGACCAGCCCGGCCACCGCCCATACGATGAGCCAGATCCGATTGAGCGGAATGCCGACGGATTGCGCGGCCTGGTGATCGTCCGCGACCGCCCGCAGCGCTCGGCCGACCCGCGTCACCTGAAAGAACACCGCCAGCACGAGCACCATCACGGCGCAGATGCTCGCGGCAATGAGCTCGACCGGGTCGATCAACAACCCGCCGGGGAAGACGGACTCCAAAATGAAGATCGGATTGGTCGGCAGTCCCAGCCCGATCTTGTAGATATCGCTGCCCCAGAGGCTTTGCCCAAAACCCTCGAGAAAGTAGGCGATCCCCAGCGTCGCCATGAACAGGATGATGCCTTCCTGGTTGACGAGGCGGCGCAGGACCAAGAATTCGATCACGTAGGCGAGCGCAATCATGATCAGAATCGAGAGCGCGAACGCGAGTACCAGCGGCATGAACTCGGACAGCCGCGCAAACGACAGCGCGGCGAACAGCACCATCGCCCCCTGCGCGAAGTTGAATACGCCCGACGCCTTGAAGATGAGCACGAAGCCGAGCGCGACCAAGGAGTAGAGCACCCCAGTCATGAGGCCGCCGATCAGCGTTTCGAGCACGGGGCCGAGCATCACGCCCTCAATGAGCGAGGCCGAGATAGGCGTCGATGACGGCGCGATCGGCCTGCACCTCGGCCGGCTTGCCGTCGGCGATCTTGACGCCGTGATCGAGTACGAGCACGCGATCGGATAGATCCATCACCACTCCCATGTCGTGCTCGATCAGCGCGATGGTGGTGCCGTAATGCGCGTTGACGTCGAGGATGAAGCGGCACATGTCCTCCTTCTCCTCGAGATTCATCCCGCCCATCGGCTCATCGAGCAGGAGGAGATCCGGCTCCATGGCGAGCGCGCGGCCGAGCTCCACCCGCTTCTGCAGACCGTAGGGCAGTTTGCCGACCTGGATCTTGCGGATATGCTTGATCTTGAGAAAGTCGATGATCTCTTCGACGCGCCGGCGCTGCTCGACCTCTTCCGCGAGCGCCGGGCCGATCCGTATCAGCTGCCAGAAGAACCCGCGGCGCATCTTCAGCGTGCGCCCGGCCATGATGTTGTCGAGCGCGCTCATGCCCTTGAACAGCGCCACGTTCTGAAACGTGCGCGCAATCCCGCCCAGCGCGGCCTCGTAGGGCCGCATGGCCGATCGCCGCCTTCCCTTGAAGATGATGCGGCCCTGCTGCGGATGATAGAAGCCGTTGATGACGTTGAGCAGCGAGGTTTTGCCGGCGCCATTGGGGCCGATGATGGCGCGGATCTCGCCTTTGCGGATGTCGAAGGAAACGCCGCTGATCGCCTTGACCCCGCCGAAGGCGAGCGAGACCTCCTCGACCGCGAGCAGCACCTCACCGGCGACGATATTCGGCCCGCTCGGCGCCCTCATGCCGTGGCCCCGCACACGATCACGCTGCCTTCTCCATCGCCAGTACCGGCACGGTCGCCACGTCGCGAATCTTGACGGAGGCGGAGAGCGTGCCCTTGCGGCCATCCTCGAACGTCACCTCGGTCGAGATGTCGGCCTCGCGCGCCCCGCTGTAGAGCGCCGTGATGAGCGGCTCGTAGCGTTCGGCGACGAAGCCGCGGCGCACCTTCTGCGTGCGCGTGACTTCGCCGTCGTCGGCGTCGAGCTCTTTGTGCAAGATCAGGAAGCGGCGAATCTGAGCGCCGGCCATAACCTTCTCCTCCGCCAACGAGCGGTTCACCTCCTCCACATGCTCGGCGAGCATGTCGTAAACGCGCGGATGTCCGGCCAACTCCTGGTACGAACCATAAACGATATTGTTGCGCTCGGCCCAGTTCCCGACTGCGGTCAGATCGATGTTCAGCATGGCGCAGACAAAATCGCGCTTGTCGCCGTAGACCACGGCTTCGCGGATGTTTGGATAGAACTTGAGCTTGTTCTCGATGTATTTCGGCGCGAGCAACGAGCCGTCGTTGAGGCGTCCGACATCTTTGGCTCGGTCGATGATTTTGAGATGACCGGTCTTGTCATCGATGAATCCGGCATCGCCCGTATGCACCCACCCATCGGGCGTCTTGGTCTCCGCGGTCTTCTGCGGGTCCTTGTAGTAGCCTGCGAACACGCCGGGCGACTTGAACAGCACTTCGCCGTTCTCCGCGATCTTGATATCGACGCCGATGTTCGGCTTGCCCACGGTGTCGGCATAAATCTCGCCGTCCGGCTGCGCAGTGATGTAGACCGACGCCTCGGTCTGGCCGTAGAGCTGCTTGAGGTTGACGCCGAGCGAGCGCCAAAAGCGGAAGATTTCCGGGCCGATCGCCTCGCCTGCGGTATAGGCGAGGCGGATGCGCGACACGCCGAGCCGGTTCTTGAGCGGCCCGTACACCAGGCGCTCTCCCAGCCAGTACAACAGCCGCGCGTGCAGCGGCACCTTCTCCCGGTTGAGGATTTTCTCGCCCCAGCGCCGCGCCACGGCGATGAAATAGCGGAACATGGCGCGCTTCAACCGGCCCGCATCCTCCATACGCACCATCGTCAGCGTAATGAGATTTTCGTAGATGCGCGGCGGCGCGAAGGCGTAGGTGGTTCCGATTTCGCGGCGGTCTTCGCCCACTGTTTCCGGGCTCTCCGGGCAGTTCACGCAAAAGCCCGCGGTGAAGGGCTGGGCATAGGAGAACACGTGGTCCCCGACCCAGGCGAGGGGAAGATAGGCGACGACCTGTTCGTCGGGACCGAGATCGTCGAATCGATTGCCGTTGATCGCCGAGACGATGAGATTGTCGAACGTCAGCATGACGCCCTTCGACTGTCCGGTCGTGCCGGAGGTATAGAGCATGATGGCGAGATCCGGCCCGCTCCCCGCGGCGACGGCCGCCTCCCACCGCTGCGCGGCGCGCACCGACGAGCCTGGTTCAGGGGGAGTGTCCGGCGCGCGCACCATAGAGTCGCCGCGCTGGCCGCTCGCTTCGCTCGCCAGTGCGGCCGTGTCGGCGGCCAAAAGATCGCGGCCGAGCTTCTGCACGTCGGCGATCGACTTGAGCCGCGTGTGATCGTAGTCGCGCAGCCCCCGCGGCTCGTCGTAGACGACAAGCGACAGCCGCGGCAGGCGAGCACTTATTGAAATTAGCTTGTCGACTTGCTCCTGGTCTTCGACCACCGCGATGGTCACCTCGGCATGATCGAGGATGTAGGCCATCTCCTCGGCGACGGAATCGGAATAGATCGGTACCGGAACGGCGCCCAGCGCCTGCGCGGCGCACATCGCCCAGTAGAGGCGCGGCCGGTTGGAGCCGATGATCGCGGTCTTGTCGCCCCGCTTGAGACCGAGCTCCTGCAGACCGAGCGAAAACGCGCGCACCTCCTCGAGCACCTGCGCCCAGGTCCACACCTGCCAGATCCCGAGGTCCTTGTGCCGATAGGCCGGGCGGCCCGCATAAAGGCGAGCGTTGCGGACCAAGAGCTTGGGGAACGTGTCTGCGGCTTCGGTCGCCACGGCAATCCTCCCTTTACCGCGTCAAATCCCGCGGGCCGCCAGGCCCCTCCCTGCCGTTTGCCGGCAGGCCGTTGTCGCCGCATAAGAAAATGGGCTTGAGCGCAGGTCAAGCCCGCACTTGGTCTGCCCTCCGGAAGCGCGTGTGCGCCTGCTGCGGATATTCCGCCGCCTTGAGCAGCGGTGCCGGGCCTGCGCGCAGCTGATCGATGAGCGCGGCTTCCTCGGCTTTGGCGGCCTTGAGATAACGCATCTTGATGTGGCCGAAGCCGCGGATTTTTTCCGGAATTGCGGCAAGAGCCACCGCGATGTGATGGTTCTCGGCGCTTAGTCGCGCCAGCACCTCTTCGAGCATCAGTTCGTACTCGCGCACGAGCGCGCGTTCGCACTTGCGCTCGAGCGTGTAGCCGAACGGATCCAAGGCGGTGCCGCGCAGGAATTTGAATTTCGCCAGCAGCTGGAACAGCGGGAAGATCCACGGCCCGAAGGCCAGTTTTTTCGGCTCGCCGGTAACCTTATCGGCGCGGGCAAGAAGCGGCGGCGCAAGATGCACGTAGAGACGCAGATGCTCCCCGCCGAGCTCGCTCTTCACCTGCTTTGCGAATGACCCATCGGCATAGAGGCGGGCTACCTCGTATTCATCCTTGTAAGCCATGAGCTTGAACAGGTAACGGCCCACCGCCTCGGCCAGGTCGCCCTTGTCCGGGGTGCGCGCGGCCTCGACCGTTTTCGTCTCTTCGACCCAACGGCGGTAGCGAGCCGCGTAAGCGGAGTTCTGATAGGCCGTGAGATAGGCGACGCGCCGCGCCACCATCTCCTCGAAAGCGCGCGAGAGTGTGCGCGCATCGCTGAGCGCTTCCGGTGCCGGCTCGATCAGAGCCTCGACTGCCGCCGGCTCCCAGGCGGCGCGCCGTCCGCAATGGAATGCGGCCTGGTTCATTTCCACGGCTTCACCGTTGAGCTCGATCGCTTGCATGATCGAGGCGGCCGAGAGCGGGATCGCGCCGAGTTGATAGGCGTAGCCAACGAGAAAGATGTTGCTGCCGATGCTGTTGCCGAGGAGCGCGGTCGCAGCCCGCGTCGCGTCGATGAAGTGCGTCTTCTCGGCCCCGGCATCGGCGAGAATGGCGCGCTTGAGCCGCTCGGTCGGCAGCGAAAAGTCGGCGTTGCGCGTGAAATCGCCGGGCAGGACCTCGGCAAGGTTGATGACCATCTCGGTCGTTCCGTGCTTCACCGCGGCGAGCACCTTCTTGTTGCCGGCCACCACGATGTCGCCGCCGAGGACGAGATCGGCGCCGCCCGCCGCGATGCGGATGGCGTGGATGTCCTCCGCACGCTCGGCAATGCGAATGTGGCTGTAGACCGCGCCGCCCTTCTGCGCGAGGCCAGCCATGTCGAGGATTCCCACCCCTTTGCCCTCGAGATGGGCCGCCATGCCGAGAATGCCGCCGATGGTGACGACGCCGGTGCCGCCAACGCCGGTGACGATGATGTCGTAGGTCTTTGCGATCGCCGGCAGCTTGGGATCCGGCAGCGGAGCGAGCGCCTGCGCGCCGGCAATACCCGTGCCGCGCTTGAGCTTGGCTCCGTGCACGGTCACGAATGACGGGCAGAACCCCTTCACGCAGGAAAAATCCTTGTTGCAGCTCGACTGGTCGATGGTGCGCTTGCGGCCCCACTCGGTCTCCAGCGGCTGCACCGAGACGCAGTTCGATTTGACGCCGCAATCGCCGCAGCCTTCACAGACGAGCTCGTTGATGATCACCCGCTTGTCCGGATCGGGGAAGCGCCCGCGCTTCCTACGGCGGCGTTTCTCGGCCGCGCAAGTCTGGTCATAGATCAGCACGGTGACGCCGGGAATCGCCGCAAGCTGCTGCTGGATCGGGATCAGCTCATCGCGGTGATGGACGGTCAGTCCGCGCGGCCACTCCTCGCTCTTGGCGTACTTCCACGGCTCGTCCGTGACCACCACCACGCGTCGCGCGCCTTCGGCCGCCACCTGACGCGCAATTTGCGGCACCGTGAGGCCGCCGTCATTGGGCTGGCCGCCGGTCATGGCGACGGCGTCATTGAACAGGATCTTGTAGGTGATGTTCACGCCCGCGGCGATGGCGGCGCGGATCGCCATGTAACCGGAGTGGTTATAGGTACCGTCGCCGAGATTCTGAAACACATGCGGGCGCTTCGAGAACGGCGCTTCGCCGATCCAGTTTGCGCCTTCCCCGCCCATCTGCGTGTAGCCCAAGGTCGACCGATCCATCCACTGCGCCATGTAATGGCAACCGATGCCGGCATAGGCGCGCATGCCTTCGGGCACGACCGTCGATGAATTGTGCGGACAACCCGAGCAGAAGTAGGGAGTGCGCACTGCGACGTCGTACGTCTCGGCGAGAATCCGTTGCGCGCCCTTGAGCGCTGCAACGCGCGCGGCGATCTCCTCATTGGGACCGACCCTTTGCAGGATGCGCTCGCCGATGCAGATCGCGACCTCGTTGGGATCGAGCGCGCCCTTGACCGGGAACAGCCATTTGCCCTGCTCATCCTTCTTGCCGATGCACACCGGCTGCTTCGCCGTGCCGTAGAGCTCTTCGCGCACCTGCACCTCGATGAGCGACCGCTTTTCTTCGACCACGATGATGAGCTCGAGGCCGTCGGCGAATGTTTTGAGGTCTTGCTGGCTGATCGGCCAGGGGCATGCGATCTTGTAGAGACGAATACCGAGATCGTTGCACCTGACTTCATCGATCCCGAGCTCGTCGAGCGCCTGACGCACGTCGAGATAGCTCTTGCCCACCGTGATGATGCCGATTTTCGGCCGCCGGCCGCCCGAGGTGATGTACTTGTTGAGCTTGTTCGCGCGCACGAAGGCGAGCATGGCGTCGCGCTTGTAGTCGTGCAGCCGCGCCTCCTGGCCGAGAATGGTATCGCGCAGGCGGATGTTGAGCCCGCCTTCGGGCGTGACGAAGTCCTCGGGAATGACGATGTTGACCCGCTCCCGGCTTCCGTCGATGACAGCGGTCGATTCGACGGTCTCGTGCATGGACTTGAGCGCGACCCAGGTGCCGCAGAAGCGCGACATCGCCCAGCCGTAGAGGCCGTAGTCAAGAATCTCCTGAACCCCCGCGGGATTGAGGATCGGGATCATCACGTCGATGAAGTGATATTCGGATTGGTGCGCCGTGGTCGATGATTCGGCGGTGTGATCATCGCCCATCAGCGCCAGCACGCCGCCGTGCTTGGAAGTGCCGGCGAAATTGGCGTGGCGAAAGACGTCGCCGGTGCGGTCGACCCCAGGGCCTTTGCCGTACCAGAGGCCGAACACGCCATCGAACTTGCCCTCGCCGCGGAGTTCAGCCTGCTGCGAGCCCCATATCGCGGTGGCGGCGATGTCCTCGTTGAGGCCGGCCTGGAAACGGATGTCGTATTTATCGAGCGAGCGCTGCGCGCGGATGAACTGCTGGTCGAGCGTGCCGAGAGGGGAACCGCGATAGCCCGTGACATACCCCGCAGTATTGAGTCCAGCGCGGCGGTCGCGCTCCTTCTGCATCAGGCAGAGTCGAACGATCGCTTGGAAGCCGGTGACGAAGATGCGGCTCTTGGTGAGATCGTATTTGTCGTCGAGCGTGATTTGGTTGAGCGCCATCGCGCGCCTCCCCGGGCAGTGTGCCCTCGCGACGATACGCGCGCTAGGGTCGGTGAACACATATAGTCCACGGCCGCGCGGCAGCAATGCCAAGAATAAGAGCGGACTGGCAATTTCGCGCCGGCGCCCGCGCCGGAAAGGAAATGTCGGCGCTGCTCCGGCAGGCGCACTTTGGCGCACTGCAGCACAGGTTGCGGTTCCGATGTCGCAGGGCGGGTTGGAGGCGCGCCAGGTGCTGCTGGCCGAACCACCGGACGTGCTTTACAACCGCGTGCAGTTCCGGGACCTGAAATTCCAGCCGATGGATGCCTACGCCACCCGCCGTGAGGGCGATGCCCTCACGCACCGCCAGGCCTTGCTGATCGTGCTTGGCGTGCTGCTGCCGACGTTCATGGGATCGCTCGACCAGACCATCCTGGCGACCGCGCTACCCACGATCGGACGCGACTTCGACGACATGCGCAGCCTACCTTGGCTGATCACGGCCTATCTACTCGCATCGACGGCGGTCATTCCGCTCTACGGGAAGATCGCCGACATTCACGGCCGCCGCTTCACGCTTCGCATCGCGATTGCGACCTACATGGCCGGTTCGCTCGCCTGCGCGCTGGCCCCAAACATGCTGCTCTTGATTTTCGGCCGCGTGCTGCACGGGTTGGGCGGCGGCGGGCTCTCGTCCATGGGCATGATCGTGCTCGGTGACCTGGTCTCGCCCAAGGAACGCGGCCGGTACTATGGCTACTTCGCGGTGACCTACACGACCGCCGGCGGCTGCGGCCCCCTCCTCGGCGGCTTGATCGCGGAGCACCTGCATTGGTCGGTCATCTTCTGGATCAACATCCCCATGGGATTAGCGGCGTTGGCCATCGCCACGTCACTGTTGCGCCGCCTGCCCCGCTACGAGCGGCCACATCGCTTGGACATTTCCGGCGCGGCGCTGATCGTAGCCGCCAGTGTCGCATTCATGCTGGCACTGAACCTCGCCGGCGTGCGCTATGCGTGGACGTCGCCGCCGATTGTCGGGCTGTTTGCGGTTGCGCTGATCGTCGGTGCCCTGTTCGTCCTGCGCTTGCTCACGGCGCCGGAGCCGCTCATCCCGATTTCGATTCTCAAGAATCGGATCGTGCGCTGCGCGATCATCGCCAACGCCTTTGGCTGGGGCTCGATCATAGGGCCCAACGTCTTTCTACCGATGTACCTGCAAGGCGTGATGGGCCTTTCAGCGAGCCAAGCGGGATTGAGCCTGGTCGTCCTGATGCTTGCGCTCAACGCCAGCGCCGGTCTCGCCGGACAGGTGCTTGGGCGCGTGCGCCACTACAAGCTCCTACCGATGATCGGGCTGGTGCTGTCGACCGCGGCCACTGCCGCGTTGGCATGGCAGGCGCACAGCATGGCGTCTTTCGAGTTGACATTGATCGCCATCGGCGTCGGCTTCGGGCCGGTGCCATCGCTCACGGCGGTCGCCCTGCAAAACGTGGTGCCGCGCCATCAGCTCGGCATTTCGATCGGAACCATGAATTTCAGCAGAAACCTATTCGCAACCATGCTGATCGCGGTGTTCGGCGCCATCGTCTTGGCCGGTTCACCGACGGGCCAATCACTTGGCACCGCTTTTGGCGCGGCGAATCCGGCCGAGGCGTTCGGCCGATTGTTCGTGGTGGCGGCGGCGAGTATGTTGATTGCCTTCATCGCGATCGCCGTCATGGAGCAGAAGCCGCTGCAGACCGCGGCCGAACTCGACGCGCAATGACGGCGGCAAGACGGCCGGGACGCCCAGATGGCGCGGGTGGCGGGCGGCGCGTCACACCCGATTGCCCGCGCTCCAGCGCCAAAAATCGCGGCCCTCCTCTCGCATGAAGCGCGCGAGCACCATATTGTGCACCTCCGATGCCCCATCGACGAGGCGCGCCTGCCGAGCATAGCGGTAGACCCATTCGAGAATCGTGTCTTTGGAGTAGCCGCGCGCGCCGTTGAGCTGAATGGCGACATCGGCCGCCCGATGCAGCGTGTCGGCGACGTGCACTTTGGCCATCGAGACTTCCTTGCGCGCGTGATCGCCCTGGTCGAGCTTCCATGCGGCATGCATCACCAAAAGACGCCCGACCTGGATTTGCTGCGCCACCTCGCCGAGCTTGATCTGCACGCTCTCGCGGTCGGCAAGGCGCGTACCGAAGCCTTCGCGCTGGGCGACATAGGCCTGCGCGATCTCCATCGAACGCTTGGCGAGCCCGAGCCAGCGCATACAGTGCGTGAGCCGCGCGGGCCCAAGCCTGATCTGAGTGACCCGCAACCCGTCGCCAACCTTCATCAGCACGTTTTCATCCGGCACTTCGAGGCCTTCGAATACGAGCTCGCAGTGGCCGCCGTGCTCCTCCGGCCCCATGATGGGAATGCGGCGCAGGATGCGCCAGCCCGGCTGATCGCGGTGATAGAGGAAGGCGGTGAGCCCGCGCCGCTGGTCCTCCGACGTGCGCGCAATGAGGATGAAATGGTCGGCGACCCCGGCGCCGGTGATGAACCATTTGTGGCCGTGGATCACCCAGCCGCCGCCTTTCTTCTCCGCACGGGTGCGGATCATGCCGGGATCTGAGCCGCCGCCGGGCGCAGGCTCGGTCATCGCGAAGGAGGAGCGCACCTTTCCCTCGACGATAGGTTTGAGCCATTTGTTCTTCTGCGCCGGCGTGCCCGCACGCGCGAGCAGGTTCATGTTGCCGTCGTCGGGCGCCGCACAATTGAACGCGAGCGGACCGAAAATCGAGCGGTTGGCCTCTTCGTACACGGCGGCCCAGCCCATGACGGGCAGCCCCATGCCGCCGTACTCCTTGGGCGCCTGCGGCGCCCACAGGCCTTCCGTCTTGGCTTTGGCCTGCACGGCGCGCAGCACGTCGAGGCGGATGTTCTCGTGATCGTCATAATTGCCGGGATCGGCTTCGAGCGGCAGCACGTGCTCCTCGACGAAGCGGCCCGTGCGCAAACGGATGTCCTCGATCTCGGGGGGAAGAGTGAAGTCCATGCCCAGCGTCCTCGGTTAACGTATGTTCGCTCAGCCTCGCAGCGCCACCATCTGCCCGCCGTCGACGACGATGGTCGTGCCCGCGATGAAGCGGCCCGCATCGGAGACAAGCAAAAGCAGCGCGCCGTCGAGATCGCGCTCCTCGCCGAACCGGCCCACGGGGATCTCGCGCTTGATCGCGGCGCCCTGCTCGCTCATGAGATACTCGCGATTCATATCGGTCACGATCCAGCCGGGCGCGATGGCATTCACGCGCACGCCCTTGAAGGCAAGCTCGAGCCCGAGCGCCTTGGTGAGTTGGACGACCCCGGCTTTTGCCACCGCATAAGCGGCCGTGCCTTTGGCGACTCCGAAGCCGAGCACCGAGGCGACATTGACGATGGCGCCGGTCTTGCCGGCAGCGAGCATCCGTCGCGCTGCCTCCTGGGCCCAGAAGAACACGGCGTCGAGATCGGTGCTGACCACATGCCGCCATTCCTTCTCCGAAAGCTCCACCGCGCGGCCGGAATGCGCGACGCCGGCATTGTTGACGAGGATGGTGACGGTACCGAAGGCCTTCTCGGCCTCGTCGAACGCGCGGAGCATGACATTGCGATCGGTCACGTCGGCGGCAATCGCGATGGCGCGGCCGCCCGCCTTCTCGATGCGAGCCCGGAGAGCGGTGAGGCGATCGGCGCGGCGCGCGACCAGCGCCACCGGCGCACCCTCTGCCGCCAGCACCTCCGCAAAGCGCAAGCCCAGCCCGCTCGAGGCGCCGGTGACGAGCGCCACGCGGCCCTTGATATCGAAAAGTTCGGCGGCAGTCATTGACCCTCGTTTCTACACGGCGCATTGCACGCCAGCGCCGCCCTCGACTTGGCTCCCAGTGGGGAGGATACTGCATCAGCCGCCGGATGGAATATTCAAGGATTGCTATGACCGAGCACGACCAGCATGAGGGCAGCTCCGAGCTCTCCGAGACGCAGCTGCGCGTACGCGCGCTGGAGACCGTCCTGACCGAGAAGGGCTACATCGATCTGGCCGCGCTCGATCTCATCATCGAAGCCTATGAGACCAAGATCGGTCCGCACACTGGCGCGCGCGTGGTCGCCAAGGCCTGGCGCGATCCGGCGTTCAAGCGCGCATTGCTCGACGACGGTTCCAAGGCCGTGCGCGCGCTCGGTCACGAGAGCCGGGTCGGCGACCATCTTGTCGCGGTCGAGAATACCCCCGCGCGGCACAACATGGTCGTTTGCACGCTGTGCTCTTGCTATCCGTGGGATGTGCTCGGCCTGCCTCCGGTTTGGTACAAATCGGCACCCTACCGCTCGCGCGCGGTGAAGGATCCGCGCGGCGTGCTCGCCGAGTTCGGGATCAAGCTGCCGGCCAGCACCGAGATCCGCGTGTGGGACTCGACTGCGGAAACACGCTTCCTCGTGTTGCCGATGCGCCCGCGGGGCACCGAGGGCTGGAGCGAGGAGCGGCTTGCTCAGCTCATCACGCGCGATGCCATGATCGGCACCGGGCTTCCCAAGCGGCCCGAGGAGGTGGCGTGATGGACGGTGTTCACGACATGGGCGGGATGGACGGCTTCGGACGGGTCGAGCCCGAGTCGAACGAACCGGTCTTTCATGCCCCGTGGGAAGGCCGCGTGCTGGCGATGCAACGCTCGCTCGGCTATGCCGGGGCGTGGCCCATCGATGCGTCCCGCTTCGCGCAAGAGCAGCTCCCGCCACGCACCTATCTTTCCGCGTCCTATTACCAGCGCTGGGCGCTGGCCATGGAGCGCAACCTCGTCGAGCGCGGTTACGCCGGTGCGGACGAGCTTTCGGCGGGCCACGCATTGCGCGGCGGCAAGCCGTTCGCGCGCAAGCTCACGCCGGACCTGGTCAAGGATGGCAAGGAAGGGATGACGCGCGGCTCGTTCTACCGGCAGGCACAGGCCCCGGCCCGTTTCCGGCCGGGAGATCGTGTGCGCACCAAGAACATCCATCCACCCACACACACAAGGTTGCCGCGCTACGCGCGCGGGCGCACCGGCGTGATCGAACTGGTACACGGCTGTAATGTCTTTCCCGACACGATGGCGATCGACAAGGGCGACAACCCCCAGTGGCTCTACACGGTCGCCTTCGAAGCCAAGGAGCTGTGGGGACCGGACGCCGACCCGACCCTCAAGGTCTCAATCGATGCGTTCGAACCCTATCTCGAGCCGGCGTGAATGAGCGGCATCGACCCCACCCTCGCCCGCCGCGCCACCGATGCCGTGCCGAGCATTCCGCGCGATGCGGAAGGTCCCGTGTTCCGCGAGCCGTGGGAGGCGCAAGCCTTCGCGATGGCGGTCGCCTTGCATGCGCGCGGGCTGTTCACGTGGCCGGAGTGGGCCGAGATGCTGGCGGAGGAGATCAAGCGCGCCCAGGCCGCCGGCGATCCCGATACTGGCGAGACCTATTACCGGCATTGGCTCAATGCACTGGAGCGCATCGTCGCTGCGAAAGGCGTGGCGGATGGCCAGATGCTCGCGCGCTATCGCGACGCCTGGGGTCGCGCGGCGGAACGCACCCCGCACGGCACGCCGATCACGCTCAAGCCGCAGGACCTGGGGGGATAAGGCTCACGCGCTGCGGCTGCGCGAGCCTCATCAGGCCGGGGCCTCGGGCGTGTGCACGTGCTCCGGCCGCACGCCCCTGCCCACCAGCCATGCTGGGATCGCGCGCAGCGGCGGGACGTGCGAGAAAAGGCGCAACACCCATGGGGTCGGAAGCGACTGACCGGGGTCCAGCACCCGGTCGATCACGTTGTTCTGCGCAATGACTTGCAGCCGTTGGGTGACGCGAGTGGGAAACTCGCGTCGCCTTTGCACGCGCTCGAGATCGTCCTCGCGTAGCGTGCGGGTCTTGAGCGGCTGCCACAGCAAGTTAGCCGCCGCCACCGCGTCCTGCACCGCGAGATTGACGCCGACGCCGCCGATCGGGGACATCGCGTGCGCGGCATCGCCGATGCAAAGAAGCCCCGGCCGGTGCCAGCGGCGAAGCCGGTTGACCGCCACGGTCAAAAGCTTGATCTGATCCCAATCCTTGAGCTCGTCGACCCGGTCGGCGAAGGTTGGCGCGAGCCGCACAATGCTTTGCCGGAAGGCCGGCAAACCGGCGCGTTTGGTCTCTTCGATCGCGCCCTTGCGAATGACAGAAGCGCATTGCCAGTAATCGCCGCGATTAATCATGACCACGATGCGCCCTGTGTCAAAGCGGCCCATGGTTTCGTCTGGATCGCTTGATTTCTTCGGCAGCCGGAACCACAACACGTCCATCGGCGCGCCGAGATCATCGACGGGGAAACCTGCGCGCTCGCGCACGGTCGAGTGCCGCCCGTCGCAGCCAGCCGTCAGATCCGCGCGAATCTCAAGCGCGCCATCCGGCGTGTTGGCGCGTACCCCTGTGACACGGCCACCGTCCTCGATGAGATCGACCGCCTCCGCACGCATGCGCAGATGGAACGACGGGTAGCGCTTGCCGCGGTCGGCGAGAAAGTTGAGGAAGTCCCATTGCGGCATCACCGCAATGAACTTGCAGCGAGTGGGCAAATAGCCGAAATCCGCGAAAGCGTATTGCTGGCCGCCGAACAAGGCACCGATCTGAGGCGCTTTCTCGTGCGGCAATTTGAGAAAATCATCGAGCAGGCCAAGCTCCGCCATCACGTCCAGCGTCGAGGGATGAATGGTGTCGCCGCGGAAACCGCGCAGGAAATCGGCGTGTTTCTCGAGCACGACGACGTCGACCCCAGCGCGGGCGAGCAGAAAGCCGAGCATGAGCCCGCACGGCCCGCCGCCGACGACGCAGCAACGTGTGTAGAGTTGTTCGGCTGCCATTCTTGGCCCTCCGTGACTTGCACCGACAGAACTGGATGAAACGCTTCGGGTGCCGGGTGATGCAGCGGGTTGCGAGTTAAATCCCCACCATCCGCTCGGTCACCATGTAGCCGGTGAGCAGCAATGTGCCGAAGGCAATGATCACCACCGCCGCGCCGACCTCAATGGCGCGCATCGCCAGCATGCCGTAGCCGGAGCGCGCTTCGGCGATATGCTTGGCCCACGCCCTGGCCGCCACAGCCAGCGAGGCGATCGCGGCAACCGTGATAGCGGTGCCCACCGCCATGACAAAGGTGGAGATGACTCCCGTCCAGAACAGCCCCTGCGCCAGCGCGAACACCAGCACCAGGATCGCTCCAGAGCACGGCCGCAGGCCGACCGCGACAATTGCGGAGAACCCGCGCTTCCATCCTCCCGGCCCTGCGAGCTCCTCCGGCTCCGGCGCGTGCGCATGGCCCCATGCCGAGGCGTCTTCGTGCGGGTGCGCATGGTGATGTGCTTCGCCATGCGCGTGGTGCGCGTGGTCATGCCCATGATGGTGATGATGCGGATGATCGTGGGGCTGCGGTGTCGCGGCGGCACTCAAGGGGGCGGGACGGTGGAGCGTCCGCAGAAGCGCCAGGAACGCGCGCCCCTTCACCCAGAGCAATCTGAGCCCGATGAGAATGATCAGCGAATAGCTCACGATCTCAATCGCGTTCACCGCTCGTCCCATCGTCGCGGCGCTCGCGCTCAGCAGCGCGGCCGCGACCCCTACCACCACCACCGCAACGAGCGCCTGCAACAGCGCCGACGCGAACGACAGGACCACGCCGCGCATCCAGGTTTCGTCGTTGGCGACGATATACGAGGAGATGACCGCCTTGCCGTGACCAGGACCAGCGGCGTGAAAGATGCCGTAGAGGAACGACAACCCGGCCAGGCTCCAGACCGCGCTGCCGTCGGCCTTGGCGGAGCGGATCAGGCCGGAGAACTGGCGGTAGAATTCCGCCTGCTTGGCGAAGATCCAGCCCAGCACGCCGCCCACGGGCGCGGCCGGCGCCGGCGCGCGTGGCGTGCCGAACGGGCTCGCCTGCGCGAAGGCGCCGTCGACTACGCCGGCTGCGAACAGCAGGACAGCCATGACCGCGATCAGCAACGCAAGATGAACGATAGGTCGCCGGCCGCGGGTATTTTTCACGGGCATTTCACAAAAATTTTGTTCGCGAATTCCGTACCAATAGTGAGCGAGGGATCTCGCTGGTCGGCAGGGAGTTGGCTCAGCCTCTGCGTCAATGCGGCGTTCATTTCCTGCGGCCGCCCGATCGAGAGCTTGCAGTGCGCGGGCGCTCCGACAAGTTTGACCGGATCTTTTTCGGCGAAGCTGAAGTCGACGAAGAACTCCCGATCGTAGACCTCGAGCGAAAGGTCCTTGGCCTTGACCGGTGCCTTCAACGCGAGCGTGAAATGCAGGGTCAGCACGGTGTCCTTAGGATCGAAATCGAGATAATAGCCCGCCGGCGGCTCCTCGAATTCGACTTTCTTTCCGTTCGCCTTGGCATAGGTGAAGAAGTCGTATTCCTTGAGCGAAGTGACGTTGACTTCGGCAAGCGGTGCCAACTCCTCGCGGGTGAACTCGCCCTTCGTCTTCGACTCGATACCTTGGGTGGCGAACACGGAGAACATGTCGTCGAAGGTCCAGGCGTGGCGAACGCCGGTCACCGTTCCCTCGGGTGCGTAGACGAGCTCGCTCTTGACGGTCACCCAGATGTGAGGATGCGCGTGCGCAGCTGCGGTCGCGATCACGAGAGCCGCACATGCTGCGAGAGCGCAAATGACGGGACGGTGCATCATCGATGCGCTTGCCAAGCTCCTCCGGGCGGATTGGCGGCACGATATCACGGACTGCGGCGGAAAGGAGGCGCGGACGGACCAAGTCAGTGCAAAGTAACGTGAAATCTACGCCCCCGCCGCGCCGCCGTCGGCACGCGGGTCGTGGCCGGCTTCAAACGTGCCGTCCGGGTGAAGCACCACCGCGCCGGCATGACCCATGAGATCGGAATAATTCTCCGGAAGCACGTCGACTTCGTGGCCCGCTGCTGCAAGGCGCTCGACAAGCGCGTCGTCGAAACGCGATTCCAGGCGCAAACTGCCGTGGGCTGCGCCCCAGGTGCGGCCCAACAGCCAGCGCGGCGCCTCGATCGCGCGCGCAAGCGGCATCCGGTAACGCACGTGGCGCGTGAACACCGCAGCCTGCGTCTGCGGCTGGCCGTCGCCGCCCATGGTCCCGTAGCCGATCACGCGTCCGTCAGCGAGCACCGCGAGCGCCGCATTGAGCGTGTGCAACGGCAGCCTGCCTGGCTCGAGCGCGTTCAAGGCTCCGGCATCGAGCGAAAAGCTCGAGCCCCGATTCTGCATCAGCACGCCGGTCGAGGGCAGCACGACGCCGGAGCCGAACTCCCAGTAGAGTGACTGAAGGTAGGAGACGACGAGGCCGGAAACATCGGCGGCGCCGATCCAGACCGTACCGCCCGCGCCTGCGGCGGGTTGCCAAGGTGCGGCCTTGCGGCGATCGATTGCCAAAGCCTCGCGGTCGAGAAACGGCGCGGCGAGATAGCGATCGACCGCATGCGGCAGACGATCGGGATCCGTGATCACCCGGTCGCGCACGGTAAAGGCTCGTTTGATGGCTTCGACGAGCCCGTGCACATGGTGGAAGGCCTCGCCCTGCGGAACGCGCAAGCGCTCGAACAGCGCGAGGACGAGCAACGAGGCAAGTCCCTGCGTCGGCGGAGGCGTATTGAAGAGGGTGTCGTCTTCAGTCATCACCGAGAGCGGCCCGGCAAGGCTCGCGCGACAGCGCTCCAGATCGGAGCGCGTCAGCGGACTGCCGATGCGATCGAGATCTGCCGCGATCTCGCGCCCGACATCACCGCGATAAAAATCGTCGAGGCCGGCGTGGGCGAGATGCTCGAGCGTCGAGGCGAGCGCCGTTTGCTTGAGCGTTGCGCCTGAATTGAGCGGCTTGCCGTCGATTAGAAAGACCTGCGCAAAGCCGGGCACATGCTCCAGCTCGGAAAGTTTTTCGGAGGTGACGCGGGCGTGGCTCTTCGTCACGCTCGCGCCCTCCTTTGCATGCGCAATCGCGGGCGCAAGCAGATCGCGAATCCCCATTTGTCCGCCCCAAGCCTGGGCGGCCTCGAGCGCGAGCATCCAACCCGCAACAGCGCCGGGCGTGGTCAGCGCCGCGAGCGCGCCGCGCGGAGGAATCGCCTCGTGCTCGCGATAGAATTCGCGCCGCGCATTGGCGCCGGCGCGCCCGGCGGCGATGAGCGCGCGCACATTTCCGGATGGCTCACGGATGAGCCAAATACCGTCGCCGCCCAGCTGGGCCATGTGCGGGTAAACCGCGGCGATGCTCGCCGCCATTGTCACCGTGGCCTCGAGTGCATTACCGCCCTCGGCGAGGACCGCACGCCCGGCTTCGACGGCGGCGTGGTGCGGCGCAGCCACGGCACCACGATGATGTCCGGCAGTGTGAACCTCGATCATTCCGACGGCTGGCTGACTGCCTCGCTCAAGCCGCGCCGTTTGAGCAAGCCGTCGGGCGTGGGCAATCGCCCGCGAAAGGCGATGTAGAGCTCGGCCGGATCGCGTGAGCCTCCGGCGGCATAGACGTGATCACGAAGCTTCTTCGCGGTTGCCGGATCGAAGACGTCGCCGGTCTCCTCGAACGCCGCGAACGCATCTGCGTCGAGCACCTCCGACCACAGATAGCTGTAATAGGCAGCGGCGTAGCCGCTCCCTGCAAATATGTGCTGGAAGTGGACGGGCCGGTGACGCATGACGATCTCCGAGGGCATCCCGATGCGCGCGAGCGCCGCTTGTTCGAAGCTGGCGATGTCGAAGGCTTCATCGGTTCCGGGCTGAAGATGGATGTCGAGATCGACCAGTGCAGAGGCCACGTATTCCACCGTCGCCTGGCCCTGATTGAAGGTGCGCGCCGCAACGAGCCGCCGCAGTTGATCCTCCGGGATCGGCTCGCCCGATTGGTAGTGCCGGGCGAAGCGACGCAGGAGTTCTGGCCGCTCCAGCCAATGCTCGTAGAGCTGCGACGGCAGCTCCGACCAATCATGGAGCACGCTCGTCCCCGCGATGAGCGGATAGGTGACGTCGGAGAGGAGCCCGTGCAATCCGTGGCCGAATTCGTGGAACAGCGTCTTTGCGTCGTCGAAGGAAAGTAGCGTCGGCTCCCCAGCGCGCGCTTTGGAAAAATTCATAACGTTGATGACCAACGGATGGATATCGCCCCTGAGTTTTTCCTGGTCGCGCAGCGTCGTCATCCAGGCGCCGCTGTGCTTCGACGGACGCGCGAAATAATCGCCGAAGAAAAGGCCGCGATGGCGCCCCGTCGCATCGCGCACCTCCCACACCCGCACCTCCGGGTGCCAGACCGGCACGTCCGCGCGCGGCGCGAAGGTCAGGCCGAATAGGCGGTTGGCGGCGTAGAACGCGGCCTCGATGATCTGCTCGAGCTGGAGGTACGGCTTGATAGTTGCTTCGTCGATGTCGCAGCGCAGCTTGCGCAGTTTCTCCGCGTAGTAGCGCCAGTCCCAGGGCGCCAGCGCGAAATTCTGGCCTTCCGCCTGCAGAAGTGCCTGCAACGCATCGCGATCCGCGCTCGCGCGCCGGCGTGCCGGCGCCCAGACGCGATCGAGCAGCGCGCGCACCGCCTCCGGCGTCTTGGCCATGGTGTCGTCCAGCCGGTAGTGCGCGAAACTCGGATAGCCCAGCAGCCGCGCGCGCTCGGCGCGCAGCAAGACCATCTCGGCGATGATCGGCTTGTTGTCGGTTGCGCCGCCGTTGTCACCGCGCGCGATCCAGGCGCGAAACGCCTTCTCGCGCAGCTCGCGCCGGGCCGAGAATTGCAGGAACGGCTCGATGCTCGATCGCGAGGTGGTGATGACATGCTTACCGGGAAAGCCGCGTTCCTCGGCCGCCGCACGCGCCGCCGTCCGCACGAAATCCGGAAGGCCGGCAAGGTCCTCCTCACCATCGAGGGCGAGCGTAAAGCTTTGCTCGTCTGCCAACACATTCTGGCTGAAAGCCGTGCCGAGCGTGGCGAGACGCGCGTTGATGTCGGCGAGCCGCGCCTTGGCGGCGGCGTCAAGCGCCGCGCCCGCGCGCACGAATTTCACATAATAACGCTCGAGAACGCGCCGCTCTTCGGCCGATAACGCGAGTTGATCCCGTGCGCGATACAAACGCTCGACACGGCCGAACAGGGTCGCGTCCATGTGGATGCTGTCCCAATGCTTGGCCTTGACGGGCGCGACCTCGCGCTCGATTGCAAGGATTTCCTCGTTGTTGTGCGCGCCGGCCAACAGATTGAAGACGTCGACCGTGCGCGTGAGCGCCGCGCCGCTTGTCTCGAGCGCGGCGATGGTATTGGCGAATGTCGGCGCGGCCGTATTGCCAGCGATGGCAGCGATCTCGGCGGCATGCGCGGCAAACGCCCGCGCAAACGCTGCCCGGAAATGCTCCGGCTTGATGCGATCGAAGGCGGGAACCCCGAAGGGATCGCACCAATTCTCCAACATGGGGTTGGCGTCGGCGGCGAAAGCTTGGGTCTGTTGATGCATGCGCGTCATATGGGGCGGGAAGACCGACACTACGACCCCAAGCGAGGCCGCGGCGAAGGCCCGTCAGCATCGCTGCATCTGTCGAATTTTCGATGTGAAAGGGCGGCTGCGTTGCTAGAATAATGAATTCGACGTTGAGCGATCATTTGAACAATCAGGACATCCGCACGTTTGTATGAACCAGCCTAGAGCGGCATCAACGTGCAGAAAAGCACCAAAATAAGAGGAGGAGACATGGTTTCGTTCACCTTGAACAATAGGCAGGTCTCGGTCGACGCCGACCCGAGTTCGCCTCTGTTGTGGGCGATCCGCGACCATATCGGCCTGACGGGTACCAAATACGGCTGCGGCGCGGGCGCCTGCGGCGCCTGCACCATCCACATCGACGGCACGGCGCAACGCTCGTGCCAGATCGACTTGGGCTCGGTCGCGGGCAAAACAGTGCTCACCATCGAGGGCCTGTCACCTACGTCCTCCCATCCATTGCAAAAGGCGTGGGTGATCGAAGAGGTCCCGCAGTGCGGATACTGCCAATCGGGACAGATCATGAAGGCTGCCGAGCTACTCGCTAAAAATCCGAAACCGTCCCGCGCCGACATCGTCACCCACATGGACGGCAATATCTGCCGCTGCGGAACCTATCACCGCATCATCGCCGCCATCGAACGGGCAGCGAGGGAGGCCTGAGACATGACCATGATCGATCGGGATATCTCGCGTCGCGGCGTCATTGCCGGCTTGGGAGGAATGGCGTTCTGCGTTGCAGTCGGAAACGATGGCGTACGCCTGATGTCGCAGGCGCAGGCGAATGCCCTAGCAAACGCGGCCATCAGCCCATGGGTGCGCATCGCACCGGACGGCAACATCACGATCCTCAGCGCCGGGGCCGAGATGGGTCAGGGCTCGATGACCTCATTGCCGCTCATCGTGGCCGAGGAGATGGATGCCGATTGGTCGAAGGTCGCCATCGAATGGGCGCCAGCCGACCCCAACATTTACGGCTACAAGAATCCGGTCGGCACCGAAAACCTGATGTGGATCGTGGGCAGCCGCGCGGTGCAGCTCTATTTCACCCAACTGCGCATCGCCGGCGCCCAGGTCCGCAAAGTGCTGATCGCCAACGCCGCGCAAAAATGGGGCGTCGACGCCGCAACGCTCAAGACCGAGCCGAGCATCGTCATCAACCCCGCCAACGGAGCGCGCATGACCTATGGCGAGATCGCCGCCTTTGGCACGATTCCGCCGACGCTGCCGACGGTCAATCCGAAGGAGCTCAGGTCACGCAAGGATTTCCGCCTGATCGGGAAGTCTGTCTCCCGGCGCGACATCCCCTCGAAGGTCAACGGCGCCGCGCAATACGCCATCGACGTGAAATTGCCGGGCATGGTCTATGCCTCGAGCTTGCATTCGCCGGTCCACAACGCCCAGGCCGGAATCTGGGACCCGGGCAAGCAGGATCAATCGGGCAGCGCGCCGGAGACCTGGAATGATGCCGAGGTCAAGCGCATGCGCGGTGTCGTCGCGGTTGTCCCACTACCCAACGGCTTAGCCGTCGTGGCCGATGATTTCGCCGCCGCGAAGGCCGGCCGCGACGCGCTGAATGTGACGTGGCGCAAGGCCAAGGCCGAGGGCTTCAACTCCGATCGGGCGCTTGAGGATTATGTCAAGATCCACGCCGATCCCAACGCGCAAGCAGTCAAGATCGAACAGAAGGGCGACGTCACTGCGGCTTTCGCAACGGCGGCCAAGACGTATCGCGCCGAATTTCGCAGCGATTACGGCTATCACGCGCAGATGGAGCCGCTCAACGCGGTGGTCCGCATCAATGACAGCGGCGATCGGGCCGAGGTCTGGGAGGGCAGCCAAGCTCCCGACGAATCGCGCAAGGCGGTGGCGAAGGCGCTTTCGCTGCCGCCTGAGCAGGTGGATTTCCACCAGTGCTACATGGGCGGCGGGTTCGGCCGTCGTTCGCTCGGTGATTATGCCGCCGAGTGCGCGCGCATCGCCAAGGAGGTGCGCCATCCCGTCAAGCTGATATGGACGCGGGAAGAGGACATCGCCCAAGGCATGTTCCGGCCGCAGTCCTTCCAGTGCCTAGAGGCGGCAACGGATGCAGCGGGCAAGGTCACGGGCTGGAAGCACTGTGTCGTCGGCGATGGCGAGTTTCTCCTTATCACTGGCATCAAGATTCCGTATTACGAGGTGCCCAACCAAGCCATAGAGCGGCGCGGCGTCTCGCACGGCGTCAATCTCAAGCACTGGCGCGCGGTCGGTCACGTGTTCAACACGTTTGCGATCGAAAGCTTCGTCGACCAGATGGCGGTCGATCAAGGCGTCGATCCGATCGAATTCCGCTTGGAACGCATGGCAGCGACACCCAAAGCGCGTAAGGTATTCGAGACACTAGCAGCCATGTCCGACTACAAGGCCAAGCGCCCCGAAGGCCGGGCGCTCGGGATCTCGATCACAGAGCGTGCAGGCTCGCTTGGCGCGGGCGCCATCGAAATCTCGCTCGACCACGCGAGCGGCAAGATCCGGGTGCACAAGGTATGGGCGGCAATCGACGGCGGCGTCGTGGTGCAACCCTCCGCGGCCCAGGCGAACGTGGAGAGTGGCATTCTCTATGGCTTGTCGAGCGTGCTGCGTGAGCGCATCTCGATCCGAGACGGCGTCGTGGAGCAGTCGAACTTCCACGACTACAACGTGATGCGCATGTCGGACCTTCCGGAGGAGCTCCATGTCAGGTTTGTTGACGTCGATACCCGGCCGACGGGGCTGGGCGAGATCGGCAATCCTTTCATCGCGGGCGCGATCTCGAACGCATTCTACCGGCTGACCGGCAAGCGGCTGCGCCATCTGCCGTTCACGCCGGAGCGCGTGCTGGAAACGTTGAAGGCGTAGGACACCGACGTGACGCTGGGCAACGGCGTCTTCATCGTTGCCCACGCTCAGCCATCAGCCAATGTGCTCGAGCACGGCTGCGCTGTGGCGCCGGCACGTCATCCCGCCAGGAACCTGTTGAGGGTCTGGAAGTCCTTGAACGTGCTCTCCGGCACCTCGAAATTGGTCGCCAACAGGAGGTGCGGGTTGGCACCGATCCAGTCGGCGAGCGAGATCGACTCATAGGTGCCGTTGTCCGTAAACAAACGGAAACACGCGGAAACGCTCCGCACAATTATCTCGCGGTTGTAGGCGCGGGGAGCAAACGGCGCGTGAAGTTGTAGAAACGGCCGGAAACGATAGGCGTGGCGCCATCCCACGTCTTGGGCGCGACGGCGCCAAGCTGGAAACGAAACGATGGCAGCTCGGTGCCGGCAAGCGGCGCCGGCGTCGGCCCGAACGGCGACTGGCCCTGTCCGAAAGTCTCCGTGCCCGTTGCAGCAGCCACCATGCCACCGGTTGCGGCGGCGCCCAGCATGTCGCGACGTGAGAACCCGGTCATTCGTAACCTCCTGATCCAGCGCGCCCCGCGTCCGACCGCGCTGACGGGTGTCACAGCTTGCGATCGCGAGTCAACCAAACTCGGCACGCATTTGCCGCTGGCATATGCTTAAACAGCACGCGCATCGATCCCAAAACTGGAGGGCCCATGACCGCCATCACGCTTGCGCAGGCCGACCGCCTCATCGACGCAATCTTGGCGCGCGGCGCCGAGCTCGATTGCCGGCCGCTCGCAGTCATCGTCGTCGAGCCCGGATGCAAGGTGAAGGCATTCAAGAAGGAGGA
>Ga0126377_10000059_pt1 | contig 48836 bp, 87 predicted proteins | sample PanSoiMetPlot_22_FD_92647 | JGI IMG/M metagenome (GOLD analysis project Ga0126377, IMG submission 92647) | Tropical forest soil microbial communities from Panama - MetaG Plot_22 | ecosystem: Environmental > Terrestrial > Soil > Tropical forest > Bulk soil | place: Panama | collected 2016-02-17 | reverse complement strand
GGTGTCCTTTCTGGGTGGCCTTGCCACCTCGGCCCGCCGGTGTCCGGCCGCGGCCGCCCCAACCACAACCCCATCAACTCCGGAGCCAGAGTACCAGATCCCCGGAGGGAAGTCAACACTGTTAAAACGCCACTGGGCCTATAGACCGAAGTTTCGACGCCAATTAGGACGACGGATTGGACGAGGCTTTGGGTCGTCTGGTGGCTCGTCGGGTACGACGTCAGCCAGGCAGCGATCACAGTAGTATATCAATGGGCGATATAACCTGCGGTATGAGTTAGTTGCGTGTTCACCACACGAGCATTGCTGTAAGCATGCGATGCCACGCGCTATAGTGTATTCAAATCTACTTGCCATCGGGCCTCCTGCTAGCACGGTCGAGGATATCTAGCGCGCTGCTACCAGTGGGCAGCTTGCTGGATTGTTCAGGCATTGAACCGTCCAGAGGCTCGCTTTCTGGCTCGCTGTGTGGTCGTAGCAGATCCTGCATTCCCAGCACTAGCCGGGAGTTTGCACGCTTGGCCTTGATACTACGCTGCGTGCTGGTTTGATTGCTGCGCCGCTTGAACTGCGTGTCTTCTAGCTGTGCTCGGTGAGTGTGGCACATATTGGTTGTGGCGCACATTTGCGATTCTGGTAGCGGGAGCTTGCACCACGCACAGACACGCAGGTGCAGTTGATCTTGTAGGAAGTCTTTGATGATAGGCCATGGGGAGCGTAGGACGTGCGTAGGTATGTTGTTGGTACTCCAGCCGAGCTGCTCGAGTGCCTCATCTAGCTTTGCGAGGTAATTGTAATTGACGCGCCTGTGTGGTCTATTTGGGAATGCCATCTACGGGCCTCCTTGCTTGGAAGGGGTTAAATGGGTCGTTGGTTGTAGTAGCAATTTGCGTGCCAGGCATGATGCTCTCGTCGGATTGGTCGACCAGCTCGACGAGGCATCTGGACCGCTGGCCAGCCTGTTGTTCTGTTATTCTGCCGTTCTGTTCCTAAGGGTCGGGGTTGAGCCTGTTAAAGATGTGCTTCTACCGTAATGAGTATATACACGATATAATATTTCACATATATAGCTCCTAGATTTCATCTATGGGCCTCTATTTTGTTTTGTCGTCAAAAACGACGACGCTCTCTTACAGCCTGTTCCCCGACACCCTGGAACAGAACAACTGAATAGCAGCATGGCAGTTGACCAACGACATAGCCGATTGTTGGCCGTTCAATAACTGAAGCCGCACGATTGTATCCGCGAAGAGCCGATGCTCTGTGAGCCCACCATTATATAGCGCGCCCAGGCCCTGCGGGCCTAGCCAGCTGGCTAGCTACCAAGCAGGACGCGAAGCAAGTCCGCCTAGCCAGGCAAGTGCCATAGCCACCGGGGCGGCCGACGGGATAGCGCACATGGCAAGGCATCCCGGGCGGCGAGAGCCACTTGACTCCGGTCGCCGGATCGGGTCTACTCATGGTGTCCGGCAGATGGCGCTGCCGGATGCGGCCCCGGGATGGTCCCGGATCCGAAACGCCCCCGACGCAAGGCGTCGGGATAGGAGTCCAAAATGGCATTCAAGCCCACATTCTCAGCAGCGGTCACGCCGGAGCAGACCAAGGCGGAGACCAAGAGCAAGGCCGCGCCGCAGGCGTACATCTTCATCGGTCGCGACAAGTACCGCGCGACCGACGAGCGGACGCCGCAGGACTGGCGCAAGTTGTTCGTGTGCCTCAGCCGCATGGCGCGGGGGGCCGACGGGGCCGAGCTCAGCCAGAATGAGTTCGGTCTCGGGATCGTGTACGACGCCTTGGAAGTCATGGAGTCAGCCGCCAAGAAAGCTCTCGGGGCGGACTACGACAAGGCGATCGAGAAGCACTGGTCGGACGCGCAGAAGGAAGACGCGGAGCGCGCGGCCGCGAGCGCGAAGCGGGCCGCCGCAACGGCGACCGAGACCGCCGACCTGACCGAGACGCTCGCGACGAGCGTCTCGACCGCGAAGCCGAAGCGCAGCAAGTAAGCTAGCTTCGGCCTAGCAAACGGGGGGGGCTGGTCGCAAGACCAGCCCCCCTTTTTTTCGTCTGGCCTCTGGTCTTTCTAGCTCGTCCATGCCGTCGAAGCCGACCTGGTCACCCCCCAACGAGGGTTTCAAACCGAGGACCCGCAGGGTAGGCCCACCCCAAACAGCGCATAATTTTTTTGCATCTTGCCCAGTTGACTTTCGGCTATGCGCTTCAAAACAATCGCCGGGTTGGCATGGCACGGGGATTGCATATACATGGGCCGCCCGCTGTCTGGATCGGTTCGCACGCTGGTAGCTCTCTACGATCGAGCTCCCAAGCGTTACGAGGTTGTCCATCACAAGAATGGCGACCCGTGGGACAACGCGCCAGAGAACCTAGAGGTCCTCACACGGTCCGAACACGCGCAGCGGCACGCAAAGGAGCGTTTCGAGGCGCGCTACCCACGAGCCAGGGATTTGGCTCTAATCATGTAAGGAGGTAACCAGGGATGGCTACCAAGATGGGACCAGACGCGCCTACTGCTGGAACTAGCGAGGTTCCTGCAGGAGGCAAAAACGCCAAGCTCTCCGAAGACTTCAAGCCGAACGAGCCAATCGGTGGGGGCACCGGCACGGACGCCGAGGGCAAGCCAGACCAGTCGCTGTCGGACAAGCAGCTCGAGCGCGCTGCCACCGAAGCACTTATGAGCCTGCGGCCCCAGCCCACCGCCGACGAGGTCCGCAAGGTCCTCGAGGCCCTCGCGGAGAAGGACGAGAAGACAGGCCAGCCCAAGACCAAGGTAAAGACCGCCAAGGAGGGCGGCGACAAGGCAGTCGAGGAGTTGAACAAGCAGCGGGCGGCTTGAATGCCTGCCAGCTCAACAACGGGGGACATCATTTGGCGGTGGACAGACCCCAAGACCGTTGAGCTATCGAATGTTAACCCGGAACCGCCACTCCCGACAGATACCGATACGGTGGCACAAACGCCAGATCAGATGTCGGGCATCTCCATGCCTGACAAAGAACGTGAAGCGTTCATGGCCATGATGGGTGCTTACCAGTCGCCTGCCGAGCGCGCGCGGAACGCATCTCCCGAGGAAAAGAAGGCTTGGCGCAAGCAGCTCCACCGGTTCCTTAAGAACGAGCGAACCAGCGACCCAATGGAGTTCGATCGGGAGCAGGGGATCCAGGAGCTCCTAGACAGCGGAGCGATGTGGTACGATGAGGACGGCGCTTATACGAGCGTCCGAATCCCGGGCCGCAAGAATCGTGATGCCCTAGTCTCGGCCGCCGATGCGTGGGCCGATAAGGTCGGTCTGTGGGACTCGCAGGGCAATTTCAACCCTAACGCCCCAGAGGAATACATCAACCGACTCAAGCAGATGGAGACCGGCTATTACGTCGGCTCCGGAGGCCAGTAGTATGCCCGCCACGCCGCCAACCGATGTAGCAGCCGCTGCAGCGTTGATAGCAACGCTACCATGCACGTATCGTCGACTGTGGGGCTCAGCAGCCGATCCGGGGTTCGGGCTCTTCCCGTGGAAGGGCCAGAACATCGACACACCAGCCTTCGTGACCACCAAGTGGACTACTGACGACGACGTGCACTCGATTCCTTGAATCGTATGCTAGCAACCGAATGGAATCGAATCGTTGTAGCCATAGGCGAGTCGGTCAGGAGCATGCGCCTCCTAGTCGGCTGGAGCCAGCAGCAGTTGGCCGACCAGGCAGTAACCAGTCAGGGTACGATCTCGAGGATCGAGTCGGGGCAGCATGCGGACCTCCCGTTGCATTCGGTGGTAATAATCATCCGTACCCTTGCCTCTGCGGCGACCACCATGGGCATTACCGTGACGCCGGCTACGCGAGCACTCATCACGTTTGTCCAGACTGTGGATCCGTCGTACTCTGTAGTGACGCCAGTAGACCCCGAGTTACAAGATCTTCTGCGCGTGTATCACAGCTTGACCAACGCAGAGCAAATCGCCATGGTAAGGTTCGTGCGAGCTATGTCTACGTTTCGCGGGGAGTTAGTGGGGTGAGTGATGGGGATTCATAGGAAGTACTTCTTCGACAACATCAAGTACTACCTCTTCAAGTCGTTTAACCAGGGACAAGTAGACGGTCTCAATGTCTTCCTTGACTGGTATGACAACAAGAATCCTCCCCTCCCTGAACGGTACCACCTCGACGATAGGATGCTGGCCTACGTCTTGGCCACCACCTACCACGAGACTGCTGCTACCATGCAGCCCATCGCGGAGTACGGGAAGGGCAAAGGGAAGAAATATGGGACGCCCGATCCTCAGACTGGTCAAACCTACTATGGACGGGGGTACGTCCAGCTGACCTGGAAGGACAACTACCAGCGGCAGGACACCAAGCTGAAGTTGGGTGGAAGTCTCGTAAAGAAGGCTGACCGAGCCCTCGAGCCGGGCATTGCCCTAGAAGTTATCATCGGTGGCATGATCGATGGCGACTTCACGGGTAAGCGTCTTGGGCAGTTCTTTACTGACCAGTTGACGAACTGGTACGACGCGCGGACGATCGTGAATGGATACGACCAGGCAAGCCTGATAGCTGGATACGCAGAGAAGTTCAACAACGCTATCTCGCAAACATGAGGGCTAGTCGATGATTAAGCTCGACAAAGACAAAGTCATTCCCTCAGCCATCGACGCCGAAGAAGGAAAGAAGGCCGAGGAGAAGTTGCAGGAGGAAGTGAAGGGCAGCACAAAGGGCATACAAGACGAGCCCGATGCCTAACGGCCAACAGCCTACCACGCAAGTTGTCGTGCCTGGCCAGGGCTGGGTCGATGTTGCTTCGCGTGCTATTGTTCAAGTAGGCTTTCCTGTCGTAGTTGCCGGCGTCTTGCTGTGGTTCCTTCTCACTCGGTTTCAAGACAACATGAACATGATTGTGCAGCGGATGTCTAGCAACACCGAGGTAGTGGCTCGGTTGATCTCGAACGAAGAGCAGATGCTAAAGGAGCTTCAGGGTCAGCGCATCGAGCTGTCGCTCCAGACTCAATACCTAAAGGACATTACCGAGAAGTCCCAACGCATACTTACTCTCCAGGAAGAGCGGCAGAAGTTCCAGCAGAAGTTCTTCGATCGGGAGAACAAAGGAAAGCAGCAATGGCAAAGCGACCATTGATGAAGACGCCTGAGTTCACGAAAGGCAAGCCGCCACGAGCGGTGCGGCCACTGGGACCAAAGGCCAAGGTTTCGAGCGCGCCTAAGCGTGGGAAGGTAGCGTACTGATGGCCCAGCAAGGGGCCGCAGGCCCGGGGGGTCCGCCCCCTCGGATGGGCTTCGATCAGTGGATGCAGGGTGGCCAAGCCCAACAGGCGGCGTTCGACAAGTCGATGTTCGACTACTATCGGAACGTAGAGAACATGAAGGCAGCGGGTAGTCCAGCGCGGGGGAGCTGGGGGCCAGTAGGTCCGACGCCGCCCACGCCCCAAGCGCCGGAGACGCCAGCTCCACAGCCAGGTGGAACGCCCAAGTCCCTTGGGCTCGGCCTGGGTCTCAACCAGGGCCAGCGAGCTGGATGGCAGGCGGCCGCGCAGAGGGGCCAGGGTGCTCAATGGCTGGGGGAGCACGGGAAGATTGCCCAGCGGGTAAACCAACAGATCCAGGCAGGGAGCCCGGCCGAGACAAGGCTACAGAACTTCCTTGCAACCGGAGCTTCACAGGCTCCGTACAGAGCCAATCAGCAGGCATTGCTGCAGTCAACCATGAGGAGGTAAGCGATGCCATCTGTGTCAAAGGCCCAGCAGCACTACATGGGCATGAAGTACGGGGAGGCCAAGGAGGGTAAGAACACCACGGACATGACCAAGAAGCAGCTCAAGGACTTCGCGTCGACCAAGACCAAGGGCCTGCCAGGGCACGTGAAAGAGGGCAAGCCAACCCGGGGCAAGGCGGTCGAGGCGAGGGCTCGAGCGCTCCGCCGGAGTGGTCGGTAATGCTGCTTATCCAACTGGTGGTCATCCTGATCGTGATTGGGGTGTTGCTGTGGGCGGTGAATAAGTACATTCCCATGGATGCCCAAATCAAGCAGATCATCAACGCGGTGGTGGTCATAGCGATCGTAGTGTGGCTCCTGTTGTGGCTGTTGGCAGCCGTGGGCCTTGTGAGCATGCCAGGGGCACCGAGGCTGATACCATGATGTTCGACTGGCCGTGGTGTGCACAGTGTGGGCATGGAGTGGAGAAGGTGGAGCGGCGGCAAGACTGGTATACGGGGGACGTGGTGTACACGGTGCATTGCCACGGCCAGTCTCAAAGTCAATGGGTCAGCGGTCTGGATATCCACGACGCGACGATGATCTGGGCGACGGCTCAGGTGGACGAGAAGCCCACGGATCAGTACCCGAGCGTGACGTACACGAGGCCAAACTAAGTGGCTGACGAATACACGCCAGGTGGGGGCCTATCGGCGGGTTGGCAGCAGAGGCTGACGCCTGAGGAAGAGAACTCCCGCGAGATACAGAAGTTGCTGTTCCAACACAGCAAGCCGTACAGTGAGAGGTACGCGGAGTGGGCAGACGAGCATCCGATCCAGAACTTCGCGTTGGAGACTACGTTAGACACTGCGTCGACGCTTTTCCCATACGGGCGAGTGCTACGGCAGATCCCCCGTATCGGAAAGGCGCTGGGTGAAGCGGTCGAGATGTACCAGCGGAGTGGGGGCCTCGGCGAATGGAGCGAGGGGGCTGCGCCTCATATATCGGACCCAAAGTATCGGTTGGATCCTCGATCTAAGACTCCCGAGAAGGCTGAGTATACGGTGCGCCGGACGGGCGACGATCAACCGATTGGGAGTATGAAGTTTAACTACAACGATGATATCAAGCAGCTGTACCTTGGTTGGGCGAGCAAGGATCCAGGCACGGAGGAGTTAGGGACTGGACAGATGATGCATCTGTTCAACGAGGCAGGCAAGGACTTTCCGGATGCGGAAACGGTGAGATTCTTCCGGATCGAGAACATGCAGAAGGTCGGTGGGGGGACGGTTGGGCGGAAGGGGTACACTGAGGAGGTAACGATGCCGCTTAGGGGTCGAGGAGACCCCGAGATGAAGAAGCGGTTTATCGAGCGGGAACGGCTCGACCCGGAGTTCATGGGGCCGATGCCGGGCAAGAAGGAATCGCGGGTCATACGACGGCGGATGGAGGAGCCCGAGACGGATGATGTGGATATCATGCCGAACTACTCACTGCTGAGGGATCTGTCGGACCGCGATCGGGAGATCGTGGATCTGATGGAGAGTGGGGAGCTCGACAGGATTAGCTACCATAGCCGAGAGAAGTACCCCGAGAGGCTCCGAGTCTTGGGGAGCGATGAGAGGGCACTGGAGGCGGGGGACGCGCTGCGGGACAAGACGCTTCAGCAGGTAATCGAGGAGAGGCGCCGGGAGACAGGTATCATGGGACCGATACCGAATTTTGAGCAGGCATATGATCGGGGGATTCACCTGGAGAGGCGGGCAACGGTGGCCGCGATGCGGCAGGAGGAGCAGAGACTGACAGATCTACTGAGGCAACTTGGGGGAGATCCGGATCGTGAGTAGACACCTAGATTACCGGGACCTGGAGCCCCTAGAGAGACGCGTGGCCCTGATGAGGGCAGCCGGTATGAGTGAGATCGTCATCGGACGGTTCATTGATACCGACTACATGACCGTGAGCACAATCCTGAAGCGGCCTCGCGTTGCACGCTACCTGATTGCGCTAGAGAGCACGTTCGTGGATGAGATCAGCGAGAGCGCGAAGCACCTGGACGCTGCGATTCAGAACGAGGCGGCGTATGCGTTCGACGTCGAGCGTAAGGTCATGGATCGGCTATTTGCGATGGAGCAAAATGTCCGCGCACAAATTGGAGCAGCGTCGACGGCGCAGGATATTCTTGATCGAGCTGGCAAACGCGCGCCAACGAAAGTCCAGACAGAGATCACGCACACAATCGACGCCGAGGCCCTGGCGCATGTTGCGAGCGTTCTTCAGGAAGTGCATGGGCCAGTAATCGACGTGACGCCCAACGGGAATGGGGGCCAGAATGGCCACGAAGAAGCTAGCGACTGAGTGGCAGGGCAAGAAGCCGCCAACCAAGGGGCAGAAGGCGTTCATCAAGATTATCCGGGAGCTGCCCGGGAAGAAGGTGAAAAAGTAATGGACAAGCGCGTTGCTGAGAAGCTACTGAAGGAGTCCGGTCGGGCGGCGTCCGACGCCGAGCGGCAGGCGATCGTGCGGAAGGTCAAGGAATGGAACATGCTCGATACCAGCGGCCGGGCGATGACGGAGGAAGAGACCGAGCGGCTGCTGAAGGGGACGTTCCGCAAATGAAGGCTCTAAACCAGACTAGGCATGTGACCCTGAAGTACCCGCGAGACACCCCGCGCATCTCGAGGAAGCGGTTGTGGTATGACAGGAGCGAGTGGCGACAGGACCCGCAGGCGGTGCTAGAGGGGAGCAAGCAGATCATTGATCAGCAGATGGCGGGGGGCCGACAGACTCCGAATTTGGAGCAAACGAACTACAAGGACTTCGCGGACCTGGTGAACAGAGCGGGCCGCGTGGGGATAAGGACAAAGTGATGGAGAAGCGACCGGAGGAAGAGGCGCAGCCTGAAGCCGACGAAGGTAGCGAGGAGGAGCTCGAGGAGCTGGAGGATACCGACGACGATAGCCAAGATGATGATTAGCTTCTTGGCAGTTCAATCGCTGAAGCGATATGTTTGCTAGCGACATGGAGCACGCGCAGTTCGCTGCGCAAACAGGCGATACTGGAGCCCGAAGCGAACAGGTACGGACAAGTCTGCGAGTCCAGGCGCAGCGTAGCACGTACGTGATGGCCAAGGCGATTATTGGGTTCCACGACCTGACGCCGAGGCTCCACGCGGAGATGTGCTCATGGATCGAAAGCCCAACGACGAGGAAGCTCGGGCTGGTGCCGCGGGACCACTTGAAGACGAGTGTGTGGACGATTGCCGACACTGTCCGCCTTATCGCGGCGAATCCAAATATCAGATTGCTGATCGCGAACGAGACGGCAACGAACGCGAGCCACTTCCTCCGCCGTATCCAAGCGGTATTCGAGCGCGCCGTGTTGTTCCGGTGGCTGTTCCCAGAGCTGATACCGGACCTGGGCAAGTGCAAGTGGAGCGAGAGCGAGATGCTCGTCCCGAGGTCGAAGGACTACCCCGAGAGCACCGTTGAAGTCATGGGCGTCGGGGGCGCGGTCGTTAGCCGGCACTACAACAGGATCAAGCTGGATGACCTAGTTGGGAAGGAGGCTAGCGAGAGTGTGGAGGTGATGAAGAAAACGATCGATTGGTACCTGTATTGCGAGTCGTTGCTCGAGAAACCAGTTGACCCAATTGAGACGTACGGTACTCGGTGGACCCACAAGGATCTGTATGCGTGGATCCAAGAGCATGAGCATGACATTGACTTCTTCCATCGGAAGGCCGTTGGACCGGAGGGTTTGACGTTATGGCCGGAGAGGTTCCCGCTCAAGGAGTTGATGCGCATCAAGAACAAGATCGGGAGCTTCAAGTTCAGCTGCCAGTACCAGAACGAGCCATTCGACCCCGAGCACATGACTTTCGATCCTGGGTGGCTACGGTTCTTCGAGCTAAACGGCTGGCAGCTAGACGAGGACACTGGATGCACGATTCTGAACTTCGTCGGATCGCCGAAGCGGGTGCGCGTCGTGCCCGTGATCCTGTGCGATCCCGCTGTTAGCGAGAAGGACTACGCGGCGCGCAGCGCCGTGGTGGTTGCCGGCCTCGATGAAGCTGAGAGGGTGCTGGTATTGGAAGCGTGGGCCGATCGGAGCCAACCCCTCAAGATGATCGAAAAGATCTTCGATATGGCCCAACGCTGGGACCCCATCGCTGTCGTGGTCGAGGGGGTTGCCTATCAGCGTGCGCTCAAAGGCTTCATCGAGGCCGAGTGTATCCGGCGGGGGAAGTGGCTGAACGTCCGCGAGGTCCGCCCTGGGGGCCGTGAGGGCAAAGAGAGCCGCATCAGGGGGCTACAGCCGTACGCCGAACGGGGACGCCTTTGGATCCGCCGATCAACCTGCCAGGTCCTGGTCGACGAGTTCGAGGCGTTTCCGTTGGGCGAGACTGTTGATGTCCTCGACGCTTTGAGCTACGGCCCTCAGGTCTGGGTAACGCCTGACATGGATCGACCCGAGATCGGAGCTCAGATCGAAGAACGTGCACCGCGTTGGGAGGGAGTCAGCAATGCAACTGGCTATTGACTTTGTTCGCACCCCACACTGGCACTCCGCTCAACCGGAGACGGCTGCCCCCACATCCCCTCCGGGCCTTTGCCCCTCACCAGCCCTCCTGGGGCCCGGGGCGAAGCCCCGTAGAGCGGGAAACAAATGATGGAGACCTTCGGTAAGACTCCTCGGCAGCTTGGTATAAACTCAAGAGAATTAGGTACGAATCCTCGCGCCATGAAGACTAACCCGCGTGCTCTTGGTACGAATCCTCGGAGTAAGAGGAAGCGGAAGGGTCCAGAGAGGTGAGTATGCCATCTACTGTACGAGTTAACATTGCTCAGCTCAACTCTGCCAACGTCATTACCGAAGATCTCGATGACGTCTGGAACACCCAGCGTGGTCGCCACGCAACCTACACCACAAGGCCCGATGATGAGCAGTTCTACGACTGGCCAACGACTGGCGAGACTGCTGTCTATGCTATTCTGACTAGCACTGCGGGCTGTCAATTCACATTTGCTAACGGCGTCTCAAAGTGGACAGTCAACGTTCCTTCACTAGGAGTGAAGGTCCGACTATTTGTCCCTCAGGCTTATGGTGAAGGCACAACTAGCTTCTCTCTCTATAGCTCAGCTGCCGCTGAGGCAGCTATGATATTCGTCTGATGGCTCAACAGTCGGGCTCAGGCCCTAAGCCAACTCAGGCAGCTCAGACGGCCGCCCAGGGCGCTCGTAACCGAGATCCGATGCAGCTTGGCTCTCGTATGCCAACAGAGGCAGATTGGAAGAAAGTCGTGCCGCGCGACTCTGACCCAGCCGCTAAAGAAGCCATGATGGCTATGTTCAAAGCGAATTTCCTCGAGCCAGGTACTGGCCTGGGGACTCCAGTTTCGAACCCAGAGACTGGTATCCGGCGCGAGCAGCGGCGTCGTATGGCTCAGGGAGCCTCTGCCCGTGAGCGGATGGAGATGTTCAAGGAAGCTGGCGTAACTGACAAGGCCGGTATGGCCGAGGTCTTCAATCGTGCTTACACGTCGCCCGAACGGGCGTTCATGTTGGCCAGAAGGAGATAGCATGGGACAGATGCTAGGTAGCATGGGTACTGTTACCGAGATGGCTCGGCCATCCCCTGACTTCATGGGGCCGATGCCAGGTGAGGTAACAGGTGCGTCAGGTGCCCTCGGTGCAATGGGCGGGGCCGTACGGGGCATTAAGAAGATGACGGACTTCGCAAGTTTTTTAGGCGATACACCAGAGGAGCGGGCCGACAACGCCAAGAAGTTCGCGGCTCTGGTGAAGGACGTCGGTAACACCGTCAAGGACGTTGGTGACTCCACGATCATGCAGCGCATGATGAAGGAGAGCATGGGTGGCCCGTCGTACATCTCCGAAGGCCAGTCACCATCTGGTGGTATCTCAGCCATCCCACGAACCTTCGACCCTGCTACGGCTGGTCAAATCATGAGCCGGCTTGGCTTCAAGTAGGAGGAGCAATGGCGATCAGTCGCGCAGGCAAGAATCGTATTCGTGGCGGTAATACCCAAAAGAAGCCGCCGAAGGTCCCCTCGGGTAAGTAGTCGTGCCATCCTACACGGGAGTTATTCCGGGTGCTCCTGTTGCGCTTACCCCGAAGGACAAACAGTGGCTTCCTCAGTATCTATCGAGCGAGCTGGATGAGGCGTTGTATGTACACGAGTTGAAGCTCGAGTGGATTGACGAATCTAACCGTTTGTATCTGGGTGATCCAATCTCGGCCCGGAAGACCTTCCCGTGGGAGGGTGCAGCTAACCTGGTGGTGCCGTTGGTAGGTATCACTGTTGACTCGATCGTTGCACGTATCATTAACACGATCTTTGCAGTGCAGCCATTCTGGTCAGCACAAGCGCTAATCAAGGACCTAGAGCCTGTCGTTAATCCTCTGCAGGACTTCATGGAGTGGAGCCGGGTCAATGAGCTCCAGATGTACGCCCAGGTACGGAGCTGGATTGTTGAGGTCGTAAAGCACGGGTGGGCTTATCTCAAGGTCTACTGGGAATCGTTCACTCAGAGGGGCTTCGTGATTCAGCAGGGCGCGGCTAGGACCAAAGATCGCATCGTGCGCCGTCCACAGGTGCAGCACGTTCTACTAGCGGATATCATCTGTCAGGCTGGTATCGAGGACGAGCTCAATCAGGCTGAGTGGATGGCCCACCGAATTCGTCTCACCGATGGCCAGCTTCGTTGGAGGAAGCACGACAAGGTGTACGACGAAGTTGACAAGATGCTAGCCCATAAGGCTGAGATGACGCCGATGGAGGAGAAGGTTCTTGAGAACGAGCTCGAGAAGGAGGCTCCGAAGCCCAGGGACAAACTAAATACACTCTACGAAATTTACGCTGACCTTCCACTCGCGGGTAGCGATCTACCGGTCCCTGTGATGATTACCTATCACCACGAGACTAAGACGATCGCGCGTTGCGTGTACAACCCGGACGTGATGGGTGAGCGTCCCTTCAAGAAGGGCAAATTCATTGATCGTGAAGGAAAGAGAGATGGGATTGGGATCTCGAGGCAACTTGCACTTATCCAGGACGAGATATCCACGCTCCACAACCAGCAGGTCGACAACGCAACCCTCGCCAACACTCGCTTCTTTGTGGGGCGACGTGGTGTCGTTAGAAATGGAACTAAGGTCTGGCCCGGGCGGTTTCTTACAGTGCCAGACCCCGCAAGGGATGTCATTACCCTCCCGATGGCCGATGTGTATCCCAGCATGCGGCAGCTTGAGACATCGTGCCTTGCATATGCTGAACGACGATCCGGAGTTGCTGATTACCAGCTGGGTCGAGAGTCGAACGTACTCGGCAACCGGGCGACTGCAACTGGTACCCTTGCGCTCATCCAAGAAGGCAACCGACGATTCGATCTAAACGTTCGGGATGTTCGTGATTGCTTGGGCAGCGTAGGTAAGAAGCTCCTACTGTTGAATGCCCAATTCCGGCCATCTGGGATGGCCTACTTCGTGAAGGGAGCCGACGGTGAATTGATCGAGAACGTGCTTAACCTTCCCGACGAATTCATCGCCGACGGCATCGGGATGGAGCTGACTGCGAGCACCGCGACCATCAATCGTGAGATCGAAAAGCAGGGCTTGCTGGCAATGATGGGCACGCTTACCCAGTACTACCAGCAGCTAATCCAGATCGGTGGGATCGCCATGAACCCCCAGACGCCTCCTCCCATACAGCAGATGGCTGTACAGATGGCCGACGGTGCTCGCTACCTAATGTCCATGATTGTTCAGACCTACGAAATCCGGGCAGTCGACACGCTGTTGCCGCCTAGCTTGGCTGACCAATTGGAGAGTGATGCCAATGCCAATGCCCAACAACCCGGCGGACCTCAAGGAGGCCCTGGACCGAATCAGAACGGAGCCGGAATGGGTCCTGCTGTGGGAGCATCTGGTGGAGGCCCGGCAGGGATGCCTTCTCCGAATGGTGGGATGCAGTAACTGGGAAGAGTTCGTAGAAGTTCGGGGTGAATTCAATGCGCTGAATGTTGTTATTGACTTCGGCGATATGTTGCTAGAACGCCTGGAACAGGCGAAGCAAGAGGTGGACAATGATAGGCGACAACGAGGACGAGCAGGCGGGTACACAGGAAGAGTCAACGGAGAAGGTTGAGGAGCAAGAGGACTTAGCTAAGAAGGTTGCTCGTCTAGAATCAGAGCGCGAGGAGATGCGTGGTGTCACGCAACGTAGTCTCGAAGAGGCTGCGTCAGCGCGAGGCCAGGTAAGCGTCATCCTCGAGCAAATCCAGCGGGCGGCCGCCGCTGGCGATCGTGGTGCTCAGCAGCAGGTCAAGACGCTGCGAGACCGCTTCGACGAAGACCCAGTTGCTGCGATGAACGATCTAGTGACAATGCGGGTCGGGCCTATCGTGCAGGAATACTTCGGACGCAGTGCGGACAACGAGCGCGATGTTGCTCGCCAGAAGCACGGGAAGTTGTTCGACAAGTACGCCGACGAGGTTGATGAGTTCATGAGAGACATGCCGCTAGATGTCAAGGCGAAGCCTGGCAGCTACACGGCTGCACTAAAGTACGTGCGCTCCCAGCATCTCGAAGAGGAGGTGGAAGAGGCACGCAAACAGGAACGCGAGCGCGCTTCGCAGCCGGAAGGCGCCAGCCCGGCTGAGGCGAAGGAGAGCCGTAGCAGGCCTACCTCTCGTGAGGAGCGAGAGGTGATGAAGGCGTTCGACATGGATGAGGACGACTGGGCCAAGTGGGGAAGCCCAACTGGCGAACGGCCGGCTAAATCCAAGGGGCGCACAAAGGCGGCATGATGGGTATTTCCGTTACCAAAGACGAAGCGGATAAGAAGCGGGAAGCAGGCATCTACGATCCGCTGGAGGTAAAGAACAAGGATCCAAACTTCCACTATCGGTGGCTTCGCAAGGAGCGCCTGAACATGGCCCGCAAGCGTGACTTCCTCGGATATGAGATCGTTAGTGGTGGACCAGAGGAAGGCATCTGCAAAGATAACACGCCTATGAAGGCGGGTGAATCGGTGGTGGGGCAGGTGGAGGTCGGGGACCTGGTGCTCGCGCGGATTCCGAAGGAGCTGCACGAGGAATACAGGCGCAGGAACAAGAAGAAGATCGACGCCCTAGCAACTGGTGTAACTGCGAGCTTTAAGCACTCAGTCGGCGAGGGGGCGTACGAGGAGCATCGGGACGTGCCGGGCTACGCGGGTAGCGTCACTCGGGACGATGTGGACCTGGAGGACAAGTAGATGAGGCAGCTCGAGCAGCAGAGGACCATCTCGGGCAACAGCCCCGAGACGTTGACCTTTCCTGAGGCTGCGGCGCAGACCTTCGAGGTGGGGGCTCCCGTGGTACTCGCCGCTGGCGTGGTGCAGGAGGCTGCGACGGGTGCTGCGTCGGTGGTTGGTGTGGCAGCCGTGAACGCTAGCGGGAAGACTAACAACCCTGTGCAGGTCTGGGTTGCAAACGATGACACGCTGTTCGGTGTCGTGATGGCAGGTGGGGTACAGGCGGACGTCGGGAAGCTCGTCACGATCAAGAAGACAGGTGCCCTATGGAGCGCCGATCGTGCAACAGTAGGCACATTCCTGGTTATGGAGATTGGCCAATCGTTGCCTCCGGGCCAGGTAATCGCGCGAGGCAAATTCTTAGAGTCTGCGACCCAACTCGGGAAGACGGCGTAGGGGGAGGCTGGGATGGTCAACGTATCAGGTGCATTCAGCTACCTGCTGGCTCCCGGTCTGCGGAAGGTGTTCTTCCAGAATCTGGAAGAGCGGCCCGCAGAGTATTCAAAGATCGCTAACCAGGAGAAGTCCAGCAGGGCATACGAGGAAGACCTCGAGGTGGGCGGCCTCGGGTCTATGCCCATCAAGCCTGAAGGTCGGGGGATCGTATACCAAGACTTCAGGCAGGGTGGCAAGAAGCGCTACACTCATCTAACGTACGGGCTCGGTTTCAGGGTCACCCTGGAGATGATGGAAGACGACCTGTACAACGTCATGAAGAAGAACACCCGGGAGCTGAGCAAGGCGGCCCGCAATGCGCGGGAGGTGGCGTTCTTCAACATGCTGAACAACGGGTTTACTACCGAATATGGTTTCCCAAAGTTTGGGGCGAACGAGCCGTTGTTTAGTGCGACGCACACCAAGCTGGGTGGGGGGACGGGTTCCAACCGGGCGGCCACCGACGCAGACCTCTCGCCAACGTCCCTTGAGGCTGCGATCATCTCGTTCGAGTCCCTAACGGACGAGATGGACATCCCGGTGGTCATCAAGCCGAAGCTGCTGGTCGTTGGGCCTCAGCTCAAGATGACTGCACGGGAGATTCTCGGCTCGGAGTTCCGGCCGTACACCTCGAACAACGAGATCAATGCGTTGCGCGAGGAGGGGCTCGACTACATGGTCGGGCACTACATCGTGGACCCGGACAGCTGGTTCCTGTTGGCTGGCAAGGGCGATCACGACCTGAACTTCTTCGAGCGCCAGGCCGTTCGGTTCCAGAACGGTGACGACTTCGACTCGGGCGACGCAAAGTTCAAGGCATTCCAGCGGTTCTCGACCGGCGCCGGCGAGTGGCGTGGTACGTACGGATCGCAGGGGGCCTGATAGCTTGGGGCTTCAGCGATTGAAGCCCTAAGAGGAGGGCCAACTATGCCAGTACCAGTAACGAACGTGTGGCCACGACGCGTGTCGATCCACGGCAGCGATCGGTGGTCGTCTATTCTTGGTGCCTTCTCGACCCCAGGAACCTGTGGCACCTTCTGCTTCGAGACCGATAAGGGCCACGAAGCCTACCTGTACATCAACGGCACAAGTCCGATGACCTTAATGTTCGGTGGAGTTACCGAGGTCATGACCAACCCTGCTGGGGGGACAGCTATCGGGTCGCCTATCACGCCTGTTGGACCTGGAGCTACGCCGAGTGGGGTGAGGCGAATTCCTCCGGGGTGGGCTATGTGTGGCACAGAGCGGGTGTCTAGCGCTGTGCTAATATGCCCTGCCCCGGGCGGGGCTGCCCCGGCCATTGGGCTGATGAACAACAACGGAAACGATATCAAGTATCTGTACGTGACTGATGACGGGACTATGATGACGCTCAACGTCGGGACCGAAGCTCAATGGTTGGCGAATACTGTCATGGGCACGCCTATCGCTACGATCGCCCAATCAGGTGCTCGCGGTCGATATGTGGAAGGCCGGACGATCCTCGTCGATGCTCCTGGGCCTCGATCTGCGATGGTAGATCCAGTTGCAGTTGTGGTCCGCTCGGGAGGTCTATCAGGCGCTATTGGCCTGATGTCTGGAGACCTGCTGAGTGGAGTCGCGATCTCGTACGATCCAGGTGCGTCTGCGCTTCGGTATGATGCCGTGCAGAACTGGTACTCGTGGTCGGGGGCGAACGCATTCTGATGGACTCTCGATACCGCATCGAGATCGAGTTCGTAGAAGATGTGTGGGTTGCGCGGTGCCCACAACTGGTGGGGTGCGTCGGTCGTGGCTACTCGGTAGAGGAAGCGATCGACGCACTTCGCTTCTCGCAGGACGATTGCCTGGCTCGATTTGCTGACGCGCAGAGATGGGGAGAGAGTTGTGGCTAAGCAGCTAGCATCACTTCCACGCTTGGCTAGAGATGTGGACCTGCTCCAATGGGCCCGAGCGCTCGTGGAACAGATGGAAGACATCTTCATTGGTAAGCTCAGTCTAGTGGACTGGGGTGCTATTTCGGGAGCCCCTGGTTTACCGCCATCGGGACCTGCTGGTGGTGACCTTACTGGTAACTACCCGAATCCATTTATTGCTAATGGTGCGGTTAGTGACGCGAATATTACCGACGTTGCGTGGAGCAAGATAACAGGTGCGCCTCCAGCTGCGGACGGGGCATACCGCCATGTGCAGGCGACGGCTGCGACGGTGTGGGACATTGTGCACAACCTTTCATTTAGGCCAAATGTGACGGCCGTAGACTCGACGGGCCGAGAGATGGTTCCTGGACTTGTCGAGTATCCGGCTGCAACGAGTATGCGGTTGACCTTTTCGGCTGCTGTTGGTGGCGAGGCGTATCTTAGCTAGGGAGCTTGCATGCCTACGATCTACGGACCGCTAGACATTGTAAAGAACGAGATACGGAATGCCGTGATGCAGAACCTTGGCACGGCGCCCTCTGCGCCTGTCAAGGGATTGATGTACTTTAACACCGCCGATAATACTCTCTATTGGTACGACGGGACCCAATGGATCGCGGCGAAGGCGGCTGCTGGCGCAGTACCCTCCGACACCGTAACTACAGCTGCGATTGGCGATGCTGCAGTCCCGGGCTCGAGCACGTTGTTCTCCCGAGGCGACCACAAGCATGGGATGCCAGCCTTCGGGACGATTACTGCCGAGACAGCATTCGGTGCGAGTGGCGGGAACGGTTCTGCAACGACTATTGCGCGATCTGATCACACGCACGGCAACCCGGTCCATGACGCGGCGGCGCACTCCACGATCTCTCTCTCCGCGCTGGCCCCACCATCCGTCGATCTCAACCTGAACAACGTCCGGATCACCAACCTGGCGTCGCCGGTGAGTAATACCGACGCGGCGCCGAAGAACTATGTCGATCAGGTCGTGAATGGGCTGTCGTGGAAAGACGTCTGCCGGATTGCGACGACGGCGAACGTCGGGCTCACGGGCCTGGCGGCGATTGACGGCGTGACGCCCGTGGGTGGCAATCGGATTCTCGTCAAGAACCAGACGGCCCCGGCGGAGAACGGCATCTACATCGCCGCGTCCGGCGGCTGGTCGCGGGCGTCGGACGCGACCTCCGAATCATACCTGCTGAACTCGGCGGTGTTCGTCTCCGAGGGCACGACCCAAGCGGATACGGCCTGGGTGATGACGACGAATGCGCCGATCACGGTCGGCACGACGGGCCTGACGTGGGTGCAGTTCGGGGCGCCAGCGAGCTACATCGGCGGCGCAGGTTTGACCCTCACGGGCACCACGTTCGACGTCGGTGCCGGCACAGGTATTACGGTCGGTGCCGATACGGTGGCGGTCGATACGGCAGTTATCGCCACCCGCAGCTATGTGGACACGGCAGTCGCTGGGGTTGCCAAGAAGTACGCCGCTGTGCTCACTGGGACGGCGAGTCCTGAGACCGTGACGCACAATCTCAACACCCGGGATGTTCATGTTGTCGTTTACAACGGGGCGACGCCCTACACAGCGGTGGAAGTCGATTGGGACGCAACAACCGTGAATGCAGTCACGATTCGTTATAATCCGAACTTGGGTGCTGGATATCGAGCCGTGGTAATTGGATGAGAGATTACGGAAACACCAACGCGGCTCCGTACGCGAGCGCTCCGGCCATTGGCTTAGCTGGGGACTCGTACTACAACACAACGGAGAAGGCCCTGTATATCTCGGATGGTCTTACGTGGGGCAAGATCGGCCCGGGGGCAGGAGGAGCACCGACAGGACCAGCGGGTGGCGATCTCTCGGGTACGTACCCTGATCCGACCATAACAGCGGCAGCAAAATCTAAGTGGACTACTTCCGGTGCGACAATCCTGCCAACGGATCCGACGAAGATTGTTTATGTTCCTGCGAATGGTTCAGATATTGCATTTGGTCCGCGGACAGTTAAAGGACGCATCTCATCTAATCCCGCTGCGGACGCTATCTTTTACGGCGTTAATGGTGTGATGGATACCGTTGGAGCCTGGACATCAGATGATAAGGCGCAGTCTTGTTGGTTAACAGCGATGCGATCCTCAGTAGCTGGGGACGATTTTCGCCTTCTTCGCGCGGCGCCAGCGACTGGCGCGTTAGCATTTACACAGATGCTTCTCGTGGATGCAGCTGGCAAGCTGAATTGTAGCCTCGCCAACAGCACCGTCCTACGGGACATGATCGCAGCGGGCCATTCCATCTATCAAGTACAGGTGTGGGGCATTACCGCGAACCTCGTGATTAACGGAGGTACTTGGACGCGCTACGTGACGGGCTCCGCATTCAACTGTCGTGGTGGACTCGTTCTGTATGGGCTCTGGAGTGGCCTTGGACAAGCCGGTAATCAGGGCGAGGTCTATGTTACGATGAACAACACGGCAGGCTGGGGTACGCGGACCGTGCATTGCATCTGTGCCTCAGGGGCGCCAGTCCCGACACCCATCACAACGTTTTGGTCTGGTGCTGGATCCACGACGCCTTACGTGGATGTGTATAGTTCAGCCAACTTCCTGACAAACCGCGCTGATAACACGGGAATCCTATTCTGGATCGAATTTGCGTGAGGGAATAACGATGGCGGTCACTTATCATTGCGACAATTGTGGGGCTGAATCTACTTCGATCGACAACTGGCTACCAATAGTAGTTCAATTCATGTGGTATGATCCATCGAAGCCTACTCCTCCAGGCGGTCGGACGCTCATGGGTGATACTGAGCTACTATTCGATAAACAGGAGTGCGTAAACGAATGGGCTGGCACTGCTAAGGTGGTAGTCCCAACGCCTCCAGTTGGGATGGGACCAAATGCTGGATAAACTACGGAAACGGCGTGAAGAACTACAGGCTACCCTTAAACAGGCAGCAATTCATCTTGAACAGGTTCGAGGAGCACTTGCTCTCTGCGATGAATTGATCGCAAGTATCGAGGGCAACGGGATCGATACTCAGCCTGAGGTAGAGTAGCATGGCCTACGAGGAGCAGGTTGGAAGCACTAGCCCCGGGCCAGTGTTCCCCCGGTATGGGGAGCGATGGTTCGAGTGCTACATCTGCGGATTCGACTTCCCAGTCACCGAGGCCAGGCGGCACTATAAGAGCAACCGGCTAGTTGATGCCGCGTGCGACGATCAGAAGACTCATCGGGATTACATGGCCGACCTGATTGTCCCAAGCCAGGTTGAGGCCGAGCGTCGCGAGCCATCTGAGCAGGTTGTAAAGTGCCAGGGCCCGGCCGTGGATGACAACTGGTACGGTGGGTTATGGTACGAGATGGAGTGGTACGGGCTGGGCGACCCGTGTGAGAGGAAGGACTGATGGGAACCGTCCTACGGCCGATCAAGCGGGGTGACGTTCGTACTTTCGACGAGTCCTACAACAAAGGCTTCAAGAGTGCGTGGGCCAGTGAGGTCGATGCTGACTTTGACACTCTGTATGATGCCTGGAACTTTGGGACGATTAACGTCGCAGATGGCTCCATTACTTCTGACAAAATTGCTGACGGCTCTGTCACAGGTCAGAAGATCGCAACGAGTTCCATCACTAGTGCTCACATCACAGATGGCTCGGTAGCTGAGGTTGATCTCACACCAGCTGTCATAGGTCGGTTGGCGCCAGAATATGCGGACACAGATCAGTTCAGGGTTCTAACTGTTGCTGCGAACGGAGAGGGTCTTGAGTGGGTCGACGCACCACCTGCCGAGCTAGTTTTCGGCCAGGTGGTGACCGACTACATCGCTGATGCTCCGAATGGGGTAACCGACGCAAAGATCACCAGCGTCTCGTGGAGCAAGATCACGGATGCTCCCCCGTATCCTACCATCCTACCACCAACGGGACCTGCTGGTGGGAGCCTTGCGGGTACGTATCCGAACCCGTCGATCAAGGCAGATGCGATCACAGCCGCAGAGATTGCTATCGGGGCCGTTGGCAACGCTGAGCTAGCTAACAATGCCGTTACTAATGCGAAAGTTAACGACGTAGGGTGGGGCAAGATTACTGGCGCGCCAACTACGTTTCCACCAGTGGGAGCTGCCGGCGGGGGGCTTGGGGGTAACTATCCGAACCCAACTGTCATAAGCGCGGCGGGCGATTTCGTGGTCAATGGAGCGAACCTCTATTCCGCCCAGAACGTCTTTTTCGGTCCAGCGGCAATGCGAGGGCTGTTGCAAGGTATGGGTGGTACGGATGGCCGGGTCATCCTAGCTGCGAATCATCCTTGGGGCCCACCGAATCCTGCTATCGGTAGTTGGGCCTGGTGGATGGATCCTGCTGGTGATTGTCTGCTTGGCCGTCGGTTGTCAAATCAGGCGGCAGGTACAGTTAGCTGGGATCTGTACGTTCGGCGTAGCGATGGCCGGACAGTCTGTAACCTTGCAGATAACCTAATCACTCGGAACCATGTCTACCCAAATCATGGGTATCGAACCTACACGGGTGTTGGGTGCCCATTGAGTTGGACGAGTGTTGCTCACGATTCGTGGGTCCAATACACAGCGGTAGGCTTCTATACGAGTGGAGGATTGTGCACAGTTCATTGCTTCCCTTGCATGTGGCTCTTTGTGGGTGGTGCATCCCCAAAAGGCATGTACTCTCGAATCCTAATTGATGGCTACTCAATCAACCAGAAGTTTTACGATCTAACTTCGGGTTTATTTGCATGGGAGGGATGTTCTACGATCTTCCAGGTGGGAGGTGGGTATCATACTCTCACCGTTCAATTCTATGCTCAGACGAATGCAGCATGGCTCAGTGGACCGAGCTCTACGGCTAGCGCAGGCTCGATCTGGATCGTCGAGTTCCTATAGGAGAGATGATGGCAACTACATACAAGTGCGATAACTGTGAGGAGACATCTACTTCACTCGTAGGTTGGTACTCGATAGTTGTGGGATTCTTTCATGATACAGAGGTAACGGGGCCACCTAGCGGCCGAGTGCTGGAGGCTATCAGCCCGCAGCTTGTGTTTCATGACGAGTCGTGTAGGAACGCATGGGCCGCGACAGCAGGCGTAGAGCCACCGCCACCGCCGATAGTACCGGAAGGTACCTCGACCGAAATTCCCCCGACGCCTTCACCTGATATCAACCCTGCGCCACTAGCATGAACCCGCAGACCTATGACGACGTCAAGACCGAGGTTATTAAACGCCTCGGTAATCGTCAAGATCTAGCTACTCGGGCTGATCAGTGGATTAATGACGCTTTCACTGAGCTGACCCAAGCTCCGAAGGCATCGTTCCGAGAACTTGACGCACTGTACGAGTTCATTGCCGAGAAAGGTACTGCGAGGCTACAGGTGCCTGCGGACTTCTGGTTCATTCTATCTCTGAGGGACCTGACTCGAAAGCTCGATCAGGTACACTGGCAGGTGCTGGACAAGACCTACCGAACGATAGGCATCCCTACGCGATTCGCGAGATACCAGGATCACTTGGAGCTGGACCCAATGCCAGACCGCGATTGGGCGATGGTTATGCGGTATCGACGCCGGCTGCCTACGTTGAAGACTGGGCTTCCAATTCCCTTGGAGCGCGAGTGGCATGAGCTCCTGGTAACGCTGACGGTGGCCAAGGGCCTAGAGGCCCTGCAGAGGTTTGAGGAGGCCACGGCCTACAAAGGCGTAATGGATCAGGGAATTGCTAACCGACAAGACAACCCGTTGCTGGAGGATGATGGTTACGAGACGACGATTGGTGTCCGGTTTAGTTGATGCTTCACTAATTGAAGGGGTGAGAGGGTGGGCCAGCAACAATTCATCCGGAACCAGGTCCCGACCAAGGGCTTGTACACTAGCGCGGTTGCCGATGCTCTGACCCCGGACTACAGCCCGTGGTGCCAAAACATACGCTTTCGACACGGAGAGATCATCAAGGCTCCTGGTCGTTCGGCCGTGATTCAAGCACGACCTAAGACCATCATGGATTTTGCGCTGCACAACGACATCTCTGGTGTCCGGACGGTACTCGCTCTGTCGGCGAATGCGCTGAACGATAACGATGCTTCGCCCTACAACGCTACGACTCATCAGCTTGGGACCGCGATAGCCCTTCCCCCTGTGTCGCAGTTGAGTCGCCGCTTCTCATGGAGCCAAGGAGAGGAGCGGACATTCATTGTGAGAGCCTCAACGGTCACAGCCATCAAGGCTACGAGCCCGGGGGTTTTCACAACAGAGGTGCTGACGAGCCCGGCAGCACTGTTCACTGAATACTTCAACAATCGTGTGTTTCTGATGAACCTGATTGGCGTCTCGAATCGGATCCAGTGGAGCGCGCGGGCGAATTACTCGGATTGGACCCAGGGTCTAGGGCGCAGTGGGTGGCTGGATCTGTACGATGGTACCGTTGAGAACATCACAGGTGGCCGTGTTCTGAACGATCGCCTAGTCGTGTATCGGAATTCGTCGATCACCGATATTGTCGGTACGGGTGACGATACGGCCCCGTTCCTACCGCAGGGTCGCTCGTATGGCGTAGGCTGCCAGGCAGCCTGGACCCTTCAAAGTGCGGGCCAATTCCACATCTTCTTGGGCAATGATTTCAACGTGTACGTGTGGGATGGTACCAAGTTGACTGCTATCGGTACCCCTGTCCACACGTATATCCGGCAGATCATGGATCAGGGTGACATGAGTAGCTGGGTCAACATACCGTTTGCGGGCCTGTTTATGGGATTCAAGGAGTACCACCTGGTGATCCCACAATGGCAGAGCACGCAGTGTGTGGTGTTAATCTACGATTACCTTCGGGATACATGGACCCGCGATGTATTCACTAGTCTACGGTCATTGTATGAATTCTGGCAGACTGGCCTGGTAGGCTCGCCTGGCTACGACGGAGCTGGCTTCCCGTCTGTCTACCCAGTGCTTCTGGCGAGCCGAGACAAAGATTTCTTTGTGATCGATGAGCGGATCGATGGGGATCGTCTATCGCGGCCAGCGGATGGCGGGTTAGAGATGTTCATGGATACGCCGGATATGTACTACGACCAGAACCAGATCCACAATGCTACGCTCGAGCGGGTAATGGTCGCACAGGCTTGGCCAAGGATCCCCGTAGCTATGACGTGGCTACTCGAGATCAGCGTCGACCGGGGTCAATCGTTCCCATTGTCGTTACCTGTGACACCAAAGCAGACGCATTGGGGCTACGAGTTTATTGACACTAATGTAACGAGCCACGTACGCAGGTACCGCTTCCGGTACCCTGTTGAGAGCGGGGCTGGTAGGCCTAGCTGGAGAGGGTACAGCGAAATCTATGTTCCCAGCGGCGAATTTTTCCCAAGTGAGCGCGAAATCGGCGGACTCGGGGAGCGCAATCCAGCCAACATGGCGCCCACTGATTTTAACTAGTGGTAAACTCGAATACTTGTGGGAGCGGATGCGACAATACCCACAAGTATTTGACGACGTTATTCCTCGGACATTTGAGGCATTCAAGGAAGGCATGCTAGCTCCGACGAACCAGTTCTATGAGATCATGCAGGGCGAGGAAACTATTGGCCTCGCGGCTGCTACGCAGGTTCGTCCGAGGTTGGATGCGAACATGCATGTCGTGATGTTCGATCGACGGTTGCGGGGGCGGGAGTCTGTACTGCTAGAAGCAATGCGAGACTTCGCCTTGCGAGCACAGTTGCGTCGAATGACAGCTATACTACCGGAAGATAACCGAACAGCCATCAAGCTCGTTGGGCGGTTGGGCTTCAAGCTCGAGGGCGTGGTGAGAAAGGCGCACTTGAGGGATGGAATCTACCGAGACTGCCACCTCTTTGGGATCCTTGCCGAGGAGCTATATAGCAACGGCGACAGTGGACGATCTGCATCTGCTGGGAGAGATGGGGACGATCTTCGCGAATCTATACGGGGCGAGCCTGATGAAGTTCGACCCGACAGTGTTCAAGACCAAGATGGCGGGATTCATGAGCCAGGGTCAGGGGATAGTCCTCTGTGCACACGAGGGGTTTGAGCTCAAGGGGGCCATCGCGGGTGTTGTGTACGAGAACGTGTTCGATGGGGCGCTCTGCGCTAGCGAGCTATTCTGGTACGTTTGGCCCGGGGCACAAAAGGGGACGGGGACACGTCTATTGGAGGCCTTCGAGGAGTGGGCTAGATTCCGCAAATGTACCCGGGTGACGATGGCCTACATGCTCCACAATATGCCCGAGCGATTGGCTCACTTCTATGAGCAGAAGGGCTACCAGCCGTTCGAGACGCATTACGTCAAGCTGATATGACACCGTACCTAATTGCCGTTGATGAGGTGTTCCCAAACAACGAGTTTCTACTGCTGCGGGACTACGCGTGGGGCATGGAGTATAAGGATCGGACTGGTCCCGACGGCGTAGTCTACAAGAACATTGGGCTACCGGTACCGGCAGTGGCCCAGGAGATGTTAGTCCATACACTTTCGTGGCTAATGGGTTATAGGATACTACTGAAAATCTGTGCCTTCCGGCTAAGCCTAGAAGGAACTGAGCCACCACAGTGGGCACATAGCGATGCGGAGGTCTCAAAGTGGGCGTCCTTTATCTACATCAACGAGAGCCCGGGGGGTACGGTATTGCTGAAGCATGTGGACGAGGACTTCAGCGAGCACCCAAAGAACCAGGCTGAGCTCGACGTATGGACGCGTGATTGTAACAATTTGAATGCGTGGAGTATAATCGGTGAGGTAGCCTGTAAACCTAACCGTGGGCTCGTGATCCCAAGTAACTTGCTTCACGCGGCGATGCCGCCGCGAGGGTTTGGTCAGTCGCCGAAGGACGGGCGGCTGATCCTGTGGAGCTTCTTCGATTAGGAGGTACGTATGGCCGCGGTAACAGCAGCAGTGGTCGCAGGCGTGGCAACCGTCGCTGCGACCGGGATGCAGGTAGCTCAAAGCCAGGGCGCGTTTGGGGGCGGTGGCGGTGGTGGGGGCCAAGCAAACGTGAAGCCGCTGCCAGAAGATCCCCAGGACAAAGCGATGAAGGACTACTTCGCTAGGATGACCGTAGCCAACGTTGGCAAGACGTATCCAGGCTTCGGGGAGTACCTCGAGTCTGGGGGCGATCCTGAGAAGGCGAAGTTTGACCTGGCTATCCCGGAGCTAAAGCCAAGCGAGGCTGCGGCACTGGGGTTCGTCGGGGGTAAGGGCGAGGATATCCCGGGCGTGAGCCAGGAAGGCCTGGCGTCGGGTGATATTACGAGTCTGACTCCCGAGCAACGAATCTTCTTGGCGAAGGAGCGCGCCGCAGGGGCTAAGGCCAGTGGTGGGAAGCCGGGACCATGGGCTGGCCGAGTGACTCGGCTGGGCGGCAAGATTGGTCGGTTGGAGAATCGGCTAGAGGGCCTACAGGCAATCCCGGAGGATCAGATCCGACCAGGCCAAGCAGCACGGATCCCGAAGATCCAGGGCAAGCTGGAGCGGTTGCGTGGTAAGCTAGACACTGCCACCAATGTAGGCGATAGGCAATACTGATGGGACAGCAGCAGGGGCAAGCGCAAATCGGTAACACCGGCATCATGGGGCCGGCTGCTACCATACAGCAAGCGGGCGCAGGAACTAACGCAACTATCGCTCCATTCTACGTGGGCTCTGGTGCAACGGGCAACGCGTATGAGCAGATGGTAGCGAAGGAGTATCAAGGTATCGAGGGTCGCACGACCAATCGCTTCGAGGACATGTTCAGCAAGTATGTCGACGTAGCAAATCGAGAGGCTGGGCGCCAGGCGTCGCAGATCGGAGAGACGCTTGGTAGCCGGGGCGCGCTGTACTCGAGCGCGAACCTGCAACAGCAGGCCGACCTTCGACAGAAGACTTCGCAAGACATTGCCGCGAAGGGCGCCGAGTTCCAGACCACACTAGAGAACCAGCGCCAGGCTGCGATGCAGAACGTCATGTCGAACCAGGCTGGTATTGCACAGGCGGAGTACGGTGCTCGTGAGGCGGCAATGGCTAGGGCGTACCAGGACTTCATTCGGAGGAGCGACGTGCCGCCGTTTGCTAGCACAGGGTCGCAGTGGGGAGCCACGCGGCCTAGCTCCGGGACTATGGTGACCTGATGCCAGTCGTAGACCTCCGGGGCAAGCGCGCTGAGCAGCAAGCTCAGATGCTGATGATGATGCAGCAGTTTCGGAATCGCTCGACTGCACTAGGTGGTGGCGAGACGGAGCTGGAGCGGGTAGAGAAGGAGATAGAGGCTAACCGGCTCAAGCGGGAGGAAGCCTCACGACTAGAGAGGACGTCGCAGGCCCAGATTGGAGCTAACCAGGCACTTGAGGAGCAGCGCCGCAACAAGGCTGCTCTAGAGACGTGGAAGGCTGGTGAGCAGAGTAAGCTCGATTGGTCTGAGGACGAACGGAAGCGCCGTGAGCTCGAGGAGGGCACGCTGCCACTTCGACGAGCACAGACCGAGGAGACACAGGCGGGGACTGCGTTGAGGAAGCAGCAAGCCGTCGAGTCCAGGGCTAGGACAGGTAAAGTCGTAGCTGAGACCCAGGGCGAACTCGATGAACAAACCCGGAAAGCCAACGAGGCTATCTACACCCGGGCCGAGAAGCAGCGGACGTTGGCGCACCAGATGGCTGCGATGGGCGAGCCAGTCGACAAGACTGGAGCAGATCAACTAGAGCGTGCCGAGCGGTTGTTGCAGGGTAATCCTGGCTACGTGCTACCACGCAATCCAGATGGGTCGTGGAAGCCGCCAAGTCGACCCGAACTTGGGATGCTAGACGAGAAGGGGAATCCAACTACTAAATTTGCCGAAGGCCTGGACAAGATCCAGACGCCTGACAGCCCGCTTGGTAAGCTCATCAGCGATGCAACGGAGGCTAAGGCTAAGGGTGCTCCGCCCGAGGTGATGAAGCGATTCGAGCAAGGCTTCGTCAAGCTGACCGCACTGACTCCAAACGAGGTTAGAGGCTCGTGTGTCCAGACATTTATAGATGCGGGAGACTACGAGGGTGCATCTCAGTGCTTGGCCCAAGCTCGGAGCGAGCAGAAGCTCCAGATGCCAAGCAAAGAGGAGCGCATGGAGTTCTCGCGTCAGAGCCGTTTGGTGCTGGAGATCCAGAGTATCCAGGACAGGTATAATGACCTAAAGGCTCAGGGGCGTATTCCAGTTGGCAGGATCCGGCAGCCTATGCTAGATACGTGGGCGGCAACTGGGACGGACGATCCTGACTTGCAGACTCTCCGCAAAGATATCGAGCAGATGAAGGGTGAGTACCTGCTGTACCTGTCCGGCCGAGCTGCGTCGGACCAGGAGCGGGCGGAGATCAACAAGCGGATCCCGTCGTTGTTCGATAGCCCACAGACATTTGAGCAGGCACTACCTGCGTTCCAGAGCAAGGTCAAGACCAACATCTCTGTGGACGCTGGGATCCTCTACTCGCTTGGGTACAAGATTCCCGATAACGTGCCAGTGCTACCTCTCGACGAGGTTCTCAAGCAGGGCCCGGTACCGAACGTCATCACTGAGACTGGCTTTATCCCGGCTGACTTCACGAAGCAACACGTCAAGGGCATTGGCGTCCTGGGCCGGGATCCAAAGGTAGTGGGTGGCGTCACCGAGTTCCGTGACAAGGGTGGGCCGTCGACTGGCACGCCAGGTGGTCCCGAGCCTACCGAGTCGAGTGAGAGCCAAGAGCCGCCGATGTCTACTGAGTCGAACGCCGTGCTATCGCCCGCGATGCCCACTGACCCAATGCAATACTCAAACCCACCGAAGGCTCGTGGGTTGCTTAAGGAGCGTGAGAAGCTCATGAAGAGTCTGGAGGATTAATGAGCCCAGCTGAACGTGAGCGTGCTCTAAAGCGGCTAGCCGATATCGACGCTGAGCTTAACACCCTAAAGCCCGCGGAGGGCTCGAACGCACTTCCCTGGACTCGTGCCCCAGGTACACCTATGGAGGGTAAGCAAACTCCAGTAGTACCGGAGGGCAAGAGCGGGATGCAGAAGTTCGTGGAGGTCGCGGCACCAATCGCTACCACGATGGTTGGCGCTACGCAGGCCGCCGAAGCTGCAGCGCCACTCGCGGCGCGGGTGCCAACACCGATGGGAAAGGCTATCGTGGTTGGGGGCGCGGCAGTTGCTGGGGCCGCGGCCGCGGGCATGGGCACCGAGCTGACCATGCAAGGTGTCCAGGCGGCGATGGGGCTGCCTGGGGCACCAGATAGTATCGACGATGCCTACCGACGGACGCTGACGGCTGGCCTCGGTGAGGGTCAAAGTGAGCTAATCGGGCGGACTGTCCTCGGGCCAGTGACCTCGGTGATCACGCCATTCAGGCGGGCGATGAACCCCGAGAGCGCCGAGGTCCTCAAGACGATGGCGAACCGCGTGCGGGCTGCCTACGAGGAGATCGGTGGAGCACCACTGGTGGAGGAGACTCGGCGGTGGTGGAGTCTAGGCCGCATCTTGGAGCCGTTGAAGACCGAGCTGGCGGATGACGCGGTCTTCAAGAGACTGACTGATGCGGGCCTCGACCCGTTGGTTGCTAGGAAGGTGGCTATCACCGGAGGCGCGTCGCCAAGTCGGCTAGATACTAGCATCACTTCTAAGTTTTGGGATCGGGTGAGTGGTTCCAAGATGGTGCCCGATGAGGCGTACGAGCAAGCTCGAGGGAAGCTACTGCACTATGCAACGCTGAACGACCTAGGCACTACGTTCGCGGACCAGCTACCGCCTGAGAAGCTCGGCAAGGCTGTGATTGCTGCCCTGAACGGCCGCTTCGATACCTTGAACGCGGTGCGCCAGGAGGCCATGAACACGTTGACGGATAAGTTGCCTACTGGGCTTAAGCTCGACATCTCCGATCTGCGGCAGTCGATGGGTGCCACGAAGTCTGTGAAGGGCCCTAGTGGGACTACGCTGTCAGGCTTTCCGAAAGGGCCAGCAAGTAAACAGCCAGGAGCTACAGTCATTCTTGGGTTGCCTGATAACGTATCCTTCGACGATCTACAGACCGCAAGGGCAACGCTAGGTAACATGTCGCGGGATCGACGCACCTACGATGCGGCTGCACGAGCCGAGTTGAAGCAACGTATTGTGGAGCTGGACAATGCGACTCGAGATGCTCTGCCGGCTAGATTCCGGAGCACGTTCAGGAAGTGGACGCGAGCGGATGACGACATCAACAAGGCAGGATTCGACGGGTATCTCGTGAGAGGTATGCTCCACAAGGAAGAGAATGCGCTTCTGTATGCGAACAAGATAATTGATAACGCAGACGCGGAGAACTTTGCCAAGCTAGAAATGGCCTTACGTGGTACACCAGATGGTGCACGTATTGTTGGGCAGGTGAAGGGTGCTATTGCGGAGCGGTTCTTTCAGCAGTCAGTGAGCAGCCAAGGAATCTTGCAGCCTAGTATGTTGCATACTGCGCTTGGTACTAGCACACAGGGCTACGGCAAATATTTCCTGGAAGCTACCCTCGGTCCCGAGTATGTGCGGACGTTGCATAGGTACATCGACGCGATGAACACAGTCGACCGGGCAGTTGCGAAGGCAGGTAGCACAGCGCGGGTAGGTCTCACACTGGCAGGTACGATATCGGGTGTTACAGGGTTGATGCGAGGCTCGCCAGGTATCGCAACAGGAGGTGGATTCTACACGTTGGCAGCCGTCCTGTTCTCCCCGGCAGTTGTCTCGAAAGCTCTTACGAATACAACTGCCAGCAAACTACTAGTCAAGACCGCCGAGAACGTCGCGGCCGGGCGCAACCCTATGACCACCGCGAGGCTAGCCGCACGGATTCTCAACGAGCTTGGCCTGACGCCAGAGGCCGCGATCAGCACCTTGACCGACAAGGCTGTTACGCCGCGGCAGCAGGCATCGGCGATGGTGCAGCGGCAGATGGTCTCGCCAGGCGGCGTGCCAACCGGCCAGCCGCTCCCGATGACCGGTGGCGCGCCTCTTCCAGGAACCTGATTCGTTAGCGGTTCACCAATTGAAGCGGCCCGCTAGAGATCGTCGCCAATCCAAACGTACTGGCTCGGGTGGGTCTCGTCGCGCTTGACCATACCGGACTCGATCAGTGTCTCCATAATGATCTTGAGCTGGTCAGCTCGGCACGGGTAGAGCTTCCGTAGAACCTCACTGTGACCCACGCGCTTGGCCCGCCTGATAAAGGTGGCGGCCCGGCTGAGATAGTTGGTCTGCTGGTCCCCACCGATCTCGGCGAACGCGTGAGGCGCGTTGCCCTCGACGGTCTCTACGGCCCGGAGTGCTCCGTCCAGAAACCCTTCGTCGATTTCCCTCGACAGGCTCGAGCCGGCCAGCACCATCGCTATGCGCAGGACGTGGTCGTGCTTCCTGCCCCACATGCCCTCGAGCCGTTTGTCGGCGGGCGGTTCGATGTTATTGTACCAGTTGATGTACCACTCCTTGGCAGCCGGCGTGAGCTTGAACTCACCCTCGAGCTCCCCTATCTTGGACATGATCGCGCAGAGCTGAAGCCGTAGCTCCTCGTCCTCCTCGGTCAGCTCGGGCAACGCGTTACGGCGTGGGGTATCTCCCTGGTAGATAAACAGGACCCGTGACGCAAATCCTTCGAGGAGCGCCGACGGAGGGATACCCTGCGCCACTCCATCGGGCGTGGTCGCAGCGATGATGCAGAGGAACAAGTCCTTGAGCAAGACCTGGCCCTTGTTCTTGGTCTTGTAGGTCCAGTCCTTCGGGCAGTCGTACATGTCCGTCAGGATATGGATCAGCGGCTCCCCATACTGTTGCTTGGTCAGGAAGACGCTCAGCTCACCGCTGTGGACCAAGATGTTTGGAGCGATCTGACTGCCCTCGTCCGGTCGGATCTCCTCGATGAATCGCTCGGGTGTGATCTTCCCCGCGATGACTCTAGTCGTCGGCACGACCTTGAGCAGGTCGACGCCAATGTTGATCGCCGTGGACTTCCTACACCGGGCCGAGCCGGCGACTAAGATCGTGAATAGATTCGGGAACAGGCGGTAGTACCCCCTGTTGATGAAGCACTTGCGTCCCAGCGCTGCTGCTACCATCGTCATCCCGACCCATAGGTGGAAGTCGTCTGGCGATTCCTGTTTGCTGGTATACTTGAGATAGAGCCGCAGGAAAGACTCGTCTAGCATTTGCTTTGTCCGACGCCCGCACCACCTCCGGCGTCCGGGTCCCCTCCGGCTCCCACGCCTCCCCCTCCCCAGCCCTCCGGCGATCTCGACTCAGTTTGGACTAGGGCGAGAGCGTCTAAGAACACCACCTCGCCGACGCTTTCCCTTATCCTTAGTAGTAGTTCGAATAACTTTGAAGGTGGCATACTCGGCCGGCCTGACCTGGCGTATGATGTACCTGATACCATTAGGTGTCTCCACTTCTAGACGCATGTCTAAAGATCCTCGTTGCCTTCTCCTGTGCTAGCGTAACGACAAGATCCCTCTCCGCCTTGTCTGGTATGTACGGGTCAGTCCCCGTGTACCTGCCCCACTCATCGAAGCCCACCCATGCTGGCAGTTCGCCAGTGACTCGTATCAGGAAGTGGGCTCTTGAGATCAACTTCATGCAAGTCCCCCCAGCTATAGCCGATCTTCAGTTCCACGGGTATCGTTATAGTGCCTCCCCACGTCTCTACTGGTGTTGACATAGCCTGCTCTAGCTCCGCGAGAGCTACGGCCGTTTCTTCTTCCTGGACCTCGAGGACGATCGAGTCATGGACTTGAGCGAGAACCCTTCGGCCAGCGGAATAGAGAGTCCGTACTCCTTGATTAGTAACGGACACGATTGAAGATTGAGGACGTTGGGCGTACCCCTTTCGGAACAAGTCCTCGTCCATTCGATCAAGGAACAGTCGTCGCCTGCCGAACGCGTCGTGAATGCATCGGGTGGCCCTGAGTATAGAACGTATACGTGGATGCCAAGCAGCTCTAAGTTCAGGCGCAAGCACATGGTAGGACTCGATAAGGTACTCAGCTTTCTTCTTGGCGCCCCACAAGCCTCGGAGTTCGAGATTCTCAAGGTTGATCCCAGCGAGTCGGAGGATGATGATAAGCTTCTTCCAGGCCATGCCGTAGTTACTGGCGTGTGTGACCGTTTTGAAGGTCTTGTAGATTTCCTCTTCACTTTTGCTCACCTTCCTGTTGAGCGTCCGACTCGCAAACTCACAGTACGGATTGATGCTGTCATCCGTGTATAGCTTCTGCAGGCTAGGCGACTCGCTGTCGAAGGCGACGAACATCGCCTCCGCTCGCTTCAAATCTCCCTGAAGTAGTATGTGTCCAGGCGCCGCTACAAACATCTTCCTGGCACGCATCGGGATGTTCTGCAGCTGAGGTCCGCTGCCCCTGCCTCGGCTGCTTAAGCGGCCCGACTTGGTCCCGTGGATCAGATAGTCTGCTTTGTACCTTCCATCCGGTCCCGTAGCCATTGATAGAAACCCGCTGAGCATCGTGCGCCTCTCGCGTACATCCAGGATCTTCTTGAAGACGGGCGCATGCCTCTCGCTGTCGAATGACAGCTTGCGAAGGGTGTCCTCATCGGTGCTCGGCAGCCCCGTGCGGGTGTGTTTGAGCTTGGGTAGCTTGAGCTCGTCGTGGAGCAGGCGTCGCAGGTCGGGCCCGCTCTTGACATTGATGTCGAACCCGACCATCTCGTTGAGCTGCAACTGCAGATACTCACGCTCGAGTTCCATCCGCGCCCTAGTCGTATCGAGGGCCGGCTTGTCGATCACAAACCCCTGGCTCTGCATATGCATGATGGGTCTGATCAAGGTCATGACGTGCTGATCGAAGTAGCTAGTTTGACCGACCTTCTCGAGTTCGCCCTTGAGACCTAGATAGCACTCGTAGGTACACGCAGCATCCTTGCAGTTATACTCCCAGAGATTGGTGCTGCTCTCATGCTTGTAGTAGGGCTCCCTCGTGTAGATAGATACGATGAAGCCTAGGTCGTGGTCGAACTCCGGGTAGAGGAGGTGGTGCGCGAGCATGGTATCAAACGCAATACGCGGGAACCTGAACCCGTACCTTTCAAGCCGGGTGAGGTCGAACTGGATGTTCTGTCCGATGATACCTCTGGCTCGAAAGACACGGTGGAGTTTACGCCATACGTACGCAAGCTCGCTAATTCCGAGACAGCCTCCGCGGAATGGTATGCAGATAGCCCTGGAGGGATCGTCACTGATACCGACACACGTAGGGAAGTCCATTCCGATTGTCTCGATATCCACCGAAATAGGATCGCCAAGCCCGTCGAGATGGCTAACAGTTTCTTCAAGGTTGGCATTGATCGTGAACTTGCGGAGAGGTCGAACGATATTCGGAGAGGTCGCTTCACTTCTAGCTCTCCTTAGATCATGCTCAATGATCCTAGTTAGCGGCCAGTCGCGGAGGGCGGCAGCAGTGTGATACGTACCAATAACTTTTCTGCCGGGCACCAGAGAACATTCGAGGACGGAGCCCCGCCACTGCTCAATTGATGGTCGGCCCGTGAGGGCGTAGAGAGCTTGCGCGCCAACTGCGACGAAGATAGTAGCAGTGGTTCTAGCAAGCTCCTCCCGCAGAGTGGGCAGCACCTCATCAACTTCAGCCGCTGTCGGGACAGAGTAAAGGTCGCTGTAGTCCTTGCGGACGTTTGTGACATAGCACTCGCTCCTGTTGACGCCTGCTAGCCGCCAAAGCAGGTCACCCGACGGGCCAGAGAATGGTCTACCTGAGTAGCATTCGTCATGGCCCGGTCGGGCGCCCACAAAAGCTATCTGACAGGCGATGGTTCCGCTAGGCGGAACTATCTTTCCGTGTAGCTGGCTTGCCATTAGGAGGTAGGCCTTTTAGTAGCTCTGTCGTGCTATTATAGACCGACATGCCTAGCTGGGTAGCTGCCGTTACCTCCATGTCTGCTCCGCGCGAAGGCCCTGGTAGTCGGAGAACTGCATCGCAACTCTCCAGCCAGTATCCGTCGAACTCGAGCCAGTCATCGTACGGTAGCTCAAGGAACTTGTTCTGAAAGTAGGTCCAGTGGGCACAGTACGGAATGTATCCGACGGCCCACAACTCAAGCCAGGTGCGCATAGCTACCTCGACGTTTGCCTCAACGTCTCCTTGACTATACGGTCCGGCGATGTAGACCTTTATGGATCTCATTGAGAAGCTCCCTCGGAGTTAGGCTCGCCAGCAGGTTCAGGATCAACAACTGGCGCCACGTCAGAGACTGCCTCACTCGCCAGATCGCGTGCCACACGATCAATCGCACTTCGATAGAAGTCCTGATGCTTCTCGATCCCGATGAACCGACAGCCGAGCTGAGCTGCAGCAACCAGCGTACTTCCAGATCCGGCGAAGGGATCCAGCACGATCTCTCCCTTGACGGCTGACGCCTCGACGAGGTGCCGCATGAGCGCGACGGGCTTCTCAACGCTGTGGATCTTCTTTCCGACTGTGTCATACTTGAGCACGTTGAAGGGCTGTGGCTTGACAAGGATACGTCCGCGGTTCACCCAGAAGCAAGGTTCGTAGCTGTAGATCCAGTTGCGCGTGGGATCTCCGATGCCTGTGGTCTGCTTCATCCAGATGATAGGTGTCGCCTCGCACTCCCCGAAGTGTCGCTTGAGCATAAGGTACACGGGCTCGTACCGAGTCATGTGGAAGAACACGTACGCATGGCCGTCTGGCTTCAGTAGCCTAGCCGCGTGCATGAATGTCTCGTCGAGCATGTCCATGATCGTCTTGGGGTCATCGTCGTACATGGCCCCCTGCGACTCGGCGAACTTGCTCGAGCTTACTGCCGCGCCCTCTTTGTACAGCCCTATCCCGTAGGGTGGGTCAGTGACAATAAGGTCGACAGAGTCCTCCGGCAATCCGCGCAGGACATCACGTGCGTCAGCATGATAGAATACGCCAATCCCTTTCCAGACAGCCTTGCGAATAGGTTGGCGTAGAAAGGCTGGAGCTTCGGTGCTCTGTGCTTCGTCTTCGAGTTCTTCTTCGTCTTCGACGAGCTGACCATGGTCCTCACCTTGCTTTCGCTTGGCGAGTTCCGCCCGCAGTGCCGTCTCCTTCATCCTGCGGAACCGCTTGAACGCGGACGACTTCGTCTTCTCTTCGACTAGATCGGGGTACTCCTGTAACGCCTTGGCGAGCGCCAGGTCCATGCTGATAGATCCGGTAGCCCGATCCAGCTCCCGTGCGGCCTCCTCGATTCCATACCCCCCGTTCTCGGAGAGTGGGTTGCCCTTCTCGCCATACCTGGCCTGCTTTGCCATGTAAAGTCGGTAGAGCCCGACGACCTCTTCCTGCCACTCGAGGTCCTTGCGGCGAATGTTCTCCTCTAGCTCGAGCTCCTGCCGCGTGATGGGATCCAGGGCCTCGATGCGGCGGAACAAGATGTCAGGGTGCCCGAGGCTCTTGGTTGCGAGAATGCGTCGGTGCCCGGCGATCAAATTGTTCTCGCTGTCCAGGACGATAGGCGTGAGCAATCCGAACCGGGCGATGGACGCGGCAAGCTCCTCGATGTTGCCGAAAAACTTCCGCATCCTGTGCTTCTCACCGATGACGATGTCCGTGATGGCGATGCGTTCGTCAGCCATTCTTCTTGCCCTTCCTGCCGCTCTCCCACGGCGCGTTCCGTAGGATCATACCGAGGTCCTCGACTGCTTTGGTGATCACGCGAGCCGTCGGCATCATCTCGAGTGCCTCCGAGACGTCCTCTTCGTTGTCTGCATCTATACCCTCAACCAAGTGATCGAGCGCATCGACAACCTCGGCGAGCGTCTCCTTGACTCCCTGGATCTTTGCGCTACAACGCTGGTTCATACGCACCTCACATTGGACGCCCGACGGCCCGGGGAGGGTCCGACTGGGGGCAGCCGGATCGTCGAACCGCCGGGCGTCCTAGGTTAGACTACGCCTTGGTGTACGGCGGGTTCACCTCCGCGCGGATCGCGGTGGGGTCGCTCTGGTCCGGCTTGTGGTTCACGGTGACGTACAGCTCCTTGCCTGCGAAGTCCTCGATGTGGAAGCCCTTCGCGTCGAACGGCACCTGTGCCGCCTTGAGGAAGCGCTTCATGTTCCACATCGCGTTGGGGTGGAAGCTCAGGGTGAGGAAGAGCTGGCGGTTCTTGAACTTGTCCTCCACCTCGAGGGGCGACAGCCGTACGTCGATGTACGGGTACTCGCTGCCCTCCTTGTGCTTCTTCTGGGCGCTCTTGACGCGCACCAGTTGGAGGCCCGCCGGGACGGGATCGCTCCCATCGTCGACGTCATCCAGGTTGATGTTGATGTAGTCTGCGTCACCCATGATGCTACTCCTTTTGGCGTGCTACCGCACGCTGGTTAAGGCCGGCGGACCGGCCGTGAAGACGTGTTCGATTCGTGCGCCGCAAGATACAAGTCGGGCGATAGCGTGTTGTGCTGGTACGGACAGGACTCGACGTGCAATGATCGGCGCCGCTGCCACCACTCGATTACCACGGACAACAAAGCCAGCGCAATACGCAGTATGAGTCGCTTGAAAAAGTAGTTCATTTCCTTGATCCAGGCGAGTAGTCATTTTTCGCAATGACGCACTGCAGCGTAGCTACGCGAAGATCTCTGGCCCTGCTAGGGTTTCGGGGTCGAGCTTTCGACTAGTTCGTGCAGCAGCTCCGTTAGCTGTGACAGTCTGTAGCTTGTACTTCCCGCTACGTTCACGCCCAGAAAGCCAATATGCTTCTGTGAAAAACCGCACGAGGTTATCTCCCATTTGCCCAGCGACTGAAGGTCGTATAACATCCTGCTTAGTATCCTCATCAGTTCGTCGCTTCTCGTGGCAGATGACGATTCGATCACAAGGGAGAGTGAGAAATCCATTGAGGTACTCCATCATGCCCGCGAGGTAGATACCCCACAGTCTCTCGGTCATGAACGAGACCCGGTGCGTGTACATGAGCAGCCTAGACCAGTGGTCGCCAACTGCCGTTAGGGTATCGAGCACCACACAATCGTAGTCCAGGCCCTGCTCAGTACGGGCCTGCTTCAGTAGCTCGTTGGTGACGGCCACCAGCTTCTCGTAGCCCAGAGGCTTCTTCGCTGGAATGGTGCCAGCCTGCACGTTCTTAGGATCCGGCGACCATGGGATCTCGATCCGCTCAGGGTTACCGAGCGGCTCGTCGGGTATCCAGCACGAGATAGCTCCACGATTCGGTAGCTCCTCCATCTCGTGCAGCTTCTGGTCGACATCGAGCCAGAGCTTCCGCTTGCCGGGATGCATCGCTGCCAGGGTCGTCTTGCCCGAGCCCGCTGGTCCGTAGAATAGATACGAGCGACCTCGGTAGTGCATCTTGTCGTCGTGGGCGGGCATCACCCGCTCGAGTTCACTCATCGCTGTCCTTCCTTGGCTCCCACGGCTCGATCTTGTAGGCCGAGCGCTTGAGAGTCTCGCGGGTCTGTGCCGCGGCAATGCAGAGTGGATAATATTCGCAGATGCGGTTGTATGCTCCACACGCGAAGGGTGCGGCCTTTGGGAAGAAACCTGCGTGTGTCATCTCGGAGATCTGCATCGCGACGAATGCAGTCTCACGTTCCCACTGGTCGAACTCCTCGGGAGTGCGGTGGGTGAAGATGCGGGCGAAGCTGTCGTCACCGATCTTGGTAGTGATCCTGATAGCGTTGCTCATAGCCGAGTGGATAGGCTGGTCGATGAGCTTGCTAGCTCCCTTCATGTACCCGGTGAACTGTCCGCTGAGCTTGAACCCCGCGTCGAACACCATACCAAACCGAGTGGTGGTCTTGTGGTCTACCGTCATCGGGGTGCCCTCGTAGTCCACGACGAGGTCGATGCGTCCGATGTAGGTGAACTGGAACTCATCGTAGTAGTCACGGAAGTGGCTAGTCAAGGTGATCTCAAAGGGCTTCTCGACCTGTAGTACCTTGAAGGGCTCGCGACGCCACTTGGTCAGGTAGTACGCCAGTATCTCCAGCCCCCGATCAACCGTGCGGATCTCCTTTGGATCCTCGGGATCGTCGCTGTAGTTGGCGAGGAAGACGGCGCTGATCTTGGGGATGTCAACGCCCTTGCAGTAGAAACAACCTTGCTGACAGAGCGGGCACTTGACCTTCTCGAAGCCGGTGCCTTTGTAGAGCGACTCTAGGCTTTTGTGGATCGCGCCCCCGAACATGAGCGCCGACTCGCGCTTCCTGTCAACGGGGACGAGGTGCTCAACGTATCGGTATGCATACTTCTGTGGGCAGAGATGGAAAGTCTCGATCTTGCTCGAGTCCAACCAGAACTCACTCGGATCCCCCATAGTCGCCTCCCCGGCGCGATACATCGTTGGGGCGTTGCTAGAAAACTACCAACCTACTCGTCCCCCATTGCGTCGCGCATTTGGTCGATATTGTCGTTCATGTCCTCCACGCACTCAGCACAGATGTTCCCGAGCGAAGTGCTGAGCACGATAGGGGCGGTCTTGTTGCAAGCGTCACAGACCTCTTCGCTTGTCTGTGTGAGCTTCACGTAGAGCTGCATGGCGAGCCACTGCATGTCGGTGTACGGCAGTTCAACGTGACCGGACCAGTCGAGCAGTTCGATCTCGCGTAGGATCTTGTACGCCGTGAGCATCTCACTCACCAAATAGGTCGTCCCGCCAGGTGCGCTTAGCGGGGTCTTTGGGCGGTTTCTTTTCATCGAGTCGCTTCGGTTGCTTTGGAGTCTTGCTGCTAGGAACCCTGACTGCTTGCAGTTCGCTGATGGCGGCTATGAGCTCGTCGTCGCTCATCTCGTCCATTTGTTTTCCCATACGTAGCCACCTCTGGAAGCCGCGATAGTACCCGATCTCGCGGGTAGTTGTCCCGTGAGGACGGGAGCCGTTGGCTGTCTTCCACAGAATCACAACGGCCCCCGTCCGCTCGCTCACAGGCCGAGGGACTCGAGGTACTGGGCGCGCTTGCGCTCGCGGGGCTCGGTCTCGGTCTCCTTCTGGAGCTTCGCGCGCTCGACGCCCTGGAGGTACACGACGTGAGCGTTGATGAAGCGCCGGAAGACTGCCTTCGCGCCGAGGAGCGCGACCGCGTCCTCGATGGAGGCGGGGAGGTCCGCCTGGAAGTCCTGCTCGGACTTGTCGTCGCCCTTGCCGGTGCTGACCTTGAGGGTGACGGACTTGACCTTTGCTTCGTGCTTGTCGGGGACGGTCAGAGTGGATGCCATGAAATCCTCTTTCTGGCCTTTTCAAAGGCCGGTTCGGTTGGGGGGAAGCCCCCTGGTAGTCATAGCAAACCAGGTGCCAATGTCAAATTTACAATCTACCAAGGGTCAGCGTGTTCACCAGGCCACACTGTGTTCGAAGGAGGTGCTTGAGCTCATGGAGCAGCGGGAACAACACAGCGTTGTTGGTGATCGAAGGATCAACCGCTATCTCTGGAGTGAGTTGGAACTCAGACCAGGTAAGCGTGTCGTTGGGTATACGCTTCGTTACTACGCGAGCACCCGTCGGTACCTTGATAGCCAGATGGATCTGTTCGATGATCTCACGTCGTACTTCTTCGAGCCTGTACTGGGTAGCTGGCGCAGCGATCTCGCATATAAGCTGGGCCAGGTTGAACATCTCTACCTGTGCGGCCTCGAAGTGGCGCAGCATCTCTGGCGTCCGACCTCGTCGCGGTAGGTGCCCGTACAGACAACGTAGCTCACGGAAGCGCACGATTGCCGCCTGTAGCTTGGGATTCTTCTGTGGACCTCCTCTACTCACAACCAGCCCTTCTGCTTAGCGATCCACTCGCTAAACACGATGTCTCCAATGTCTCCGTACTCGAATACCTGGCTAGCACTCTTGTGTAGTTGGGACTTAGGGAACCAGATAGGTTCGTCCTCGCCTGGCACCTGCACTAGAATAGCTTTGTCACTATCCCTGATGCACTCCACGTCCTCGATCATCCACCATCCATAGGCGTACTTCACCATGTTCTTCGGGCGAGGAGGTTCGCTGAACCCTTCGCGCTTGGGCCGCCTAGGTGGTGGCTCAGGCTTGCGGTGCCAGGTGTACTCGGGGCCACCCTTGGGTGGATCTTGGTAGGTATACCTGGTCCCATTCAAGATGCCCTCGAGGTGCTCCTTTGTTGCTGTAAGGACGAGCATCTTCTCATGCGACCCACCTGCATCGGGATGGTTCTTCTTTGCGAGGGCGAAGAAACCTGCCTTGACTAGCTCTAAACCTACCTGCTTGGACCAGTCGACGCTTTTCGGCATAGGTACTCCTAGGCGCAATCACGCCTTGGCACATAGCAAGCCGCTGGACGCAGCAAGACGCCGCGCCGGTTGGCGCTTCAATCAGTGAAGCGATATGTGGGGTTTAATCATGTCTCACTTTGTCGACGGCTGAGACTCACCGTTTCTACCGGCTACCGCGCCGGCCGGGCGCATGGCGCCCTCACACCTTCCGATACAGCTTCTTTCCGTCCAACAGTTCAGCACCGCGGGGCGTGATGCGGCCCCGTGGGTCTACTAGATCCCTGTACACGCACACTGCATGGGCGACTGCCATCGTAGCTGGATCAAACGAATCTTGCCCGAGGCACACTGCGATTTCCTCAGGCGAGAGCTTGTTGCTGTTAGCGTAAGACCACTGGTTGTCCCTCGAGCGCTTGCAGAGCATGAAGATCATCAGATCCCTGCGCCGGCCCCGTAGCGTAGGGAGGGCGCAGATCACCGTGTCGTAGTCGAGCTTGACGCGCTTTGCTTCGCGCGCTGCGAACCGGACGTATTTGTACGGCTCCCGGGCGATGTTGACCATCACGAACCGGAGCCGGGAGGTACCCGAGAAGTGGGTAGCCCGGATGGTGACTTCGGGCGCAGAGATGAGCCATACGAACCGGCCTTGGTAGCCGACCCGCCGGCAGATCTCGCGGATCACACCCTGCCGCCTATAGACGGATGCAACGTCCATGTGCCTCCCGGTGGGGGGCCGAAGCCCCCCCACGCACTGTTAGTCAGCACAGATCTGTTGTAGGTCCGCAATGATTGCTTTGTAGATATGTTCGTGCTCCTCTGTAGTTATCTGGGTGATCTCAGCTTCCTCCTCGGGGTCGAATACCTTGTAGGTGAAGACCAGTTCGTCGGTTAGGAGTTGGCCGTCTTCGTCTACGTCGCCGTCTTGGATGTAGTGGTCCTGTACCTGCACGAGCAGGGGTCGGCCCCGTAGATGAATCTCGACCTCGAAAGACACCCAGAGTCCCATGCTCAGGGCTTCACCTTGTCTCGCGTGAAGCTGATCTGGCCGCGGTCGATGCGAAGTGTCCAGCCACACCTCTCATCCAGGCAGACCCACGCTTTGTATTTGACGGACCCGCCGGTGTCGCTCCCGTAGTCTGACAAGGGAACGATCACGAACCTATTGCACCTCGGACACTTCGGGAATTCCATCACCCACCTCGCTTGTTCGGGCACCCAGTGCCCGGTTTGTGCCACTTCCCGCAGGCGCCGTGGACAGCGTACCCCGCGAGACATGACTTGTGCCCGTAGGACGGGCGGAAGCGGCCGGCACCCGCGTTGACCATGGCAACGATATCGCGGGTTCTCCACTTGCCGCAGCCAGGGCAAACGCCGAAGAACTTGGCGAAGCCCATCTGCTTGTGCTCCTTGATCTCTGAGTCGGGGCCGTCCCAACCACAGAGCGAGCACTTCGATCTGTACTCGAACCAGTCAGTCATTTGAGTAGATCCAAATCTGCGGCAAAGCTCCACTCCTTAGGTGAGCCGGCCGCCTTCTTGCTGCCCCGCCCCTCCCCCCCACCCCGGGGAGGGCTGTGAGGGGAGGACCGGGGACCCGGAGTGGGACCCGGAGGTGGTTTGCAATCTGGCAGGTAGCCGTACGCATAGTCCGCGCACTTCGTGATTCCCTGGCAGATGTCGTGGTAGATCGCCGTCTTGAGTTGCTCCAGCTGGAGCGACCCGCACTTCATGTCACGGATCGCCCCAGCCGCATTCTGGAGCAGGTGCTCCACGACGTCCAACTCTGTTGGAGAGCGAGGCATTCTAGTATCGGGGACGGTAACCACAGTCTGGGCACTGAGGCTTTGCGTGAGGGATCAGCCTGTATCTGTAGCTACAGTTCTGGCACTGGATGACAGCGGGCTGAGGAGGTTCCAGCAGATGGTCGTGCAGCTCGTAGCCCTTGTCGTACAGGGCCTGCAAGTGAGGCTCCTGGAACCTGTAGCGGGGCATACCCGCGGCTGCGTGGGCTGCCCCGAGCTTGACGAAATCATCGTCTCCCTTCATCGTCCCTCCTTCCCCTTGCAGATCGGGCAGTTGTCGAACGGGCGCTTAGGCATGGGTAGCGGGCGGTAGTGCCGCTGAAGATAGAACCGGACCGAGCCGGCCGCTGCCCTCAGTAACGCCTCGTTGGTGATAGCGTTCATGCCCTTGCGGTGGGTGCCTGTCTGACGGATCTTCATGCCCGTGTGAAGACGGAGCTCTTGCTGCGTCCCTCGTGCTTGAGCTGCTTGTTGGCCACGCCCTCGCGGAGCAGCCTGGTCGCTGCCCGTGTGTCGAGGCCAAGTGCCTCGCGGACCGTCTCGTTCGAGAGCTTGGCATGCTTGGCGATTAGACGCGCGAACCTCTCGCGTAGCTTGGCCATCTCGCCCTTACCCAGACGCTCCTGGCGTTTGGGCTTGGGGCCCGGCTTGCTGCGAGGTTTGAAGGAGCGCTCTAGCTCGCGCTTGTGCTTGACGCAGAGGTCGATCTTAAGCGCGCCTCTTGTCACGTGGCCGTTGCTGAGAACCAGGCTTGCGACCGCGTTTGGCTTTGGCTCCGGGCACTTGTCGCACACTAGGATTGTTCGTTCCGCCACGGGGGGCCTGTACCTTTCTGATATCCGAGCCCAGTATGGCGACTCGCGCCTCTGCTGGGTCGTGATCGTTGATGAATGCCCGATACTCTGGGCTGTGTTTGTAGTTACGCTTGAGGATAGCGCCCCGCCCGTTCCACGTCTGCGGGATCTGCGTCTTGCACTGGGCACAGACCCGCTGGAGCTGGAACGTTCCGTTCGGGAGCACTATGATCAACTGAGTACGTGGAGCGTGGCGGGTCCCCGCCCGGCACTCCATGTACAGTTCGTACTTCACGCCGCTGTCCTCCTTGCCTCGGCCGCAGCCTCCTCGCGAACGATCCGTGCGATGGCACTGAGTGCTTCAGCACCGGTGATATCCCCCCGATTGCGGGCTCGGAGGACGCCCGAGATTCTGGAGAGCGTTCGTTTGTTTGATGGCATCGTGTCTTTCATCGTCCTTTCCTGGTTGGCTACTCCGGGCGCTGTGCCCGGTGGGTGCCGACTTGACACCTTAGTTGGCTGTTCAATGGTTGAACAGCCAACCGGGCTGTTAAGTCGTTTTCTTAGCTACCTCTGTCGCTGCTTGGAACCCCTTGATGAACACCTTGACCTTGGCGGGGTCCTTGTCGCGGAAGAGCTCGACGTTGTACGTCGGGCCAGTGTAGAATAGGCGGTACACGAACGCACCGTCCACCCGTCCGTAGGTCACCTGGAGCGGGAGGCCCTGCAGCCAGGTCTCGAACTGTTCTAGGTTCATGTACCTCGTGCTTTCTCGAGCCACTCACGGACATCGCTGCGCAGCTCGTGTAGTTGTGCCACCAGGACCTGGCGCTCAGCCTCCGTGTGGGCCAGGACCTTCAGGTTGTTGTAGCAGCCACCGAATGCCTTGTACATATCGTGGCAGATGCCCTGGAAGCTCTTGCTACCAGGTGTCGTCTCGAAGGTCACGGGAGGCCGCGCCTTCTTCGGTGCGCTGAGCTTGCTCACTTCACTTCCTCCCATTCGTCCAGCTCGACGCCGGCGTTGCTCACGTTGTTCCACACGTCGTCGTCATCTACCGACCAGTAGTACGGGCGGTCGGGGCACTTGATGGTGTAGCCGCTCCGGACGTACGCGCTGTGCTTCTCCTCATAGTCCTTGTCGGCCTGGTTGAGTAGTTCCGTCAGGTTATTGCCCGCCCACGCTGCCGCTGCCTGGGGCGTCTTGAACTCGTCGGGGCACTCCACAACGAACTCGCAGGTGGCGGGCACCCGGGTTTCGGCGAGGAGCTTGAGCTTGAGCTTCATAGTCTCTCCTTTGGAGCCGGTGCGGGGAATCGAACCCCGGTCTCATGATTACGAATCATGTGCTCTACCACTGAGCTACACCGGCTCGCGTTGCTAGTCCTTCGTCTCGATCGTGACCTCTAGGGTCGTGGCGCCCTTGGCGAACCACTTCTGGACGTACAGGGTTCCGATCACCGGTGCCTCGTCGGCTGCCGGCTTCTCTGTGAAGCGCACCGTGTTCTTGGTGTCGCGCTCCTTCTCGAAGATAATGGTCACTTCTGCTGCTCCTTTCTCACGGCCTCGAAGGCCTCGATTGCGGCTTTGAGAAACTTGTCAAGGCACGTCTGGCACAGATGCACTATGCCCACGTTCTCGATCGTGACCAGGCAGATGTCTTGCGTCTGCCCGCACTTCTTGCACTTCTCAATTGCCATGGTGGATGAGGAATCCCTCGGCCTCGAACAGCTTGCGGACCTCGGCCCACGGCTGCCCGATGGACATCGAGCGATAGCAGGGATGCGTTGGTGACTCGGCCGCGACGAGGATACCATCGTGGACCGTGACGATCAGCCTGCTGTTATTTTTGATGACCTCGAATTGCATGGTCACTTTGTGCCTCCACACAGTGTTGCGAGGTTGCGGTTCCGGAGAGCCTGTAGCCACGCGGGAAGGGGCGCTGGCTTCGGAGGCTTCCGCTTGGGCTGCTTCGGCTTCAAGTCAGTCCTCCGTGCTCTCGATCGCCTCGAGGATCTGGAAGGTCTGGACCCTGTGGACCAAGCCCTCGAGAAGGGCGTCGGCGTACTCCTGGTTGCTCAGGAGCTTGCGGATGCCGGCGAGAACCTCGTCGGGGAGCGGCCTGCCATTCTCGGGGAATACCTCGATCTGCGTGATGCCCTGGAGGCCCTTGGGCTGCGTGCCGAACTCGTCGATCAACCGGACCGTGATTCCCTTCTCCTTGAGCTTCTTGATGTTGATCTGCACTGCGAACTCCTTTCGGTTATGGGTTGCGCTGCAACCCTGGGTGCGGGATTGCACCTTGAGTGGCTCGGCGGCCCGAGCCACTGGGGGCACAATCACTGGTCTAGGAACACCCACAGCAGTAGCAGGATGAAGAACAGGATCATGGGTAGTCCGATGAGGAACGTCATCTACTTACCCTCGTCGAGGACCCGCAGGGCGTTGCGCAGGTGCTCCGTGAGCTCCTCGTTGTCGGGGAACCCGCCGTTGTCGATGATGAACTCCGCCGCGGCGGCGAGTGCAGCGATCTGCGCAGGCACCAACCAGACACCGATCGGCATGCCCCTGATGTGGGCATGGATGGTCTTGAGGTCGCACTCATCGCAGACCAGTTCCCCATTCTTGTCTGGGAGCAGGCGGTTGACCTTCTCCTCGCATCGTGGACACGTTAGCATCAGTATTCCTTTCTCGAGCGCCTCGCGCTCGTCCCTGGTCATCATTAGTGACCTACCTCCTTGGTGTGGTCGATCTTGTTGATCTCGCCCTTGAGGGCGTCCACGAAGTCGCTGAGCATGTCGCCCATCTGCGGCTCGTAGTCCTCGTGCATGAGATGCGTGGCGGCGATGTACGAGTTGCCCTCGCCGCAGTTGGGCACGCTGAGAACCTGGACTGCGAAGCCGATGGCGCGATGGCCGTCGGGCACAGCGTCGAGGGCCATCTCAACTGCGGCGAGGATGGACTGCTTGAGTGTCATGCGCTCTTCACCTCCACGTTGTCCTTGTGGCAGTGGGTCTTGCAGTGCTCGCAGATGACCCAGATGCCCATGTCCCGTAGCCTCACGGGCTTGACCTCAGCGCGGGCACCGTACGGGTGGCCCTCGTTGTTGTCCATGTGTGAGATGTGCTCACACTCACAGTAGTTGATGATTTTCATCAGTCCTCCAGCCGGGGGCTGACGTCGACCGTGAGGTGGTCGACCCACGCCTCGTGCTTGGTGGCGAGCAGCCGATCGCCCTCGGTCTTGATCACGATGAGGTTATCCTCGGGCCTGATCCAGACCTCCACGCCATCCGCGATGACGTGGCACACCTTGTCGTTGACGGTGAGCAGGAAGTCCATCTACTTCTCCTCCGGGCGCAGGTGCTTGCAAGGCTGCTTGCGGCTGGGGCAGGTGCAGTAGATCTGCCCGAAGTTGTTCTCGCGGATCTCGTAGATCCTGCCTGAGTGGGTCTCGCTCTCGACCCTGCGCAGGACTCGGTAGGGCGGCTTGGCCGGCTGAGGCTTGCTGGTCTTGAAGAGTTTCATCCGGCGGAGCATGGTCCGTGGTAGATCACCGATGATCGAGTCTGGCAGAGGGCCGAGCTCCTCGAAGGCCTTGAATGCCTTGAGGTACGCGTCGTGTGCGTTAGCGATGTCCAGCGTGGCCTGTGCCACGGCCTTGCGAAGTTCGAGTGAGTCGGGCTTGGGCACCGCTGTGCGCTTGCGGTAGTTGAAGCCAGGTAGCTCCTCGCGGTACGGCTCCTTGGGCACGACGCGGGGCGGCTCGTTGCGGGTCCGGGCACCCGGGGGATTGCTCCCCCGGGTCTTGCCAGACGGCGTCTTGGCAGCCTTGGCCCGTGGGGCCTCGGCCGACCATGTGAAGTTGGTTGCCATCAGTCGACCTGCCAACCATCCTCGAGCAGTTGGAGCGCGGGGACGATCTGCGTCTCGCGGGTCTGGGTGTCCTCCGGCATACGGAAGATGTACGCCCCAGGTAGGAAGCAGACGGTGCCGAACTTGCTGGGGTCACCGACGATCACGCCACAGCTAGGAGTGCGGTCACCGTGGCGCTTCATGGGCAGGAGTGGCCACTTGGGCCAGTTGTTCGGGTGCATGATCATGTTGAAGTCGCGAGCGATCCGCATGTGCCTATCGCACTCGGGGCACTTGCTGTCCCTGGGCTGGAGCTTGTAGCGCCAGTCGCAGGGCTCGTCGCCGATGACGTTGACCGACCAGGCATCGCCATCTTTGTAGCAGATGGGGCCGGTGGCACCGCAGTGGTTCTTGGTGTTGTGGTGCAGTCCGAGGTGGGTCACTTGTGATTCCTCCGTCGCCTACGGGACCAGATCATCAGCCAGGTCCACATGGCTAGCTCCCGCTCACGACAAGGCGAAGCTTGTCAAGAGCGCGGTTGAGGGCCACCATCTGCTCGTGCGATCCACCCGCATCCGGGTGGTGCTTGCGAGACATGGCGCGGTAGCCTGCGTTGATGATCTCTAGCGCCATCTGCTTGTCCTCGGCGGGGAAGCTCTGCGAGCTGTTCATGGAGCGGTAGCCACCGTTGTAGTACCACTGGCGGGCTCGCTCCTCGCGTGCGCGTTGGGCTTCCTCGTAGGCCCTGCGTTGCGCCTTAATGCGCTCACGCTCAGCCTTGCGCCG
>Ga0126377_10000058_pt1 | contig 49405 bp, 38 predicted proteins | sample PanSoiMetPlot_22_FD_92647 | JGI IMG/M metagenome (GOLD analysis project Ga0126377, IMG submission 92647) | Tropical forest soil microbial communities from Panama - MetaG Plot_22 | ecosystem: Environmental > Terrestrial > Soil > Tropical forest > Bulk soil | place: Panama | collected 2016-02-17 | reverse complement strand
CCGACAGGATCGCCGGGGAGGGCGGCGCGGGCGGTCAGCGCCAGGTGCGCCGCGGCGGCGACGCCGGCAGCCCACCTCGCCAGCCGGAACCGGCCGGCCAGCACCAGTCCCGCCGTGACCGTCCATGCGATCCACGCCGGCCAGTCGCTGAGGCTGGAGCTGAACAGTCTGAGCAGGCCGGCCGGCCCGTCGTAGGCGGGGTTGGCGAAGCCTCGCGCCTGGACCGCGCGCAGCTGGGTCCACGAAAGCAGCAGCCGGACCAGGACGCGCAGGCCCACGGCGCCGAGCGCGACCACCAGCACCACCCCGGCGATCCCGAGCCCGGGCGGCCAGTCGGCGCGCCGGCCGCCACCCGCAACCACCTGCAGCCGGGCGAGCAGCCCGTGGGTGAGTAGGTTGAGCGCCTCGGCGGCGCTGGGCCGGGTGCGGCCCGGTCGGGCGGCGGTCATGAGGACCCCGATCAGCTCCTCCTCCCGGTCCCGGCGCCAGGCCGCGGGGTAGGTGCGCAGCAGCCGCCGGTAGCGCCGCTCCAGCGCGTCGGCGGGGTGCGTCGGGTCGGGGCGGTTCACGCTGGTGCCTCCCGTTGGTGCAGGCGGTGGCTGGCGACGTGGATGTGCTGGCGCAGGCGGTCGACCTCGGCCGCCAGCCGGGCTGCGCCCGCGCCGGTGAGCCGGTAGTAGCGGCGCAGCCGGCCCTGGACGACCTCCTCCCGGTCGACCTCGATCAGGGCGTCCGCTGTGAGGCGGTCCAGCGCGGCGTAGAGCGTGCCCGCCTTGAGCTGTACCCGCCCCTCGGAGATGGCTGCGACGTCCTGCATGATCCCGTAGCCGTGCTGTGGCGCGCTGGCCAGGGCGGTCAGGATGAGGAAGGTGGGCTCGCGCATGGGTGCTGTGTCCATGCGGCCGAGTATACAGTTGATCTGTATATCGCGCGGCCGGATCCCCGGCCGGACGTCAAAGCGCAGGTCGGTGACCGGGTAGGGGTCGCGGTCCCAGTCGGAGTACGGCAGCGATCCGTGCCCGTGGATTCGCGCGTCGACGAGGACCTCGGGTCGGCGTCACCGATCTCGCAGTCATGGATCGGGAATGCCGTGACCACCCGGGACGCGATGCTCGGATAGGCCACAGCCGCCCGGCCAAGGGCTGGCGAGCACAGCAGCGTGTGGCTGAACGACTTGGTGCGCGATGGGCGGGGCTGAGAGCGATGGTCGGAGCTTGTGGACGCGCCCTTGGGCATGAGGACGCGGTGTACCGTCCACCCTGACCTGCAGGAAGGACGCCGGCGGGCCAGTGCCGGCGGGCCGCGGTCTTGAGCGCGGTGGCTGCCTCAGCCGCCCGCGAGCTGCTCGGTGGCGTCCCGTCCGGCATCGGTGGTGCGGCGCAGGAAGTCGGCGAGGAGCTCGAGCTGCTCGTCGCTGTAGGTGGCGCAGAGCTGGTCCATGGCGGTGTTCATGCCCGCGTACAGGCGAAACAGCTCGCCGCCACGGTCGCGCCGCACCCCGACCAGCACCGCGCGGCGGTCGGACGGGTCGCGCTCGCGGACGACCCAGCCGGCGCGTTCGAGCCGGTCGAGGATGCCGGTCATGGTGGCGGGGTGCAGCCCGGCGCTGCGCGCCAGGTCGCTCGGGCTCATGGGGCCCTGGCGGTTGATGAGCTCCAAGCAGTCCAGGTCGACGTCCTTGAGGTCAACGCGGGTGCTGACGTGGTGGTTGAGCAGCGACAGTTGGTTGCTCAGCTCGCGCAGTGACCCCTTGATCGTGGTGATCAGCCGCCGCCGGTGCCGCGCCACCGCTGGACCCCTCGCCATCACCGAACTCATATGATATTATTTCCGTATCTTCTGAACTACGGAAGACGGTATAGCGGGGGAAGCGTCCCCCGTACAGAGGGAGCGACCGATGAAGCTCACCATCGTCGCGGCCACCGGCGGAATCGGCCACCAGCTACTCCGACAGGCCATCGCCGCGGGCCACGACGTCACCACCATCGTCCGCAACCCCGACAAGCTGCCCCGCGAGCTGGCCACGCAGGTCCGCACCGTCACCGCCAACCTGGCGACCGCCGACCCGGCGGCACTGGAACCCGCCATCGCCGGCACCGACGCGGTCCTCTCCGGCCTTGGCCCACGCCCCGGAAAAGACCCCGGCGTCGCCTCACGCGGCACGCACGCCATCATGGCGGCAATGCGGGCGACTGGCGTACGACGCATCGTGGTCGTCAGCGCCGCGCCGATCGGCACCGTGCCCTCGCCCGGCTACCCAACGCCGCCCAAGCACGACCCGGGCGACGGGTTCCTCATGCGCCACCTGCTGTCTTCCTTGACCAAGGCCGCGCTGCGCAAGCGCTACGCCGACCTCGCCCTCACCGAGCACCTCCTTGCTGACAGCGGCCTGGACTGGACCGTCGTCCGGCCGCCACGCCTGACCCAGGGGCCCTTGACCGGCACCTACCGCACCGCCTACGGGCGCAACCTCCGCCGCGGCCTGAGCGTCTCCCGCGCCGACGTCGCCCACCTCATGCTCCGCGTGCTCGACCAACCCGAGACGATCAAGCAGGTCATCGGCATCGCCAATTGACCAATTGCAAGCAGCGACAGCAGTCGCTCAAGTCCACCCCGGTGCTGTTGCGTTCGCGGTGACGGCGTTCGAGCGGCGAGACGGCCGCAGGCCCTCGCCTTGTCCCCATCGCCTGCTCCGCCGTCGCCGGCTCCCGGTCCCCACCCGACGGCATCGTGCTGGCGGTGCGCGGTGGTCGACGACTGCGGCGGTAGGGCCGAGGCCCTGCCCGCGGCAAGACGGCCCGCGGCCGACGGCCAACCGGCAGCATCTGGAACGACCGGTCACAGTGGGTCGTGACCCACATTGGACCGGTCGTGCTCGCAGGCTCCCTGGTGGTCCTGGCAGCGCTGGTCCACGAGCGAGCACGGTTTGCCGCCCTCACCTGGGCGATCTGCACCCTCTGGGCGTGCGCGACACTGCTCACCCTGAGCCTGATGGTCAACATGATGACCGGGTTCGTCGTCTCCCGGGACGCTCCCGACAGCCCCGTTCCAGCGCATCGGGCGCACCCCGGTCGGCGACGGCGAGGTCGACGTCTACCTGACCAACGGGGGAGCCACCACCGACTTCGGCATCGTGATCCGGCACGAACGTCGGATCCTGCCCGGCGTGATCCTGGGGCGCCAGATCCTCTCCCGCTCTCGCGCCGACGACGCCGAGGTCGAAGCCCTCGGCGGCGGGCGGGTCCGGATGACTGTCCACGCTTACACCGGTCCCGAGGTCGAGGAGGGGACGCTACGGCCGTACGTGTACTGGTAGCAGCGTCGGCAGTACACCACCTGCCGCCGACAGCCCCACGCCCACGGCCATCTCCCTGTTGAAGGTGTCCACGATGCCTTCTTCGGGGTCGTCCATCTGTGGTCAGATGGCATCGTGGACACCTTCACCGGGTCGCCCGAGGTGAGCCATGGCAGCACCGCCAGCGGCACGCGCACGACACCCCGCTCTGGGGCGGCGGTGGCCCCCGCTGCTGGTCGCGGGTGTGATCCTGGTCCTGGTTGGCCCACTGACGCCGAGGGTGCTCGCCCACGACGGCGACACGACCGCCTCCCCGGAGGGGTCCACGGGCCAGGCGGCCGACGTCGGCGCCGCGCCCAGCGGCGACGGTCTGGCGGCGCTGGCGGCAGGTGGTAGCACCGCCGCAGGCGACCTCGCAGCCGAGGAAGACGCCACGCAGCTGCCCATGCCCCTCGCCGCAGATCCCTCGCCGGCGGACCGGCCGCAAGTCCAGCGTGCGGGTGCGGCCACGAAGGCGGGCGAGCAGCAGAACCAGGAGCCGGAGCAGCCCGAGCTGGTCGGGCGGGAGCTGCCAGCCGGCAGCCCCGACGGGTGTAGGGATGGGCCCTGCTCCCAGGGTCCACCGGTCCAGGATGGTCCCCTCGTCGCGACGGCTGGCGGCGGGTCCGCGGGCAGAGGTCAGCCGGTGGACCTGGAGGAGATCGCCTACCTGCAATCGCGGATCGACCTGCACAAGTGGATCCTGGAAGCGCCACCGCCGGCCATGGGCGCATCGGTCTCCTACGAGCAGGCACTCGGCGACTACGCCTACGAGCGGTACCAGGCCGCGAACGAGCTGATGAGGGTCATCAAGAACCTGGAGAGCCTGGAAGCCCGAGGGATCACGGGTGCCGACAGTGCCAGGCGGGTGGCCGAGCTGAAGTTCGCGGCGCAGGCGGCGATCAGGCAGGCGTTCCCGTCGTGGGACTTCGGCAGGGAGCCCAGGGTCGTCGAAGGTCTCCCGCCTCGTCCGCCGTCGCTGTCGGATCCGCAGCAGATGGCGGCGGTGGCCCAGCCCCTGCCGCCGGTTGCGGGCTACGGTCAGGGCGAGGGCCTGCACGTCGCCGCCGCGCCGGGGTTCGAGGTCGCTGGCGCGCAGGTCGCCGGCGCGCCCGGGTTCGCGCAGCGGGACACGGCGGTCGGTGGCGCGCCCGGGTTCCACGGGTCGGACCAGGACCACCGCGTTCCCCCGCAGGTTGCCACCGTCGGGGTCGCGTCGGCGTGGACGGCGTTGGCAGCGACCGCCGGGGTGGCCGGGCTGGGAGTCGCCGGGTACGCCGCCTGGCGGCTGCTGCGCCTGCCGCTGGCGGGGCTGTGCGGTCCGGCGGCGCCCGGCTGCGTGGCCGCGCTCGCCCTGGCCCCGTAGCGGCGGCGAGGCAGCGCGCCCTTCTGGGACCCGCTCGACCTCGTGCGACGGTGGCGGGTGGCAAGGTCGTCGACCTCGGCTGCAGCTCCGGCGAGCTGACTGCCCAGCTGCACCGGGCGCTGGGCGCCGCCCAGACGCTCGGGCTGGACAGCTCCCCGACGATGCTGGCTATGTGGCCGTCTCGACGAGGGCAGAAGCGGCTGCTCCCTGCTGCTGGGCGAGGTACTGGTGGACGAGCTGAACGGCCGTCGCGCCCTCGCCTACGGCAGATGCGACGCGCTTGACCGAGCCGTGGCGGACGTCGCCGGCGGCGAAGACGCCAGGGAGGCTTGTTTCGAACAGCTGCGGCGGGCGCGCGAGCGGCCAGCGGTCCCGAGGGCGGCCGCCGCGAAGCAGATCGGCGCCGGTCAAGACGTAGCCGGCCTGATCCCGCGCGACCGATCCCCTGAGCCACTCGGTGCGCGGCTCGGCGCCGATGTGAACGAACAGCGCAGATGTAGGCAGCCGCTCGAGCTCGCCGCCGGCTCGATGGCGCAGCGTCACCGCCTCGAGCCGCCCGTCGCCCTCCCCATCGGCCACCTCGACACCCAGACGGACGGTGACGTTTGGCGTCCGCCGGAGCTCGTTGGTGAGGTACTCCGACATGCTTTCGGCGAGCGAGTCACCGCGTACCAGCAGCGTAACGCTGGCCGCGTGCTTGGCCAGATAGGCTGCCGCCTGGCCGGCGGAGTTCGCGCCGCCGACCACACAGACGTGCCGGCCCCGCATCGCGCGCGCCTCGCTGGCGGCCGCGCCGTAGAAGACGCCCGCGCCGATCAGCGCCTCTAGCCGCGGGCGGCCGAGACGCCGCCAGGTCGCTCCTGTGGCGAGCACGACCACGCGGGCAGCGACCTCCCGGCCGTCGGCCACGCGGATGCGGCGCTCGTCCCCATGTGCGGAGAGCGCCGTCACCTGCTGCCCGAAGACGATGTTCGCCCCGAACAGCCACGCCTGCTCGCACGCACGGTGCATCAGGTCGTAACCGCCGATGCCCCAGACGAAGCCCGGGAAGTTGCGGATGCGCGAGCTCATGGTGGCCTGGCCGCCGGAGATCCGCTGCTCGAGGACGACGGTCTCAAGCCCCTCGGAGGCGGCGTAGACGGCCGCCGTCAAGCCAGCGGGCCCGGAGCCGACGATCGCGAGGTCGTAGAGGTCGGTGCTCAACTGGGTCCCGCCGCCGACCGCTTCGATGAGCTCGGTATCCGACGGCGCGACCAGCACACGGCCGTCGTGGCGCAGGACGACAGGCAGCCGCGAGCCGTCCTGGCCCACCTCGCGCAGCAGTCGCCGACCCTCCGCCGAGTTCGCGGCATGGAACACGTACGGCATGGCGATCCGCGTGAGCACGTCACGGATCTCGTGAGCGCGCGCGCTCCCCTCCCGGTCGACGATGCGGAACAACGTGAAATCCTGCTCCCTGGATGCAGCCCAGTCCGCCAGGAACTCGCTGACAGCGGGGAACAGCCCGGGCTCCGGAAACCACGGCTTAACCAGGTGGTAGTCGATCTGCCCGAGCAGCATCGCCGGGACGATCGGGTTGGCCGCGGTGTAGTCGCGCTCGACCAGCAGGATGCGCTTGGCCGAGGGATGCAGCGCGTGGGCTTGCTCGAGGAACGCCACGCCCGTCAGCTCGCGCAGGCCGTGGTCGGCGATCAGGAGGGCCACCGGCTCACGCTTGTGCGCCAACGCCGTCAGATCGGCGAGCGCTCGCCCGGGATCCTGCACGCCCAGGATCCGGCAGTCGTTTCCGAAGCGGCGCTCAAGGTCAGTCTCAAGGGCCTGGAGAACGGACCACTCCGCGGCGACCAGGAAGATGATCGGCTTCTCCATCGGAGATAGTTTAGTACTCCAGCCGCTGCAATGACCGGGCGACTGGTGCGTCAACCAATCGCGCGGCTGCGCTCCAGCGCGAACTCGACCGGGCGTCCTGGCGCGTCGTTCACCGGCATCGCGAGGCCGCCCAGTTCGCCGGGATGCTTGCCGCCCGGCAGGCCCGCATCCCGCGGATGGACAGGATGACGGTGGAAGTGACCTCCCAGCGGCGGCGGTGCCCGTCGCGCCCGGCCGGCCACTGCTGGACGACGCCGCGGCCAACCCGGTCCAACAGGCCTACCTGCACCTCGCCCTCGCCGGCGACACACGGGCCGCTGTGGACTTCGACCCGATCCCGCGAGCGCTTCGCGAGGGCAGGCAGGCCACCGCCGACCGTCTGATCGGCCCCCAGGAAACACCGCGAGGGGCCTACCGGCAGCTCGCAAGCCTGCTGTCCGCCCTCCACCAACCCGACGAGACACAGGCGTCGTCAGATGCCCGGTTCCAGGTCGAGACGCTCCTCGCCGACCCTGCTCGCCAGTTCGAGACCGCGATCCACACCGCCCGTGCGGACACCTACCACTGGCAGACGCTGCGGTTGCCAACCGACATCGTTGACCTGGACCTGGCTGGACAAGCAGCCCTGGCCGACGCCGCGCTGACCAGCAGCGGCCAGGCTGGGCTCGAGCCGTTCCAGGGCAGGATCGCCGAGCTGTCGCCGCTGGCTCGGATACCGATCGAGATCGGCATTGACCTCAAACGCAAGCCGACCCGACGGCCCAGGCGGTCCCCGCATGGCCCTCACCGGACCCGTCACGCTGCTCGCCTCCTTCGAGCACCACCTCCACGCCACCAACCGCGCAGAACCGACCGTCGGCAACTCCGGCCACCCGCGCATCCACGCGCTTGCCGCGATGCTTGACCGCCTCCGCGTACGCATCGCCGTACAGCCCCTGCCGGGTCCACCCGCAGCAGCGTGCGCGCCAGCCGCTCGGACCGTCTCGACCTTCACCCGGTCCGAGCGCAGCACCAAGCGCACCTCCCGGCGCAGCGCACCGCTGTACGCCAGCGCCTCCACCTCGTCCAAGCCGGTGTCCCGAGCCGGCCGATGGCCGGCCGACCTCGCCGACAGCGACCCGTTGATCGCGGGCCAGATCACCCGGTCGGGGTGATGCCGGCTCACCTCGGTGTCTGAACACTTACCTGCAGCCGACGGTCGGCTGCTCGTAGGTGCGCGGAGGTACGGCGGTGGGCGACGGCGACAGGCCCAACATCTTGGTGATGTGGGGCGATGACATCGGCATCACGAACTTGAGCTGCTACAGCGACGGGCTGATGGGCTACCGGACGCCCAACATCGACCGGATCGCCACCGAGGGGATGCGGTTCACCGACTCCTACGGCGAGCAGAGCTGTACGGCCGGGCGGTCGTCGTTCATCACCGGCCAGAGCGTGTTCCGCACCGGCCTGAGCAAGGTCGGGGTACCGGGAGCCGACGTCGGGCTGCGAGCCGAGGATCCGACGATCGCTGAGCTGCTGAAGCCGCTGGGCTATGCCACCGGTCAGTTCGGCAAGAACCACCTGGGCGACAAGAACGAGTTCCTCCCCACCGTCCACGGCTTCGACGAGTTCTTCGGCAACCTGTACCACCTCAACGCCGAGGAGGAACCGGAGCTGCCGAACTGGCCGCCAGCGGCCGACTTCCCGCGCTTTCGTGAGCGCTTCGGGCCGCGTGGCGTCATCCACTCGTGGGCGACCGAGGAGGACGACCCAACCCAGGACGGGCGGTTCGGCCGCGTCGGCAAGCAGCGCATCGAGGACACCGGCCCGCTCACCAAGCAGCGGATGGAGACGATCGACGACGACATCGTCGCCGCGGCCAAAGACTTCATCAGGCGCCAGCAGTCGGCGGGCACCCCGTTCTTTGTCTGGATGAACACCACCCACATGCACCTGCGGACCCACCCCAAGCCGGACAGCGTCGGGCAAGCCGGGCGCTGGCAGTCGCCCTACCACGACACGATGATCGACCACGACAAGCACGTGGGGGAGCTGCTCGACCTCTTGGACGAGCTCGGCATTGCCGAGAACACCATCGTGGTCTACTCCACCGACAACGGCCCCCACATGAACACCTGGCCGGATGCCGGGATGACCCCGTTCCGCAGCGAGAAGAACACCAACTGGGAAGGCGCCTTCCGCGTGCCGGAGATGATCCGCTGGCCCGGCAGGATCCCGGCGGGCGTGGTGTCCAACGAGATCGTCGGCCATCACGACTGGCTGCCGACCTTCCTCGCCGCCGCCGGTGCGCCAGACATCGTCGAGCAGCTCAAGGCCGGGCACACGATCGGCGACACGACCTACAAGGTGCACATCGACGGCTACAACCTGCTGCCCTACCTGACCGGCGAGACCGACAAGAGCCCGCGGCCGGGGTTTGTCTACTTCTCCGACGACGGCGACGTGCTGGCGCTGCGCTTTGACAACTGGAAGGTCGTGTTCATCGAGCAGCGGGTGCAGGGAACGCTGCGGATCTGGGCCGAGCCGTTCGTGGCGCTGCGCGTTCCCAAGCTGTTCAACCTTCGCACCGACCCCTTCGAACGCGCCGACACCACCTCCAACACTTACTACGACTGGTTCGTGGACAACGACTACATCGCGTTGGCGGCAACCGCCGTGATGACGCAGTTCCTGGCGACCTTCAGGGAGTTCCCGCCACGGCAGCGGGCGGCGAGCTTCACGATCGACCAGGTGGTCGCCAAGCTCGAGAATGCGCTCACGTCGGGTCGCTAGCGAGGCGTGATTTCATGCGCCCCATCAGCCAGGAGGTGTACGGCATCCCCCGTCAGCGGGTGATCGGCAGCAGCACCTCGCTGGCCTATGAGCCGGACCAGGGCGGTGGCAGGATCATCCGCACACCCGAGGCCGACGTGCTGGACGACGGTCCCCAGAAGCCGGTGCGGATCTGGAGCCGGGTCGGCCGGCGGCCGCTGCTGGCGGCGGGGAACTCCAACGGCGACCTCCCGATGCTGACGTTCGCCGCCCGGCCCGGCCGACCCGGCTTGCGGCTGCTGGTGCTGCATGACGACCCCACCCGTGAGTTCGACTACACCACCGGCGCCGAGCAGGCACTCCAGCAGGCCCGCAGCAACGGCTGGACGGTGGTCAGCATGCAACACGACTGGCGGGTCGTCTTTGCAGGGACACCGCCGTGACCAGCGAGCAGACCGATCACGCGCTGCCGGCGGCCGGGCCGGCCAAGGACATGGTGTGGATCCCCGGCGGGACCTTCCTGATGGGTTCCGACGCCCACTACCCGGAGGAGGCACCCGCCCACCAGGTCACCGTCGGCGGGTTCTGGATCGACCGGCACACCGTGACCAGCGCCGACTTCGCCCGCTTCGTGCGCAAGACCGGCCATGTGACCGTCGCCGAGCGCCCGCCCAACCCGGCCGATTACCCAGGCGCCAAGGCGGACATGCTCATCCCCGCCTCGACCGTGTTCCGCTCCCCGCCCCACCGGGTCGACCTGCGCAACCACTACAACTGGTGGACCTATGTGCCCGGGGCGAACTGGTGCCACCCCCAGGGACCAGGCAGCTCGATCAAGAACCGACCCGACCATCCGGTCGTGCAGGTCGCCTGGGAGGACGTCCAGGCCTACGCCCGGTGGGTCGGCAAGCAGCTCCCGACCGAGGCCGAATGGGAGCTGGCCTGCCGCGGCGGCCTGGACGGCGCCACCTATGCCTGGGGCGAGGAGTTCAACCCGGACGGTCGCTGGATGGCCAACACCTGGCAGGGCGAGTTCCCCACCCACAACACCAGACAAGACGGCTACGAGGGCACCGCGCCGGTCGGCTGCTATCCGCCCAACGGCTACGGCCTCTACGACATGATCGGCAACGTCTGGGAGTGGACCGCCGACTGGTACCAGGCCCACGAGGACGCCGCCCGTGGCTGCTGCACGCCGGCCAACCCGCGCGGCGGGGACCGGGAACACAGCCGCGATCCCCGCGACGTCGCCGCGATCCCCCGCAAGGTGATGAAGGGCGGCTCGCATCTGTGCGCGCCCAACTACTGCCGGCGCTACCGCCCGGCCGCCCGCATGGCCCAGCCGGTCGACACCGCAACCTCCCACCTGGGCTTCCGCTGCATCCTCCGAGCGTGACAAGCGAGCCGCGGACGGGCCAGGCGGCCAGATGCCTACCGCAGAAGAGAGCTGCGCACGATACCAGCGACGAATGTCTGCCGTAGGAGTATTGGCGGGCCGGGTGTTCGACGGTGAGCTGCTCACCCGAAGCGCCAGTTCACGACACCCTAATATCGCCCTCACCGCTCGCCCGTAACCTGCAGAAACAGGGCTTTGCACGCCGCTCAGGCCGCGCTACTTTGGGAGCAGGAGGGTCAGGGCTACTGAAAGCTTCGCCGTACCTGGTGCACGACCGCACCCGCCCGCCGCGAAGAGAGCGCCTTACCGTACATCGGAGAGCGCCTTACTGCTCGCGGACCACCGGAAAAAGAGAACGCCTTACTTCGCTGCTCCTGGATGCGAAACACCTGGGAAAACGCAGGTCCGCACAGCGCAGAGGATTTACCTACTGACACGGAGGAGGCCGCGGGCTCAAACCCTGCCGCGCCCACTATCTGCCGCCTGACCAGCGGAAACGTTGGTCAGGGTCTCCTCGATCCAGCTGTCACTCCCGATCCGGGCCAGCACACCAGTAAGGGCACGCCCAAGGCCTCGGCAAAGTGCCGGTTTGACCCGATAGTCGGGTGTTGGGAGGGGCTGGAGCGGGGCGGATTTCGGCGATCGTGTGGCTGTCGAGACCATGACCAGGCCCCGGCCGACACCGGGCTGACCCCCATGGCCTTGCAGCCACCGACGACCCCGTCCCAGACGAGCTGCGGTCATGTGGACCGCGCCTCGTGCCCGGTCTCTTCGGCTCGCGGCCGAGCCGGGAGCTTGGGGTGGCGTGGCGGCAAGCCCGCGCCGGCCGCTGCTGGATGAAACCGGATCACCCCGGACGACGTGGTAATGGATGAATCCCCCACCCTCAAGGAGCGCTGTTGCCTGAAGCCGAGGAGTTCGACGCGTTCTACGCTCGCGTGTTCAGGCCGCTGGTCGGGGAGATCTTCCTGGTCACCGGGGACCTGCACGAGGCGCAGGACGTGGTGCAGGAGGCGCTTTCCAGGGCCGCCGCCCGCTGGGCGCGGGTGAACCGGTACGAGGCCCCCGACCTGTGGGTGCGGCGGGTGGCTCTCAACCTGGCCGCCGACGGCGCCCGGCGGCGGCGCCGCTGGCTGGCGGCGCTGAGCCGGGTGGGACCACCGCACGCGCAGATCCCGGCGGCGTCCGCGGAGGCGGTCGCGCTCGCCCAGGCGCTGCGCACCCTCCCGGTCTGCTACCGGCAGGTGCTGGTGCTGCACTACTACATGGCGATGCGGGTCGACGAGGTGGCGGCCGAGCTGGCCATCCCGACCGGCACGGTCAAGACCCGACTGGCCCGCGGCCGGCGCGCGCTCGCCCGCGCGCTCGGCGAGCCTGTCCCTGTCAAGGAGGTCGACCATGCGTGATCTCAGCGATCGGTTCGCGGAGCTGGCCGAAGCCGCCACCCGCGCGGCGGACCCGCCTGGCGCCGCCCTCGCGCGTCGGAGCGGTCGCATCCGGCGCCGGCGCTCGGCTGCCACCGCCGGGCTGACGGTCCTGGCGCTGCTCGCCGGCGCCGCGCTGACGACCCAGGCCCTCGGCCGCACTGAGCGGACGGGGCTGCCGGCCGCCGGCATGGCCACGCCGGCGCCCTCACCGTCACCGACGACGGGCTGCCACATGGTCGTCCCCGGCGCCTGGCAGGTGGCGCCCAGCCCGGGGCCGAGCCCCAGTCCGGGCCCGCCGGCGGTCTGTGTGCGCGGCGACTGGCTGCCGCTGACCTACCAGCACTTCACCGACGTGGGGAGCGTCGAGCATCCGACCAGCCCGGTCACCGAGCTTGTCCGCGGCGACCACGGCGGCGTCCGTTGGCGGCTGGTCGCCTACACGGCGGCCGGGACGGGCGGCAGACCCGTCGTCTGCTATTTCCTCGAGCGCGCGGGCGACGGGGCTCCTTCCGCCAGTCGCTGCAGCTGGCAGGGGCTGCAGCTCTCGCTGTCGGGGTCTGAGGCACGACCGGGCACCAGCACCTGGCTGTACGCAGGCCAGGTGACCAAAGCGGCCGCGCAGGTCCGCCTAGAGGTCAACCGAGCCACGCCGGTCCAGGCCACGCCGATCAGGGCCGGCGCCCGCTTTCCGGTCGACTTCTGGGTCGCCGCAGCACCCGCCCCGCCGTCGAGGAGACCCCACGCCGATGACGCGCTCAAGGTCCAGGCGCTCGACCGGACCGGCCGGACGCTGGCCTGTTACCTGCCGTACGTCAACGCCATGCCGGTAGCGGGCGCCTGCCCGTAGCGGGCACCAGGCCAGTGACCCGCTGGGTGACCGGGCTGGTCGAGGATGCCGCTCGGGTGCGCCCTCGACCGCGCGGTGGGCCAGGACCGCCCGCGTGCGATGGTCCATGGCGGCCAGTAGGTGGACCGGCGCGGCAGCAGGGTGTCGGCGTCGACGCGGGCCAGGACCCGGCGGATGGTCGCCTCGTCGGGCGGTCGATGGGTGCCGCGGAGCGGATCACGGCGCACGCCGAGCGCGGCCAGGACGGGCTCGGGGGCGTCCGCGGCCCATTCCCCGATCGCGGCCAGTGATCTGGCGCCGGCCAGCACCGCGGCGACCGCGACCGCGCGGGCGGCGCAGGCAGTGGATGCCGCCGCCCGCGCCGCCCGCGCGGGTCGGTGACGTGGCCGAGGGCGTCCAGCAGGCCACGGCCCTGGGCTGGCTCCAGGCGGCCCAGCGTCGGGCGGAGGGAAAGTGGAGGGAAACCGTGGCCGGCGACCGGCCCGGGCTCCACGTTCCCGTGGAGCAACCGTCCTGAGCAGCATCGGGCTACCGAGGACGCCGACCACGACGCGATGCTTGCCGCCATCCACGCCACCGATCGAGCGGTCATCGAACACCCCACAGCCAGACGAGATCGGATGCCTCCTGCGCCGCGGCGAGCCCAGGCAGCGGGCACGGCCGGCAGCGCCGTGCTCGCGCCGTCCATGCACCTAAGGACCAGCGGGCGGCGAGCACCGACCAGTGACAAGCGCAGGAACAGCGTCCACGGATGCCCTGCTCACAGTACGAATCCGGGTTTCGCACCCCCCACGATCAGGGGCCGTCGACGTTGACGAGGACTTCGCCCTCGCCCACTCGAATGACGATGGCTTCGTTTGGTTCGGTGCCCGGGTTCCCCTCGCGGTGGACCACGCCCTTGGGATGAGGACGAAGTCGCCCGGCCCGCCCTCGACGCTCTGGGTGCCGCCGGGACCGAATTCCAGTCGCAGGCGCCCCTGGGTCTGGAACACATAGGTGTCGTGGCCGGGGTGGACGTGCCAGCCGGACCAGGTGCCGGCTTCGGTTCGGGACCGGCCGGCCCAGACGTGGTCGTCGGCGAAGGCCTCGCGGCGGTCCACACCGGGCGTCTCGGCAACGGGACGGTGAAACCCATCCGGTCCGATCAGGACGGGTCGGTCCATGGTGGCCCTGCCTTCCGATCGGGAATGCGAAGCAGCGTAGGTCGGCGGGCTATGGGAGACAAACTCCCACCGGTCTCCGGGAGACCGGCGCGGGTTCCAACCCACCGCCGTCGTTGCGGTCCATGGTCATGGTGGGTGGTGTCGTTGGCCCGGCGCCCGGCGGGCCGCCGTCGCAGGTGGCGCAGCCTCGGGTGTCACCCAGTGAGCCCCAGACGCGCCGTGCGGCGCTGCAACCGGGCACAAGCTGGACATCTCATCCTGATGGGGGGATGTGACCGGTGCGCTGTGGGCGGCAGGCTGTTGTGGCAGGAGAGCTGCGCCGACCGAGCCGCGGGAGGAGGCTGAGGGTGGCCGGAAACGTCAACGATTCGGACATACGTCTCATAACAAGAGAACGCCGAGGCCCTGCACGTTGCTGGTGCTGGCAGCGTCCTACGACAGCGTGGCGGACGCGGAGGCCGACCACCACGCGGTCAAGGCCCTGTACTACTCGGCGTCCCCTACACCCGGCTCGCCTACCGGCCGATGCGCGAGCTGATCGGCCTGCTGAGGACCGCCAAGTTCGAGATCCATATCTGCTCAGCGGGCGGCCGGATTCCGACCGCGTGGTAGCCAAGGAAATGTTCGGCATCCCAGGCAGAACATGATCGGCTCGGGCACCACGCCGGAGTACCGCCACCTTGAGGTGTACCGGGCCAAAGGTGTTGAGCAGCCGGCAGCCGACGCCGAGGCCTAGGCGATGGCCGCCGAGGTATCCGCGGCCGAACCGTCGTCCGGGCTCGTCGGCGAGACCAGGTGGCCGGCCGCGGGAGCGGTGTTGGCCGCGATCTTGCTCACCTTCCTGCTCCCCGACGGCGAACGGGTCGGCCCTGGCTGGCTGCTGCCGGTGATCGAGGTCGTGCTGCTGGCCGCGATCGTGGCCAGCGACCCCGGCAGGATCAGCCGCCGCTCGCGCCTGCTCCGGGGCCTGTCCATCGCCCTGGTCACGGTGCTGGTGCTTGGCTCCCTGTCCTCGACGGTCCTGCTGATCGACGCCCTCGTCCATGGCGGCCCGGAGACGAACTCGGCCAGTGCGCTGCTGTCAGCCGGGGCGACGGTATGGATGTCCAACAACATCGCGTTCGCGCTGCTGTACTGGGAGCTCGACAGTGGCGGCGCGGCCGCCCGCGCCTATCATCTGCCGCCATACCCCGGCTTCGCGTTCCCTCAGCAGATGAACCCAGACCTGGCCCCGCCCGGCTGGCGCCCCCGGTTCGTCGACTACCTGTACCTGGGCTTGACCAACGCCCTCGCCTTCAGCCCCACTGACGCCATGCCCCTGGTCCCCTGGGCCAAGGTCACCATGGCGGTCCAGTCCATGATCTCCCTGGCCATCCTCACCCTGGTCGTGGCCAGGGCGGTAAACGTATTCACCTAATTGGGCATACCTGCCGGCCTCCGAAGATGAGCATCCGATCCAGATGTCGGCGGCCGAGCACCAGCATCCAGTCCAGGCACTCGGCCCTGACGGTCCTGACCCACCGTTCGGCGAAGGCGTTCGCCCGCGGCGCCTGGACCGGCGTGAGGATGACCTTGATGCCCTCGCTTGCGAACACCGCGTCGAAGCTGGCGGCGTACTTCGCGTCGCGATCTCTGATGAGAAACCGGAAGCTCTTGCTGTCGGTGAGGTCAACGGACAGGTTCCTGGCCTGCTGCGTCACCCAGGCAGCGTCGGGGTTCCTGGTGACTGCCGCCAGGCGGACCCGCCTGGTGTGCAGCTCGATCACGAAGCACACGTACAGGGTTCTGAGCCAGACGGACTCGACGGTGAAGAAGTCGGTCGCCAGGATGCCTTCGGCCTGTGCGGCCAGGAACTCTCGCCAGGTCGGCCCGGATCCGCACGCACCCCCATCGGGGTTCTCCCTGCCCATCCGAAGGATCAACTCCCGAACGTCATCAGCGAGTGCTGGCCGCCCGGCAGTGGCGTGGCGGCGGTAGGTCCACTTCCTGCGGACGAGCTCGCGGTGCCAGCGCTGCAGCATCTGCGGGCTGACGATGAACGAGGACCAACGCGGGCGCGGGAACACCTGGCCGAGCGCGCGATGATCGCGAGTTTCTGTACCCTTCAAGCGCCGATAACCTCCGCGTGGCGGCGCAGCTCGGCGGGGACCGGTCGCAGACCAACGGATCTGCCCATAGCTCGGACAGTCACAGATCGAGACCGTGACTGGCTGGCATCTGGCCGATGCCGTCGAGCTCGCTCGCTTCCTGATTTCAGGAAGACCCCGGTTAACGGTTGAGGGGCACCCCGTAGACTCCGGGGGGGCACCCCGTAGACTCCGGGTGACGCGCAGGAACGGGGACTCCTGAGCCGTACCCGTAGCTCCGGACCGAGTGGGAGCAGCCCGTGTCGAGCGGTCGACTTGGCCCTCTGGACCTCACCGGCAAGTCGTTCACCAGGATCGCCCGGGGCTACGCTCCGGAACGGGTGGATGCCCTTCTCGGTGAGGTGGCCGAGGAGCTCAAGCGGCGAGCGCAGGGCCACAGGCCCGTGCTGAGCGCGGCGCAGGTCCGCGCCACGACGTTCGATCGCGGTCCTGTCGGCTACCGGGCACAGGAGGTGGACGACTTCCTGGAGCTTGTCGCCACCGAGCTGGAACAATCGGAATTCTCACCGGCCCCTGATCTGCCCGGCTGGTCCCCGGTCGAGGGAGCCCGGCCGGTCACTGCTGCGGAGCTGCGGCGTCCCCGGCTCCGGCGGGCGCTGCGCGGCTACGCCGTCAACGAGGTCGACGCGCTCCTCGAGCGCCTTGCCGCTGCCCTGGCCGACGTCGAGTCCGGGGCGCAACCCACCGTCACGAGCAGCGACGTCCAGCACGCCGGCTTCAGCGTCAGGCCCTTCGGCTACGACATGCGACAAGTCGACGAGCTGCTCGGCCAGGTCCAACGGCGGCTTCCGGTGGGCGGACTCCAGCCGCCGCCGACCGGAACCCAGCCGATCGCCATGGACGGTGGTCCCCGGCGCAGGCGACGACTGTTGGGAGCGGGACTCGTCGTGCTGGCGATTGCGCTCGTGGGCATTGGGTTCGGCCGGGACGAAGACGATCTGCTGTCGTTGCTCAACCTGGTAGCGATTGCGCCGTTCGGCCTGGCCGGCCTGTATCAGCTGCTGACGCCACGGCAGCTGGAGCGCCTCGACGCTGAGCACGACGACCGGCGGGGGCGGAGTATCGTCGTGCTGATCGGAGCCAGCGTCATTCTGACGATCGGTTTCGTGTTTCTGAGCGTGGGTTTCCACCCACCTCCGGGAACCCCTGCTACGGAATCGAATTCGGACCGGATAGCCGGGGCGATCTTCACAGGAATGGGCGCGACCTTCGCTGCCATAGGGCTGTGGCTGCGTGCTACACCACCACGAACCATCCAGCCCAACGACCAGGTGCGAGACGAGATCCGCACCGAGACCCGATGGGGCGTCGCCTCGATCGTAGGGGGTCTGGTCATCCTCCTGTTGGGGCTGGGGATGATGTTCGGTCCTGGAGAGCGCGTTGGCGTGGCTGAGAGCTGGCCTGCTTTCCTGCTCCTACTCTTTTTCGTGCCGGCGGGGATCGTGAAGGTTCTCCGGACGCGGCCACTGCGACGACTCCAGGCGCTGACCAAGCCCGGCGTGCCGAGCCGACCGATGCGCATCACCGATCTTGAGGACGGCGGCGGTGTTCTGTGGGTGCTCCTGGAGCATGAGCATGGTGGCCGCCTTCCCGTCTGGGCGCCGCTCAGAGGGCGGCAGGGCGTACCGCAGCTCGATGTGCACCACGAAGTGCTGGGCGACCCGAAACCGGGTGGCCACGTTGCCGTCCGCCGACCCGACGGCCGGATCCTGTGGACCGACGGCACCTGCCAGGCGGCCAAGCTCATCAGCGACCCCTGAGACGCTTGGAGCCTTCGGCCCTTCCGCTTGAAGCCCGCCCAGCGACATCGATGTCCACAGTCAGTACGACCCTGATCAACCCCCAGACCACGGCTCTCCGCCGCGTGACCTTCGTGCGTTCCGTAGGCGACTGCTCAGCGTCCAGCCGGTTTCGACGAATGCTGTTCACGCAGGTGAGGTCGGGCGTCGAGTCCAGCAAGATCACCAGACTTCCAGGGCCCTACAGGACATTTCAGAACCGCCGCAGGAGCGTGGTCCCGGGCGCGTACAGGGCCAGTCTGCAACGCCATGACCCTCGGGAGCCGACGAGCCGGCGAGGCAGGCCGATGGGTGTCGGCCGGGAGGGGTCGCAGCAGCGTGAGCCCCGCGAATGTGGCGCTCGGCGAGGGCGCTCAGGCTTCCTGGATCACCGACAGGACGTTGCCGACGAGGTCGGTGAACCACGCGATCGAATGCCCCTGGCCGCGGTAGATCTTCCTGGCGGTCCCCCGCGCCAACTGGCAAGCAGCCTGGGAGCTGGTGCGGTCGAAACTGGCGGAGCTGGGCGTGCTCGATCGCGCCATGCTGATGCTCTCCGCAGACGACGAAGCGCCACTCCAGCAGCTGTGGCCCCCCGCCCAGCCCACAGCGCAGTAGTCCCCAGTCGCGGGCGTCGGCGATCTCCGCGGTCCCGCAAGGACCCGGCCGAGGCCGCGGCGATCACGGCCCGGCCACAACCCCCACCAGCACAAACCAAGCCAGCCTCGTAAGCTGCCGGCATGCGCATCGCCACCAGCGACGGCACCGCCGTCACCCTCCAGCCACGCGGTTGGGCGCCCCCCACGACCGGCGAAGCGGACGACGAGCTGGTCATCAGTGGCCACGTCACCATCGGCGACCGGGACTGGTCGTTCACCCGCCCCTGCCTGCAGATCGGCGAGGCCTACAACCTGGCGCGCTGGCTGCGGGCTGCGGCCGACGGCAGCCTCCAGCCCGCTCCGGCGCCCGAGTCGCCAGCCGACGACTGGCCACAGCTGGACTTTCTCGACCTCTCGCTGGCGTTCTCGCTCGCCGCCCGCGACCAGGGCCAGGTCGTCGTGCGCGCCTACTTCACCCAGGACGCCGCCCCACCGTGGCTGGACGAGCCCGCCAGCCATACCGGCCAGCAGGTCGTGGAGTTGCGCGTGCGCCCAGACGACCTGACCGCCGCTGCGGCCGAGTGGACCAAGGAGCTGGACGCGCTGGTCGCACTGCGCTGAGCCACACCCGACGTCCCGGGTCCCGGCAGGTGGCCGCAGTTCGATGAACTCACCGCCACCCGCCAGGGCCGCCAGGTCCGCTACCAGCTGGCCGACCCCGCTTGGCCGGCGCCCTGCGCCAGCTCACCGAGGTCGTGCTGACCAGCGCCGCCTGCCCTGACCACCTGCGCCAGCCCGCCTGACCGCACCAGGAGCCGCCGATGGCCACCCAGCTCACCGCTGTCCCGCTGGCCGGCCAGCCAGGCCGGGCGGCCCTGGTCGCTCGGGGCCGCCGGCTGGCCTGGTTCACCGTCGGCTGGAACGCCCTGGAGGGCCTGGTCGCGATCGCCTCGGGGCTGGTCGCCGGGTCGATCGCGCTGCTGGGGTTTGGTGCCGACTCCTACGTGGAGGTGTTCGCCGGGGTGGTGGTGCTGTGCGGCTGGCCGCCGAGCGCCGCGGCCGTGCGGTTTCCGAGGCTGCCGAGCGGCGGGCGGTCCGGCTGATCGCGATCACCTTTTTCCTGCTCGCCGTGGGCGTCGGGGTCGAGTCGCTGCGGACCCTGCTGCTGGGTGCGCGCCCGGCCGAGAGCCTGCCCGGGATCGTGCTGGCGGTGGTGTCGCTGCTGGTGATGCCGCTGCTGGCCCGGGCCAAGCGGCGGGTCGGTCGCCAGCTGGGCAGCCAGGCTCTGCAGGCTGATGCGACCCAGACGATGCTGTGCGTGTGGCTGTCGGCGGTCCTGCTGGCCGGCCTTGGGTTGCACGCCTTGGTCGGCTGGTGGTGGGCCGACCCAGTCGCCGCGCTGGGGGTGGTCTACGTCGCTGCCAGGGAGGGCGTGGAGCACTGGCAGGCCGACCGCGTCGACGACTGCTGCTAGGCCGCGGTCATGGCCGACAACTTCCTGCGTGCCGACCGCGACCAGCCGTTCCTGCTCCCCCCGGACCTGCGCGACTGGCTGCCCGACGGCCACCTCGCCTGGTTCGTCGCCGAGGTCGTCGACCAGCTCGACCTTGGCGCCTTGTACCGGGCGCACCGCGATGACGGGCACGGCCATCCCGCCTACGACCCCAAGCTCCTGCTGGGCGTGCTGCTGTACGGCTACTGTCAGGGGGGTGCGCTCCTCCCGGCAGCTCCAGCGGCGCTGCACCGAGGACATCGCCGTCCGCGTGCTGGCCGGCAACCAGCTCCCCGACCACGTGACCATGGCCCGCTTCCGCACTCGCCACGAGCAGGCGCTGGCCGGGTTCCTGGTCGCGTCGTTGCAGCTGGGCGCAGCGGCCGGCATGGTGCGGGTGGGCGCGGTGGCCGTGGACGGCACCAGCCGTGGACGGCACCAAGCTGGCCGCCAACGCCGCCGCCAGGGCCAACCGTACCCACGACAAGCTCCAGGCCGAGGTGGCCGAGATCCTGCGGCAGGCCGCCGAGGTCGACCAGCGCGAGGATCGCGAGTACGACCCAGCCCGCGGCGATGAGCTGCCCCGGCCTTGGCGAGCAAGACCGGCCGGTTGGCCCGGCTGCGCCAGGCCAAGGCCCGGCTGGCGGCCGACGCCGCCGCCCGCGAGCAGCGCTACCAGCAGCGGGTCGCCGCCAGCGCCGCCAAGGCCAAGGCCAGGGCAAGCCGCCGCCGCGCCTGAAGCCCCGACCCCGTGACGAGGCGCCCAACCCGGAGGCGACCGCGAACGCGACCGACCCTGACAGCCGCCTGCTGCACACCCGCAAAGGCAGGGTGCAGGGCTACAACGCCCAGGCGGTCACCACCTGCGACCAGGTGATCGTGGCCGCCGCCCTCACCCAGCAGGCCAACCACCTGCAACAGCTCAAACCGATGCTGGACGCCACCGCGGCCACCCTCGCGGCGGCCGGCATCACCCAGCGGCCTGGAGCGCTGCTGGCCGACTCCGGCTACTGGACCATCGCCAACCTGACCCAGATCCCAGGCGCGCCCGAGCTGCTGATCCCCCCGGCCAAGCATGGCCGCCAGGGCAAACCCCGCAAGGACGGGCAGCCGTCGGCATCCCGAAGCGATGGACTCCGCGCGGCGATGACCGCCAAGCTCGCAACTGACGACGGCAAGGCCGCTACGCTCTGCGCAAGCAGACCGTCGAGCCGGTCTTCGGGCAGGTCAAACCGGTTCTCCGACTGGTTCGCCCAGCACGCCGCGGCGGCTGGGCTGCCGCGGATCACGCTGCACGGGTTGCGCCACAGCTACGCCACGGCCGCGCTCAAGGCCGGCGTGCCCCTGAAGGTCATGAGCGAGCGCCTGGGTCACGCCACGGTGGCCATCACCCTGGACATCTACTCGCACGTGATCCCCGGCATGGACGAGCTGGCCGCCAACACCGTGGCCGGGCTCATCCTCGGGGACGACCTCAACGGGACAGTGAACCGTCCCATTGACAAGCCATTGACAACGAGCCGAGCGCTCAGGGGAGCTGAAAGGAGGTGAAGCGCGAAGCTCCTGCTCAGGTGTGGTGTCGGAGAACCGACACACACCATACGTACACACCGGTCCTCCGCGGCGAACTTGTTCTTCCCGGCCAACGCAGGCGATAGCGGTGCCAGCAAGCGGATGTGCCGCTGCACGTGGATTGACCCTCCTGAACAGAACCGGGCCGGCAAGGACGCCGACAACGACGCGATGCTCACGCCAACCTGTGTGTCACCGACGGAGTGATTCGCCGAGCTGGGCTACACTGCCCGACCCTACGCACGTTCGAACAGGTCATCGACGACCGCGGCACCGCGATCGAACACCAGCAGCGAGACACGATCAGATGACTCCTGCACCGCCGCGATGCCCGGTTCAGCGCGTGCGGAGCCGGCATCACCGTGATCGTGCCCCACCGTGGTCACCATCCGCGGCCGCGCAGGATCGCGTCCTGCAGGACGATCTGGGGATGGACACCAACCTCACGCCCCCGGGTGTTCCGGGAAGCGGATCTGGAGTTCCTGGACCAGTCGCGCACCGACCCAGCAGCCCTGGTTGCCTTCGAGTGGTTCGGGTTCCGCGACGTGCGCAGCTGACGCCGGCGCTGGGAGCAAGACGGGTTCGTAGCTTCGGACTCCACCGTCTACACGCGGGTAGGGCAGAGCACGAAGGCGACCGCCAGCCTTGAGAGCAGCCTTGCCATCTACTGGGACGTCAGCGACCATCAAGGTCAGGCCGAATCGATCATCCCACACAGGTCCCAGTTCCGACGCACCAGCCGTGAGCACCCGCTCAGGGGAGGGTGTCGTGTCCTCAAGGTGGGTAGATCGACGGGGCGCGCTACGCGCGCTTCCGACGCCGCTGTCGGCGGACTTGCCGCCCACCCTACTGTCCTCACCGGCGGTGCGGGCGCCGGTGCGTGGCCGGCCGATCTTCGGGGTAGCGACCCGAGACGTTCCGCTGCTCGTCCTCCCCGGGGACCGATTGGAGTTTGATTACGGTGTACCCGTTGCCTTCGATGCCCGGAGGCCGCTCGACTCGTTGGGCCTGCTCGCCTCGACGCAGACCGGGTTCATGCCATCCAGGTCCCCAGACTACCGATTCCCTGGCCTGCTAGGAGAGGTCGTCACACTGTGCAAGGTCGGGAGTACTGTCTATTCCCGCGAAGACGAGCACGAATTCCGGAGCTGGCTCGGGGCCGAAATCGACGCGCTTACCGCACGCACCGGGACTCCGGCCGACCTCATCCAGCAAGCGATATCCCTGCCCTTGCCGGAGCAGGAGATGCTCATGGTTCCGCTGATCTATCTGAACCACATGTGGCGCCAAGGCAGCCCCGCGCTCACGGCGGCTAGCGGGCCGAGTGCGATGCCTGCCGCGTTCGATGCTCTGGTCACCACGCTCGCCGAGTCCACGGGGATTCTGCCTCGTTTCAATCAGCTCATAATGACCATGCGGGCGTGGTGTATCGACGGGCTACCATGCGGCGAACACGTATCTTATCGCGACCTTACTGATCTAAACCGCGTCTGGCCCTACTTCTGGCTCAACGGAGTCAGCCAATCCGAGCTCGACTTTTACCGTGCGTTCTTCGCGGTCGAATCCTGGGGTGTGCCGGTATATGGCTGGGGCTGTCTGGCCCTGGAGTGCGCCGCCGCAGACGACGCCGACCTCGGTGCGCTCGCCATGCGATGCATCCACGCCGCGCTGCGCAACGTCTACTTCTGCGTCCGGCATCTCATTCCGTACGTGAACCCCGTGGAGTTCCGCAAGATCCAGCTCACCGGCGGCTGGATCAACGACGAGCTCAACGGGGCCGCTTCCGGCTACCAACTGCCATTCATGCTGATGTTGGACGCGCTCTTCCAAGTCGAATTCAGCCATCCAGGCGCCTACGAGGCCAGGGAACATGGCCTGCGCTTCGTGCCGAAGCGGTGGCAGGAATTCTTTCGGACGATTCGCGAACTAAGCCCCGCGCTCCGCCCGTGGGTGCGCGAGCGGCAATGCCCCGAACTCACCGACGCCTACCAGCGCTGCATCGAACTGCTCACCGTGTACCGCACCCTGCATCGCTACCTTGCGGGGCAGGTCTTGAGAGGCGCAACGACGACCGGACGAGCCTTCACCTCCTCGGAAAGCAACTACCGCACGTTTATGAACGAGATCGGCGCGCTGGTCAAGGACACGGCCGCCCTCGGCATACAGGATCGTATCGAGCGGAGGCCGTGACATGGTCCTGATCCAGGTCGGAACCAAGGTGGTGGACGTGCCGCCCGGCTCCTCACTTCCACAAGTCTGTACCGAGCACCCACTGCCGATCGTGTTCGGCTGCCGAGCTGGACGCTGCGGGTCCTGTCTCGTCCAGGTTCTCTCCGGCGCCACCAACCTCTGCACTCCCAACCTACGCGAAGCTCGCACGCTGGACGTATTGGACGCTGAACCGGACTGGCGCCTCGCCTGCCAGTGCATCGCATTCGGTGATGTCCGACTGCGCTATGTCTGAGCCCGGATACGGGCCCCGGGTTGCCGAACTGGCGCCGCCTGCGTTCCCAGACTTTGCCGCTGCTCCAGCGGTTTCCTCCGAAGGAAGGTGCGGAAGATGACGAACATGGGGCACGAGATTGCCCAGGTTGTTCGGAACAACTACCACGTGCGCACTCCGAACTCACAGCGGATGCACGAGGCCGCGAAGAGCTGGCTACCCGGCGGGGACACTCGGACAATCAACCACTTCACGCCGTATCCAACCTTCATGTCACGCGGCGCCGGTTGTGTGCTCACCGATGTGGACGGCAACGACTATCTGGACTTCGTCAACAACATGGGATCGATGGTGCACGGCCACGCCCATCCCGCGCTGGTCGCCGCCGCCTCAGAACAAATCACTCTTGGTACCGCATTGGGTGCCCCCGTCGAGCTTCAGATGCGCCATGCCAAGATTTTGTGCGAGCGCGTCGATTCCATCGAACTAGTTCGCTACACCAACTCGGGTACCGAGGCAACCATGCTCGCACTACGGGTGGCGCGGGCATTCACCGGTAAGGACGCGATCGTCAAGATCGATGGCGGCTTCCACGGCATGCACAACGACGTGGAAATCAACATGCTCACCGGCATGCCGGAGCCTTTGCGCCCGCAAGCCGGACTACCCGCGTCGTTTCCCCAGATACAAATTCCACGCGGGGTTCCCGCCAACGTCGGCGACGACGTGTTCCTGGTGCGCTACAACGACCTGGACCAGGCGACGCGGCTGCTGGCATTGCACGGCAGTCGGATCGCAGCGCTGATCGTCGACCCCATGATGGGCGCCGCCGGATGCATCCCCGCCGAGGTCGACTACCTACGCGGCTTACGCGAGCTCACCCATAAGCACAACGTGCTGCTGATCTTCGACGAGTGCAACACGTTCCGGCTCGGTCCGTTGCAGAACCGCTACAACATCCAGCCCGATCTCACCGCCATCAGCAAGATCATCGGTGGTGACATACCGCTCGGTGCGCTCGGTGGACGAGCCGACATCATGGCACGGTTCGACCCGACCCGCCCGGAACCGATATTTCACACCGGGGCGTTCGTCGGGAACAGCCTGGCCCTGCGGGTCGGTCTCGCTGCACTCGAGACGTTCGGCCCACCCGAAGTGGCCGCGCTGAACAAACTTGGCGAACGGCTGATCCACGAGCTGCCCAAGGCCGCCCGCGAGGCGGGCGTCAAGATGCAGGTCACCGGCATCGGCTCACACGCCCATCTGCATTGGGGTGAAGGACCGATCCGCGACGCCCGCGACGCCCTCGCGCTGCAGGCCAACCTGGCAGAGCTACCCGAGCTTGTTCATCTCGAGCTCCTGAACCGAGGGATCTACATTTCGCGTCGTGGCATATTTACCCTCTCCACCCCCATGACCGACGAACATGTCCAGGCGTATCTGGACGCGATGCACGAAACGCTGCGCACGCTGCGCCCGTTCATCGCTGCGAAGGTCCCCCACCTGCTGGTGGACGCCCGGGTGCCCGCCTCAGCGACAGCCGGTCGCTAAGGATTGATGCGTTCAGCTTCATCGAAGCGGCGCGCCGCATTCGGGACGGCGAGATTGGCCGCAAGAGGGCTGTTGCGTTCGCGGTGTCCGCGTCTGTACGGCCGATGCGCGGTCTCAAGCAGGACCGCAGCGCCAGGGTGATCGTCGCGGGGCATGCGTTCGTCCAGAACCTCCGTCGAGGGCCCTACGAGCTGGCGGTCGGAGATCCAGTGCACCGGCGGTGCGAACAGGAAGCTCACGGCCAGGTTGCGGTAGGGCCGCCACGCCTCGGCGATGGCCAGCACCTCTGCCTGACCGGGGAGGTGGTCCAGCCCGTAGGCCCGCTGGATCGCCTTGCGGAGCGCAAGATCCCCCGCAAGCACGACGTCATCGCGGTGCAGGGCGATCGTCAGGAACCCCTCGGCGGTCCAGCGGCCGACGCCCGAGACCGCGGTCAGGCGCGCCACCACCTCCTCGTCCGGGAGGCGCTGCAGCTCGTCGGGGTCCAGGCGGCCGTCGACGAACCTGCCTGCCGCCGGCTACCCGAGGATGTAGAACCGCGGGCCGGTCTCGCTGTAGCGGGCGAGCGCCATCTCCTCGGCGGTGTCGCCGTCGAGGTCGCCGAAGGCGACCGCGACCGGGAACCGGCCGTCGCCCCAGTCGCGGCCGCCCGAGCCCAGGAACTTGAAGCCCTGCTCGGCGTCGTCGCGGATGTAGTAGCGCGGCCCGTCGGACCTGCGTCCCACGACCAGCTCGTCACGCTGGTCGCCGTCGAAGTCGCCGAAGCCCAGGCAGACGGCGTAGCGGTCGTGGCCCCACTCGGCGCCGCCGTGGAGCAGCTCGGCGAAGCCCGCATCCTTGTCGTCGTAGACGAAATAGCTGTCGTTGTCCTCGCTGGTGCGCACCACGCCGACCTCGGCGCGCCGGTCGCCGTCGACGTCACCGAAGGTGATCTGGGTGGCGTACTGGCCGGGTCCCCACTCGGCGCCGCCCTCCTTGAGCAGGGCGAACCCGGCGTCCTTGTCGTCGAAGATGTAGAAGCTCGAGTTGGTGTCCGAGTTGCGCGTGATGCCCACCTCGGCGCGCTGGTCGTCGTCCACGTCGCCGAACGCGATCGAGGTCGCGTGCCGGTCGTCGCCCCACTCGGCGCCGCCGTGGAGCAGCTCGGCGAACCCGGCGTCCTTGTCGTCGTAGACGAAGTAGCTGTCGCCGTCGTCGGTCCTGCGAACCACGCCGATCTCGTCGTGCTGGTCGTCGTCGACGTCGCCGAACGCGATCGAGATGGCGAACCGGCCCGGTCCCCACTCCGCGCCGCCCTCGTGGAGCTGGGCGAACCCGTGCTTGGCGTCGTCGAGGATGAACCAGCTCGCGGTGGTGTCGGCGTTGCGGGTGAGCCCGACCTCGGCGAGACCGTCGCCGTCGACGTCGCCGAACGCGATCGAGGTCGCGTCCTGGTCGGCGGCCCAGTCGTGGCCGCCGGAGGCCAGCAGCCGGAACCCTGCCTGCGCGTCGTCGAAGATGTACCAGCGCGGACCTTGGAACCCGGTCTTGGTGACGCCGATCTCGAGCAGGCCGTCGCCGTCGACGTCGCCGAGCGCGATCGAGGTCACCACCGAGCTGTCCACCCACTCGGCGCCGCCCTCGAAGAACTGCCCGGTGAAGACGGTCTGGCTGACCAGCAGCGTGTAGGGCTGGGTGAACGGCTGGCCGGTGTGGCTGACGACGATCTTGTGCTCGCCGGGCTGGGGCCGGTAGATGACCACCTGCTCGACGTTGTCGACGTGGTTGGGCTGGTCGGCGCGGGCGGGGTCGCCCGGCGTGGTCGGGTCCAGCGTCCACGGGAAGTAGCTGGTGCCGTCGGGCCCGTCCACGCGCAGGTCCAGGTCGTTCACGAGCGCCTTGTACGCCGACGCCGGCGTGTCCAGGGTGCCCGGCTGCTGCTGGGCCGGCGCCGGGTCGTTCCAGACGACGGTGACCTTGAGGACGCCGTTGCCGTCGGACACGAACGGGATCACCTGGGCCGCGCCCTGGTAGTCGGCCTCCTGGAGGAGGGTGTCGCGCTCGCCGGCGGCGGCGCGGCGCATGAACGTCGCCGCCTCGGCGGCGTTGACCACGCCCCAGCCGTTGACGTAGTCGGGCCCGGGTTGGCCGGCGATGTTGCTGGCGGTGTGGACGAGGATGCCCTTGAGCGTGGCGCTCAGCGGCGTGGCGCCGCCGAACAGGTCGCGGTGGTGCTGGACCAGCAGTGCCGCGGTGCCCGACACGTTCGGCGCAGCCATCGAGGTCCCGCTCTTGTTGCCGTAGGCGCTGTCGGAGCCGGACGTCGAGGAGTACAGGTCCACGCCGTTGGCGACGAGGTCGGGCTTGATCCGGCCGTCGTCGGTCGGCCCGGCCGAGGAGAAGTCGGCGCGCCGCACGTCCTGGTCGTGGTAGGGGTCCTTGGTGATGTCGTTGATCGCGCCGATCACCAGGCTGTTCTTGGTGGTGTGGTCGTCGCCGAGGAGGTCGTAGCCGGACCCCTGGTTCCCGTCGCGCTGGGGTGCCGCCAGCACAGCGGTCGACACCCGGTAGAACCTGCTCCCGGTCCAGGTGAGGCCGGGCAGCCCGGGGTCGGAGGCGAACTCGATCAGGTAGGTGTCGTCTCCGCGCGCGTTGGTGAAGTGGTCGAGGCGGTCGTTGCCGGCCGACCACACGCTCAGCAGCCTGGGGTGGGCGTACAGCATCTCGTCGAGCGCCCTGGCCTTCGACGAGTAGCGGCCGAAGGCGAGGTCCTCCTGCGGCGTCTGCCAGTCGCCGTGCCAGTAGTCGGCCTTGCTCGCGTTGCCGTCGGCGTCGCGCTCGTCGGCGACCTCCCAGCCGGTCACGTGCCCGTAGGAGTGGTTGGTGACCACTACCGCCTGCGCTGGATCCGGGTTCGATGCGGCGGCCGCCATCTCGGCCGCCTCGTCGTCCGCGCTGAAGCTCAGCACGTGGACGGCTGAGGCCATCCCCCTGGCGCGCGGGTCGACACCGGCGGCCGCGACGGTCCCGGCGACGTGCGTGGCGTGGTCGCTGAACCCTCCGTCGGGGGTCCCGGCGACGTCACCGGGGTCGATGGTGACCCTGCCGCCGAACTCCTGGTGGGTGGCGCGGACACGCCAGTCGCCGTCGCCGTCGTCGGCTTCCCAGATGCCGACCGTGACGCCGCTGCCGTCCAGATCCAGCTCCATCGAGCCGCCGGGGCGGATCTGGTCGGTGTTGGTGGTGTCGGCGGCGCTGACGTTGGTCGGCCGCGGCCTGCGCTGGTCGGGCGGGATTCCCGGGCCGAGGTCCCAGATGCCCTCGGCGACCTTGACCGGCTCGTCGACCAGGCCGAGGTGCTCCTCGACGTTGAAGCGGCCGAGCTTGGGCAGGGGCAGGTGGCGGCTGACGCGGCCGTCGCCCCCGTGGCCGACGTAGATCACGCCGCTGGCGCCGTCGACGGCCACCGCCTGCGGCGAGGTGCCGGCCTGCGGCAGCGCGCCGGTCTCGTGGCCGGTGTCGGTGCGCACCGCCCGCAGCTTGCCGCCGGCGAGGTCGTACAGCGTCGTGCTCTTGGGCGCGATGTCCACCGCGACCACCGCGCCGTGGGTGGGCAGGTCCGCCAGGCGGGTGAAGCTGGTGCCGTCGCGTTGGAAGACCGCGATGTGCGGCGGGGCGGCGGGGCTGCCGAGCGTGCCGACGAACACGCGGTCGCCGCGCACCCGCACGCTCCTGGGCTGCGCCCCTGGGGCCAGCGGCAGCGTGGCCACGACCGGGTGCCGGTCGGTCTTGCCGTCGAGCACGATCAGCTCGTCGGCGTCGGGGAAGCCGGCGCCGGAGTGGTAGGTGCGGGTCACGTACACCAGCCCGGCCGGCTCGTCCACGGCCACGCCGAGCAGGCCCTTGCCGAGGGTCACCGAGGCCAGCTCGGACAGGGTGGCGCCGTCGATCACGTGCAGGCGCGCGGAGATCCAGCCGGTGACGTAGACGCGGTCGCGGCTGCGGTCGACCGCCACGTCGGCCAGGCCCGCGGGCAGCGGCAGGCGGGCGATCTCGGTCCGGGAGGCGAGGTCGACCACCGACAGGCCGTAGGTGTCGGGCTTGGTGGCCACGCCCCAGTTCAGCACGTAGGCGCGCTTGCGGCCGGGGTCGACGGCGACCGCGCGCGGGCTGTAGCCGACGCCGATCCGGGCGGCCTCGCCAAGCGTCCGCTTGTCCAGCAGCAGCAGGTGGCCGGGCTCGGGTGACTCCTTCGGCTTGTCGGGCGGGTTGTGGTAGAGGGTCGCGTACAGGGCCGTGTCGTCGGCGGCCAGGCCGAGGACCTGCGCCTGCATGCCCGCCGGGACGCCGGCCAGCGTCACGGTCCTGCGCTTGACCAGCAGCAGCGGCGGGTCGGTCGCGGCCGCCGCCTCGGCCGCCGCGGTCCGCGGGCTGTCCCAGAGCTCGTCGGTCGTGTCGATGATCTGGCTCATGGTCGGTCCCCCTCGAAGCTGGTCCTGCTTCGGTTCGGTGTGGTGCTGCGGGTCCTGTGGCGGCTACTGCTCCTGGAGGTCGAGCTGGTCGTCGGGCGGGTCAGCTCCAGCCGGGGCGGGACCGGGATGCGGCCATGGCTAGGCTGCCGGCGTCGGCGGGACTGCTGGTTGCCATCGCGATCTCCCGCTGGGCGGGACGACACGCACAGCTCACCAGCCGTCGCTTGTGTGGGACATGCGTCACGCTTGCTCGGCGAGCGTGCGGCACCTCGTTGTGGTGCTCGGCGTGAACCGGACCCAGTGGCCGCTCGCGCGACGCGGCCGCGGGTGGGACGGGCTACGGGATCGTGCGCGAGGTCCCCGACCTGTCCGGCGGGCGGGTGCGGTTGCGGGCAGCATCGGGTCGCGGTCCGCCGTTGGTAGTGGCCGTGGCGGTGGTCAGGCCGTCTGGATGTCCTGTGCCATGCCGCGCAGCTTGTCGGCCAGCTCGGCCAGCATTCCCGCCCCGACGCTCCCGCTGAGCTGCTCGGCCCGGTCGGCCAGCTCCTCCAGCCGCTCGGCCAGGATCCTCCACGCCGCCTGGCGGTGGGGCAGCACATACAAGGACGGCCGCACGATCTCAAAGGCCGGCCCGGCCAGCACCCCGGGCCGCTCCGGCCCCAGCGGCAAGCCGGTGAGGATGCGGCCGAGCGGCCGCATGACCCAGTTCATCAGGTGCTTGGCCGTCCTGGCCAGCACGGTGACCTGCTCGGCGGTCTCGCCGCTGTGGACGAAGTAGCGGCTGAGGGCCTGCAGGGTGGTCTCGTAGACGGCGTTGAACAGGTCGGCGACCTGAGCGGTGAGGGGGTCACCGATGGTGGCCACCTCGGTCTGGATGTCGGGTGGGCGCCGCAGGTAGGCGGGCTGGACCGGGCGGGCCGGCTCGAAGCTGAGGTCGGCTGCCCTGGCCGCCAGGTAGTCCTCCAGCAAGGCGATGAACCTGCCGAAGTGGGCGTTTTGCCAGCCGCCGCGGGCGCCCTCGCCCTGCTCGACGATCAGCTCGATGGCCGCCTTGGCCGAAGCCAGGTCGGTGACCGCGGTCAGTTCCGGCCACTCGAACACCTCGGTGGTCGCCTGCGCCTCGGGCGGCCCGATGAACACCCCCTGCTCGCCGTGGCGCTCGACCAGCCGCTCCAGGCCCTGCTCGATGCCGCGGTACAGGTGCCCGACGGTCTGGTAGTCCTCGGGGACGGCCATGAGCTCCTCGCCGGTTGTCAGCGGCTGGGCCTGGCCGGCGGCGGCGAAGCCCTCGGCGTCGTCCAGGTCCATCCCCTCGGGGCGTTCGAGGTAGATGAAATGCCGGAGGGCCCGCTCGCCGAAGGGGACCAGGGCGATCTGCACCCCGGGCGGGTACCAGCGCGACAGGATGGGGAAGTTGGGCCGGTGCAGGTGGGGGGCGGCCCCGATCGCGGTCAGCAGGTTGGTGGTCAGGGCCAGGTGCAGCATCTCCTGTTTGATGACGTCGATGAGCACCTGCTCCCAGGCGGCCACCTTGGCCAGTTGCTCGGCAGTGAGCCCCTCGTCGGTGCTGCGCTTGAGGGAGAACTGGGCGAACAGGTACTCGCACATCAGCCCGTGCTCCAGCTCACAGGCCTGAGTAAGCAGCCAGAGCAGCTCCTCACGGCGCTCCACCCGCAGCGGGGGCTCCACCGTCACCGGGACCTCCTCACCTGGACCGACGCCAGCCGATGCTACCGCGCGGCCCTGCACCCCCCTCAGCGAGAGCGGTGACCAGGCCGTGGGGGTCCTGCGGCGCGGCGTACGTGGATGACCCGGTCGACGAAGCGCACGTGTGGATGACCCCGTCGACGAAGCGCGCTGAGGGTCGCGGCGAAGATCAGCCGACCGAGGCGACCGTCAGCCCGCGGGTGAAGGCGGGCACCACGCGGACGGCCCTGAGCCGCTGGTAGCCCCACAGCAGCGGCAACATCAGGTAGCCGGGTCAAGACCCGCGCCGGCCGCCGGTCACTGGCGCTTGACCCGGCCACCGTCACCGCCCTGCGTGACCACCTGGTCCCCCAGGCCGCCGAGCGCGAGCTGCTCGGCGCCGGCCACACCGACTCTGGGCTGACGAGCTGGCCGCCACCACCGTGGCCGGGCTCATCCTCGGCGGGGACGTCAACGAGACGTTGAACCGTCCCGTTGACAAGCCATTGACAAACGAGCCGAGCGCTCAGGGGAGCTGAAAGGAGGTGAAGCGTGAAGCTCCTGCTCAGGTGTGGTGTCGGAGAGCCGATACACACCATACGTACACCCCGATCCTCCGCGGCGAACTCATCCTTGTATGATCGCGCCCCGTAGGCGTCTCCCTCAGCCAGCCTGCGGGCTGAACACCGGCACTACCGGCACTATTCGGGGCCGACGGTCGGCGGCACCGGCTCCATCTCGTCAAAGCGCAGCGCCAGCGCCGGCGGGGTGAGCAGCGGCTGGCGGCGCCGCTGGGTCCACAGCACGGGCGAACCGTCGGTGGCGCGGGCCAGGATCGCGCGGCGCTCCACGCGGACGCCGTCGGCTGGCAGCGCGGCCGGTTCGAGCTGGTGGGTGGGGTGGACGCCGCCAGAGTTCGGGTCGATGAGCAGGTCGCTGGAGGCCTCGGGCAGCAGCACCGCGACCGGACCGGACAGGTCGGCCGCACGGCCTTGCACGTACCGGCGGCGGCCGCTCACCTCCTCGACCTCGTAGGGGTGCCAGTGGCGGGGGATGCGGGTCATCGGACGGTACGCGAATCCCGGCCGCCCGGAGGCGTCGATGTGCGCCGGCGGAACAGGCGGGGGGTCGTCGTCGCCGAGCACGCTGCGCCCGCGCAGCCGCAGCTCCACCGCCCAGACCAGGTTGGCGTCCTCGTCGGTGCCGATGACGACCTCGTCGATCGGCGGCCCCACCAGCGGTGTGGCGGCGGTGGCCCAGACGATCAGCGAGCGGGCGTCGAAGCCCGCGGTCGCGAACAGGCTCCAGTCGGCGGGTGGCGTGAGCTTCCAGTCGTCGCCGAACGAGTCGTGCACCACGACCTCGTCCAGGGTGGCCACGTGGCCTGCGCGGGCCTCGACCGGGAAGGTGAACCAGTCGTCGGACTGGTTCACGATCAGGTCGATCAGCAGCAGCGTGGGCAGGTACGCGCGGTCGGGTGGGTACCCGCCGATGTCGACCTTGCCGTCCTCGATCTGCCACCAGCGCGGTAGTGGTGCGCCCGGGTAGGTGACCCGGCGCGGGTGCAGCTCGGTGACCGGGGCGGGTGGCTCGGCCGGGAGCGGCGCGTCGGCGTCCACCGAGTACCAGTCGAGGTCGCCGCCGTCGTGCCGGGTGAGCGCGAGGGTGGAGCCGCCGGCCGTGAAGGTGGCGTCGTAGGCGAGCTCGGCGGGATCCCACAGGTCCAGCGGCTCCGGGTCAGGCGGCCGGTCCGCACCGAACCACGCCTCGTCCAGGCTCAGCGCGGCGCGCCGCTGCCACAGGACCCTGCCGTCGTAGCCGGTGCCGTCCAGGACCTCGTAGGGGACGGGTAGCCCTGACAGCTGCAGCGCTGGGTCCGCCGGCAGCGGGGAGCCGGCCGCGGTGGCGGCGGCCTCCACCGCGCGGCCGGCGGCGATCCGCCGGCCAGGCGTCCACGAGTCGCTCGGCTCGGACTCCACGATCGCCTCGGCCGGGGTGGTCCGCGGGTCCAGCAGCGGCTGGCCGCCGATCGGATCGATCGGGGTGAGCCGGGCCCGGTAGGTGACCCGGACCGGGGAGGAGGCGTCCTCGCCCTGATGCTCGCCGAGCTGCCATTGCCGGCCGAGCAGCCAGGCCGGGTCGGCGACCTCCGCGGCGAAGCCGCGCGCCAGGTCGGTCTGGGTGCGGTCGGCCTCCAGTCGGCGGACCACGTCGTGGACGAGCGCCATGTTGCGGCTACCTCCGGGGTTCGAGCGGGACCGCGGTGGGCCCGGCGGCGGGCAGCAGCGCGGCCGGCAGCAGGCCCAGCAGGCCGGGTGTGAGGTCGGCCGGGCGCGCGACCCGCGCGTGCGCCAACTCGCGGACGCCGGCGACCAGCTCGACCAGCGTCCCCTTGTCCAGTGGCTTGCCGAGCTGCGGGGGCACCGCGAGCAGGATCGCCTGCGGCGCCCGCGCCGCAGGCGCGTCGAAGCCGAAGCTCGCCCCGGTCGTCTGCGCCTGCACCGGGATGACCTCGGCGAACCGGTCGACCACCGCCACCGCCAGCGGCTGGGTGCCGGGCGCGGCGGCCAGGTCCAGCGCCGCGGCGGCGTACGCCACCACCATGCGCCGCCCGTCGGTGGCGGTGGTCTGCCACGGGTCCCCCGGCTTGTTGGTCCAGGCCGCCAGCGCCTGGCCGGCGGCGGCCGGGGTGCCGGCCGCCAGCTGGTGCGCCTCGACGCGAGCCAGGGACTCGCGGACCGCGGCGACCGTCGGCAGCCAGCCGCCAGCCAGGGCGGTGCCGGCGGTCAGCACCGGCAGCGCGGAGCGTGGCAGGCGGGCGGTGACGGCCAGTTGCCCGGTCGGGGACACGAGCGCTGCCAGCGCGGCGACCAGGTCGTCGCGTGCCAGGGCCGCGGCCGGGGACGGCTGGCCGGGCCCTGGCGGCGCGGTGTCGGGCGCGGCCGTGAGCCGCCTGCCCAGCAGGTCGGCGGCGCGCGTCGCGATCGCCAGCCGCCGCGCGTCGCCGGTGCCTGCGTCCGGCGGTGGATCGGGCGCCACCCCCCATGCGCGGGCGGCGCGGCAGAGCCGATCGAGCACCGCGGGGTCGGGGGTGGTCAGCGCCAGCTCGGCCGCCAGCCGGGTGGTGAACGCCACCAGGGTGTCGCGCACCAGCGTGTACCTGGTGAGCAGGTCGGCGTCGACCGCAGCGGTGTCCACGACCGCGTCGGCCTGCTCGGTGAGCGCGTCCGGCCCGGCGGGGCGCCGGCCGACCAGCGCGGTCAGCCGCGCCGCGGCCTCGTAGCGGGCGGGACCCTGCCCGGCGGTCAGCGTCGCGCCGGCCGGGTCGACGCCCAGTGTCGCGGCGCCGGCCTCGACGGCCAGGCGCTCCAGGTCGGTCCGCGGCAGCGCGAGCGCGTCGGCCGGCAGCAGCCCGAGATCGGCGATCGTGACGGTGACGTTCGCGGCACCGGACGCCAGCGTGAACGTCCACGCGCCCGCCGGCCCGAGCTGGTCGGTGACGAAGCCGGCAGCGGCCGCGTCGGCGAGCAGGGCCGGGCTGAGCGTCGCGCGCTCCAGCGGGTCGTCGGGCAGCGCGGGCTCGGCCACGTGCCGCAGGGCGAGCACCACGCTGGTGGTCACCGACCGCCCCTCGCGCGGGGTCCGCAGCAGATCGAGCTGGGGCGGCCGGGAGAGCCCGGCCGCGGCGTCCATGACCGCGCCGGCCGCCTCGGCGCGCCCCTGCGTCATGTGGTGGACCGCCTCGGCCACCAGCAGGTCCCCGTAGGCGTCCATGGCCGCGCGCAGCCGGTCCAGGCCGGCCAGCCGCTCCGGGTCCAGGGCCAGGCTGGCCGGTGGGGCCGCGAGCACCGCGAGCCCGTCGCAGACCCTGCGGCCGGCGTGCTCGGTCCGTACCGGGAAGTCGCGCCGCAGGCGGTTCACGTCGGCCGGCACGGCGACGACCCGCTCGACCTCGCGGCCCAGAGCCTCCGCCAGATGCGCGCCGATCCGCACGTGCTCGGCGATCCGGTCGGCGTCGCGCAGGTTGCGCGAGGTGAGGTCCAGGTCCCAGCGCGGCGAGCCGTCGTTGACCGCGCGGTCCCGTAGCACGGTGGCGGTGAGGGCCTGTGCCGGTGAGGGCGCGTGCAGCAGCCCCGCGGGCGTGGGTCCGGGCGTCCCAGGCCGCGGCTGGTCCACCCAGCCGTAGACGCCCAACCGCGGCACGGCGAGCCCGCCGTCGAGCAGCTCCTGCAGGCGGCGGGTGGGTGGTCCCACCAGCCACGGGTCGATCCGGAACGCGGCGGTGTCGACGGTGGCGCGCAGCAGGCGCTCGATGCGCGCCTCGTCGATCCCGGTCAGCCCGAGCAGCCCGTCGGCGACCGCGGCGAAGCGCAGTGCCTCCTTCGTCCCCGAGCGCAGCGCCGCGGCCGGGGTGGCGGCGATCCAGGACTGCAACAGGCCGGGGCTGGTCGCGTCGCGCGCGAGCGGCTCCAGCGCGGGCGGGGTGGCGCCGACCAGCGCCCGGCCGACGTCGCCGATGGCGACCTGGAGCGAGCGGATCGCCAGGCGCAGCAGCAGGCTGTCCGGCGGGAACTGGAGGAACTCCTTCTCCAGCGTGTCGGTGCTGGAGAACGCGAACGGCACCTCGAACGCGAGCTCCACCAGGCGCTGCAGCGTCTTGGCCACGGACATGCCCGCCGGCAGCTTCTCCGGCACCACCAGCGGGATCCCCAGCCGGCCCGGGGCCGCGCCGCTGCCGTAGCGGCGCAGCGGGTCCAGGCCCAGCTCGTCGGCGTCGGGGTGCCGCTCCCGCCAGGCCCGGTCGAGATCCTCCCAGGCCACCTGGTAGCCGAGCAGCAGCAGCACCAGCCACCACAGCTCCAGCGGCCAGGCGCGGCGGTGCCGGAACAGCGGCGAGGTGGGCAGCTGGCCAATCAGGTCGAGCAGCGTGTCGGTGGAGGCGCCGACGACGGTGCCGCGGGCCCGCGCGGCGTCCGCGTACCTGGACCGCAGCCGCAGCAGCGGCCCGGCGAGCGCGGTCTCCACGATGGGGTCCGCGGGCTCGGCCGTCCACCGCTCCAGGACGCTGGCGGGCAGCAGGCCGTAGGGCTGGGAGCCCACCCGCAGGGTGGGGAACGGGCCCTCCGGCAGCAGCGCGCCCGGCGCCCACGACGCGGCTTCGTTGCTGCCGTCCGGCATGGCCCAGACGTCCTCGCCGGCGAAGCCCCACAGCGCCGGCCACAGCCCCGCGACCATGGCCGCGGCCCGCTGCCGGTGCGGCTCGGAGGTGCCGGGGAGGGTGCCGAGCAGGCCCGGGTCGCCGGTGAGCGATGAGGAGACGAGCCGGTCGGTGCCGGTGGGCGGGTCCAGCAGCACCCTGCGCCAGGTGAGCGGGTCCTGCCCGAAGGGGGCGGCCGGGGCTGCGTCGACCGAGTTCGTCGGCTCGCCCGGGCCGAGCAGCCCGAGCCGGCCCGCGTCGCGGTGGTCGCCGAACAGCGTGGCGGGCTCGCCTTCGCCCAGCCCGGTCACGTAGAGCGCGTCGATGTCGGTCGGGTCGCCGGGCAGCTCGACCTCGCCGGCCAGGCCGGCCTTGACCGCCTCGTCCCACTGCTCCCACCAGCGGTGGTCGCCGGGGGCGTCAGGATCAGGGAAGTCGACCAGCAGCCGCGTCCGGTCGACGGCGAGGGTCAGCACCTCGGCCGGCGCCGCCCCGCCGCGGGCCAGCCAGATGTGCAGCTCGTCGGGGAAGCCCTCGATCCGCGGGAACGCCGGCTCCGTCCGGCTCTCCCCCGGCGCGAGCGTGCGGAGCGAGCGCTTGCCGTCCGGGCCGGTGAGCACGACCGTCCGCACCAGCCAGACCGCGCGCGCGCCGCCGACGGCGACGGCCAGGTCGCGCCAGGCCTGCTCACGCTGGGCCTCGGTGGTGGCGGCGGCCAGCGCGTCGATGTACCGCTGGAGGGCGTCGAGCTCGCCGGCCGAGACCCGCGGGTCGTGGCGGGCGAACCAGGGCTCGTCGGGCACCACCCGCAGCCGCAGCCGTCCCGGCGAGAACCTGGTCTCGATCCGCACGGGCAGCAGCACGCCGATGGTCTCGCTCATCGCTACCCCTCCGGGTCGAGCCGGTCGCCCCGGATCAGGACGCGGACGGGCCTGGCGAAGCTGGCGGTGGCCCAGGTCTGCGGCGCCGGGGAGGTGGACTGGTCGTTGGCGAAGCGGTAGCCGGCCGGCGGCTCCTCGAACACCAGCCAGTGGCGCAGCACGCGCTCGGGCTCGAACCCCTGGAAGCCAAAGAACGTCACGTCGCTGCCGATCCGGCCCTGGAAGCTGGGCAGCAGGTGCGCGGCCGCCGGGTCCGGGTCCTGGTCGAAGTCCGGCACCCCGCCGTGCTCGGCGGTCACCAGGTAGACCACGGTGGTGGGATAGCGCAGGAACAGCTGCCCCCGGATCACGATGACCAGGTCCCGCCCGGAGGCTCCCGCCGGGCGGTGCTGCGGCGCGCCGAGCGTGCTGCCGTCCGGCCAGGCGTGGATGCCGACGATGTCCCGTACGGGGGCTCCGGAGCCGGTGTCCCTGCGGCTCCAGAACTCCCGCAGCGGCGTGCAGCCGGTGGCCACCGGGATGTTGCGCCAGCGCAGCTCGCCGAGCAGCTGCGTGTTCAGGCCGACGAGCAGGGCGTCGACGAACCGCGGGTTGGTCTCCACCGCGATCACCGAGTTCTGCGGCAGCGCGCCGACGCCGGGCAGCAGCCACTCGTCGAACGCGTCCTTCACGTCGTTCCACACCGGGCGGTCCAGGCCGATGCACACCTCGGGCGGGGCGAGCGGCTGGGCGGGGTCGAGGCCGTCGACGGCGTCCAGCACCCGGACGATCGCCGGCGCGCCGAGGCCGGTGGGGTCGAACGCGGCGACCACGCCGGCGCCGAGCGCGTCCAGGTCGACCGGCCGGCACGGCGGCTCCTGCGGATCCGGCTCGTCGAACGCGTCGAGCAGGTCGATGAGGTCGGTGTCGGCCGAGGGCTTGGGGAAGCGCTCCAGCAGCTCCCGCAGCGCGACCGCCAGCCGCTGCCGGATCCGGTCGTCCGCCACGCTCGCCGAGGCGGCGGCCACCAGCAGCCCGAGCGCCTCGGCCCAGGGCGCCGCCGAGCCGTCGGCGGCGGCCTTCTCCAGCCGCTGCGCCAGCGCACGGGCGAGGTCGCGCAGCTCGGGGTGGGCTCGCTCCCCCAGCTCCTTCGGCCAGCCGGCCAGCCGCCCCTGGTCGACCTTGCCGTCCTCCACCGCCCTGCGGCGCCGCTCCTCCAGGTCCTCCAGGTCGATCCCGAGGTCGCCCAGCGGGACGCCGTCGTCGCTGCGCCGCGGTGGCGGCGGGCAACGGTTGCTTGCGTCCAGGATCTCCGCGGGCCTCACGGCCCCGGCGGCGGTCAGCCGGGTGCGCGCCGGGCCGGTGCGCAGGATCCGCCTGGCCGCCGAGGAGAACACCCCGGCGGGCAGCGCGCGGTCGGGCGCGGTGGCCAGGTCGGCGACGGTGCCGGACGGCGTGACGACGCGACCCAGGCCGGGGCCGAGCAGCCACAGCCTGTCGGCCGGCTCGGCCGGCATCCGGCGGGTCCACACGCCCCTGGCGGCGCGCAGCCCGAGGACCAGGTCGCGGATGCGCTGGCGCGCTTCGGCCAGCGCACCCAGGTGCGCGCTCGCCTCCGCCGACAGCTCCTCCTGGAGGCCGATGCCGAGCTCCAGACCGAGCCCGGCGACCCCCCGGTCGCGGGGGTCGGTGTTGAGCGTGCCGCCCCAGGCGGTCGCCTCCGGCGCGCCGCTGCGCCAGGCCTCCCCGTAGCGCGGCAGGCCGACGATCGGGCGGCCCTTGTCGTCCCTGGCCGGGGTCCGCAGGCCCTCGAGGTCGTCGTGGATCGCCTGAGGCAGCGGCGAGTCGCCGGCGCCCAGCGGCGCCAGCGCGCCCCTGACCTCCACGTCGCCCGCCTCGGGGACGCGCGGGTAGTCCAGCGGGGCGCGGCCGGTCTCGGGGTCCGCCGAGCCGGGCTGCAGGAGGGCCGCCAGATCCTCGAAGCTGCCCTCGGGGGTGGCGGTGCGGAACCTCCAGGAGTCGTAGAGCGGCACGGTGACCGCACCGGTCCCGTCCCAACGTCGCTGCCCGCCGGCGTCGAACGCGGGCACCAGCGCGGCCACGTAGTCGGTGCCGGCCGCCAGGGGGTGGCGGCCCGACAGCACCCGCGCGATCCGGCGGCCCTCGGCGTCCTGCTGGACGTGCGCCCACGGGTAGGGGTCGCCGGGCGTGCCGAGCGGGTGCAGCTGCTGGACACCGGGCGTGAGGGTCACCTGGTCGGCGGCGAGGGTCAGCTCGGTGCCCTCGACGCCGACGACGAGCACCAGCCAGGGATGCTGCCCGCCGGCGCCGGGCGCCGGGCGCGGCGCCGGGGTGTAGCGCCACGGCAGGGAGGCGTCCGCGAACTCCGCGTGCGGGCAGCGGTCGGACTCGTGGTCGATGGTGCCCGGCGTCGGGTACCGCTTGGTGATCGCGCCAGGGGTGAGGCGGACGACGTCGCCGGGGCCGGCGAGCAGGAACCGCACCGTGCCGCCGGCAGTGGTCGTCGGCGCGCCGCTCGCGTCGGTCCCGGCCAGCGTGACCACGGTCTCCACCCGGGCGCGGCCGTCCTGCACGCCGCCGGCGAGCGCGGCGATCCGCTCACGCGACCAGCCGTGGAAGGTCAGCTGCTGGTCGGCCATGTCCCCTCCTTCCTCGTCCCTCGCCGCGCCACCCTGGAGCGGCCCTGGCCTAGAACGTCATCGCTCCGACGTGGTCGGCGGCAGCGACCGCCGTGCCGGCCTTGGCGACGGTGGCGAGCTGGTGGGCTTGCGCCTGGGAGAGCCCGGCCACCGCCACGCCGCCAGCGGCGGCGTGCACGGTCCACCGCTCGTCGCGGACGGCGAGCGCGGGCACCACCGCGGCGCGCTCCACCGCGCCGATCCGCCCGGCGACCGCGGCCTGCAGCCAGGACGGCAACGCGAACGCGACGAGCAGCACCGGCGGCGCGGGCAGCCGGATCACCTTGACCTGGACCTGCAGGACGGCGGACGGGCCGTCGTCGGTGCCGTCCGCCCCGAGCCGGACCCCCGCGTGCAGCCGCTCGAACGCGCGCCGGTTCAGCGCGTCCGTGTCCGACAGCTCGGCGAAGCTTCCCGGGGCGAACCAGTCGACCTCGGGTCCGGTGACCCGCGGGCCGGTGGCGGTGACCGTCTCGGGGCGCGCCATCGGCGCGCCCTCGAACCGCTGCAGCAGCAGGTCCAGCGGCGCCCGGTCCTGGCTCCAGAGCGCCTGGCCGAGCGGCGAGACCACCGGCAGCGCCGCGTCCTCGGCCGGCTCGACCGTGACCTTGGTGTCGACCGCGCCGCTGGAGCGCACGTTCACGGGGTCGCCGAGCTCGGCCGCCAGCTCGGCCACCGCGGAGGCGACGGGAGTGACCGCCGGCGGCGTCGTCGAGCCGAGCGTGAACGTCTCCTCGAAGCAGATGTCGAACCAGAGGATCTCGAAGCAGACCTTGCCGTGGAACACCACCGGCCCAGGGCCCGACAGCTCCCCGGTCAGGTCGAGCCCGCCCAGGTTGCGGCCCTTCCAGCGGACCTTCACCGAGGCGTGGACGGCGAACTGGAAGTGGAAGGGCTCGAAGCGGATCAGCGCGTCGAAGCCGAGGAAGCCGCGGATGTTGAACGGCCCCAGGTTGATGATCACCTCGACCGAGGCGCCGAACTGGAGCGTGTTGGTGGTGACCGCGAAGTACCCCTCGAACCTGAAGTAGAGGAAGTCGTCGGGCGCCCCGCGGACCATCGCGATCCTGGTGAGGCTGGAGGGGAACACCAGCGGCGCCGGGTTGTACGCGGGGTGGAAGCCGCCGATGGTCAGCACCACGTACGGCTCGGCGCCCCAGGAGAGCCGGAACGCGGCACCGCCGGTCAGTTCCAGGATCTCCAGCAGATGGCTGTCGATCAGCACCGCGTCGAACGCGACCAGCTCCTGGGCGAGGTCGACCACGCCCACGATGTCCAGGCGGATCTGCAGGTAGGGCCGGCCACCGGAGGGGTTCTCGACGGCCGCTCTGGCGGAGCCGAGGATCACGATCCGGCGCGGCCCGGGCAGCTCGATGAACACCCCGACGTCGAAGCGGACCAGCTCCGCCCAGGACAGCTGCAGGGTCGGGCCGACCACGATCACGCCCGGGGTCGGCGGGAAGACCGCCGCCAGGTCGGCCAGCAGCACGGGGGCGTTGCGGACGGGGTCCTCGGGGGCGAGGATGCGGCCGACGGTCCCCGAGGCCATCCGGTTGCGCAGGGCGTCCACGTCGACCTGCCGGTTCAGCGCGAGCAGGCCGCCCACCGAGGACAGCGCGAACCCGAAGCCGATCTGGATGGGCGGGAACGACGCGCGCATCAGCACCAGCAGCGCGTACCCCTGGGCGCCGCCGGGCAGGCGGGTGTCCAGCAGGCCCACGGCCTGGACGCCGATCACGCCGAGCTTGAGGGCGAGCAGGCCCGCGTACCGTGCTGCCGGCTCGTCGAAGCGGATGAACCCGCCGCCGCTGACCGGTCCGGCGTCCACGGCGAGGCCCAGCCCGACCGGTGGCAGGAAGCGGAAGGTGAGGTCGACCGGGCCGAGGTTGCCGTCGCTCGCGGCCAGGTCGGCGCCGACGCCGGTGCCCTCCACGGCGGCGGCGAACGGTCCCAGGGCGATGCCGCCGGTGATGCGGACCTGCAGGCCGACGCCTGCCGCGCCGGGCTGCAGGACCAGGTCGACACGGTCCAGCCGAAGCGGGCCGAGCTGGACCGCGACCGGCACGGTGACCGCCAGCCCCGCGCCGCCGCGCAGCGTGAGCCCGTCCGCCGCGGTCCAGCGCGCGCCGAGATCGAAGTCGACCTCCAGGGTGGCGGGCAGCACCGAGGCGAGGAACCCGTCCGCGCCGCCGAACTCCAGCACCAGCCTCCCGGCGGTCACCTCGGCGTCGAAGATCACCCTCGCGCTGACGCCGCCGTCCGCGGCGAACCCGGCGCCGAAGGCGGCCTTGACCGACGCGGCGGTCAGGCGGGTCCCGGTGGACCTGCCGAACAGCACGAGCGGGCCCGCGCCGGAGGGCGCGCGCTCCAGCGACACGGTCACCTCGCCGCTGACCCCGGGCGCGGGCGCCTGCGGCCGCAGGGTGGCCGGCGGCTCGATCCGCAGCGCGGCCCCCAGGTTCAGGCTGCCCGAGCCGCGCAGCCGTGCCGCCCACGTCTGGCCGATCGGCAGCGGGACGTCCAGCCCGCTGAAGTCGAACTCGTCCAGGACCAGCTCCAGCGGGGTGGGGGTGCCGGGCGGCAGGCCGGTGACCGGCGCCAGCCGGAAGAAGAACGCGGCCAGCTCGGGCCGGCCGCCCGCCCCGCTCAGCACCACCGCCGGGATGCCGAGCTCGACCAGCAGGTCGCGTAGCCGGTCCAGGAGCAGCGCGGCGTCCAGCGCCAGCGCCGGGTCGCCCCAGCGGTAGACCTGCCCGAGCGCCTGCACCGGGTCGCGCAGGAGCGTGCTCAGCCGGTCCAGCCGGAGCTGGCGGCGCAGGTACGCCGGCCGGTCGCCGTCGGCCGGCACCGCCAGCTCGTCGATCAGCCCGAACAGCACCGCCGGGCGGCCCACCGCGGGGTGCTGCTCCACGAGGTAGGTGGCGGCGCTGAACTCGATCAGCCGTTGCGGCAGGTCGGCGAGGATCGCCTGGACCGGTGGGCTGGCCGGACCGCCGGCGGTGAACGCGGTCCGGACCGCCTCGGCCAGCGTCCGGCAGGCCGTGAACGCGGTCGCCACCAGCGGCAGCAGGCCCGCGAGCGCCGCCGCGATCGCGCCGGTGTCGCCGGCCTCCACCGCGTCCACCAGCGCGGTGATGGCGGGCGGCAGGTCGCCCAGCGCGTCGGTCGCCGCGGTGGCGGCGCTGGCGACAGCGGGCGCCGATGCGACCGCGGGTGGCACCGGCAGGCCCAGGTCGACGAACAGCTCGGCGACCTGCCCGGCCTCCAGCCGCTCGGTGACCGGCTCCAGCAGCTTCGCCAGCTCGACCGCCAGCCGCTCCGCGGTGCCGGTCATCAGCGGCCCGCCGGTCCGGGCCCGAGTGCGCGCCGCAGCGCCGCGACCAGCGGGCGGATCACGGCCACCCGGACGGCGCCACGCGCTGCCGGGTGGCGGTCGAGCCAGCGGGCCACCGCCGGGCTCACGCGGTAGTAGAGCCGGTCGAGCACGTCCGCCACCCGCGTGCCGAAGGGTGTGGCGCGCAGCCGCTGGTCGCGCAGCGTACGCAGGAACACCACGTCGGGGTGGCCAGGGTCGCCCATCGTGGCGGTCGCGATCAGGCACGGCCCGGACTTCTTGCGCGCGCTGACCGCGACCTTGAGGATCCCCAGCAGCGCCGCGTGGATCTCCCGGTTGATCTTGCGGAAATGGCCTGGCGGGGAGGTGTAGGCGCAATGGAAGCCCTGCTCCTCGTCGTGCCCGCTCTCCAGCGTGTACGCGAAGATCGGCTTGCGGTTCGCCAGCAGGAACTGCCGGCTGCACGCGTAGTCGTCGGCGCACCCCGAGCTCGGGCCGGCAAGGGGCAGGTACAGGAAGGCGCTCTGCCCGACCTTGTACTCCGAGTGCGTCCGTTGCGCGGTCGACGCGGCCGGGATCGTGCCGCCGTTGGCCGAGCGCAGGATCTCGTCGTGCATCGCTCGCGCGATGAGCTCGGCGCGCGAGCGGACACGGTGCGGCAGGTCGTCCGGCAGGAACTCCTTGTAGTCGGTCCGGCCGGCCGGCAGCGCGGGATCGCCGGCGATCAACCCGTCCCGCTTGCCCTTGAAGGTCGCCTGGTTCTGGAAGTTCATCAGCGGGTCGTTGCCGTTCTCCTCGAGACCCCAGGAGAACAGGACGTTCCGTCCGGCCATGTGCACGTCCACGAAGTACCCGATCGGCAGGGTGTCCAGCAGCGACTCGACGTTCCTGGTCTCCTGCTCCGAATGCTCCGACGGTCCCCGGAAGGTGTCCTCGGCCGGCGAGGTGGAGGCAGGGTCCTCGCCGTAGCTCGCGTTGTACAGCGCCACGTCGAAGTAGTCCTCGAACTTCCAGATGATGTTGAAGTTGCGGTTCAGGTCGACGCCGAACTCCCCGCCCGCCTGTGGGCGGCGGTTCTTGCGCCAACCCGGCTCGCTGAGCGAGGTCAGGTCGAACTCGCGGCCGTCGGGGTTGACCAGCGGGAACAGGTAGAGGTCGAGGGTCTCCACGATGGCCTTGACGTCCGCCGCCTTGATGGTCCAGGCGCGGTAGGTCACCACCGGGCCGACCAGCGGGGTGACCGTCATCGTCGGGAAGCTGATGTCAGCGCCTGCCTGGAACCCCACCAGCAGGTTGCGGGCAAAGGCCACCAGCGCATCCGGCGGCGCCCACTCGCGGCCGTGGATGCCGCCGATCACCAGCACCGCCGGCCGGTTGCCGCTGCCCTTGGCGATCTTGACGTAGCTGTGCGAGCGGCCCTCGGCCGTCTTGCCCGAGAAGACCGTCCGCGTGCACAGCGTCGGGAAGCTCGCCGCCAGGTCCGCGAGGGCGTCCTCGATCTGGTGCGCGCGCAGCGGCGCGGTGATCTCCGGGTAGGGTGGCGGCATCTGGGTGGCTCAGGTGTCGGGGGGCGGCGGGGCGATGTCGTTGGCGACCTCGTTGTGGAACTGGTCGATCGCCTGCGTGGACATCAGCACCCGCACCTCGGCGCCTCGTGCCTCGAGCTCCGGGATCACCGACTCCGGGGCGTAGGCGGATACCCGGTAGCGATCCGCTCCGAGGTCCACCACCGTCGGCTTGACGAGATACAGGTCCGGGATGTCGTGCAATCCGCGCAGCACCTCGGCCGTCGCGTCAATCCGGATGAGACCCACCCAGGCCTCCTCAGTCGCAGCACTGCGCATCGACACTCGACGTCGTGGCGCCACCTGTGTCGATGCGGATACCAGACGACACCGACCCTGCGGGTTGTCGGACCTGCGCAGCCAGCTCAGGATCGGCTCCAGGCCGGCTCGCAGGCTTGTGGCTGCCGTTGCCATCCTCAGGGAGCGACGCGCGCTCCAGCTGGTCCCGTTTCGATCTGATCCGGCCGCCGACCATGTCGTCCAGCACGGCGAGGTGCTGGCGGTCTCCGGGGGGTCGATCCATCTGACGAAGGTCACAGACCTGCCGCCGCCACAGTAAGGGGATCGAACCGCTTGGTCAACGCGATCCGCCCTAACCGAACGGATCGGCAGGGTCTGGCGCTTCTGCGATGACGCGCACAGGTTCGGGGCTGCTGCGGTGCGACCCACTTCCCGTCGCTACCCGGGTGGGTGCGGCTGCAGGTCGAAGCCGCTGTGCTCGGCGCCGTCGACGGCGAAGCGGCCGGCTGCCGATCGGCAGTGGCATGAGGATGTCGGCGTCGGTGGAGGTGAGCCATGACGTCGCACCACCCTGGGACGCGCTCGAACCAGCCTCGTGCTCGGCGGCCAATCCATGGGCGCTGCTGGGACGAACACCCAGCAAACGCACACCCGTGCCCAGGAGGGGACGGCATGCCGCGCGCAGCGCACCGCACCATCCGCGTCGCCGGCTTTGTCCGGTCGTCGCCGACGTGGGCATCCGCATGGCGCCCGTCAGGTCGGTTTGGCGCCGGCCACCACCGCGGCGCTGATCGCTGGCGTGCTGCGACCCTCCATCTCTGCGAAAGGAGCCATCCCATGGCCCGTCTGCGACTGGTGCTGCTGACCCTGGCCGTCGCCGCTCTGCTCCTGGTCGGCACCGCCAGCGCCGCGCTCGCCGGTATCGCCGTCACCGGGCTCGACTGAGCCGCTCCCCACCTTCAAGCTCGCCCGAGGGAGGGCCGCCCGCGGGCACGGCGCTGCGCTGGCTGATCGTTCAGCTCCGGGTCCCGCTGCACGGGCAACCTTGCTCTGCAGGGATCCCTAACCGATCACCGACGACCGGTTCGCCGTGCTGGGCCTGCACCGCTGGACCCTTGACCGTGTTCGAACAGCTCAGCAACGACCGCGGAGCCGCGGTCGAACACGAGCGTGCCAGGTGACTCCCTGACGACCCTCAGCGCAGCGCCTACGGCCGACTTTCTGGCCCTCACCGGCCCGAGGCGTCGGCTGCGTGCTGGCGGTAACCTGCGACGCTCACCTCCCCGGGCCCGACGGCGGGGACGGCGAGGACGGCGGCGGCGGAGGTGGCGGCGGGGAGGCAGCTTTGACGGTGATTACCCCTGTCTGACCCTGCTGGCAGTGGTTACTGACGGTGCAAAAGTACGGGTACGTTCCAGACTGGGTGAAAGTGACGGATCCACTCCCACCCAGGTCGAACAGCGCGTTTGGGCTCTTCGAACACCCCGAGCCGTGGGTCACGGTGTGAGGACTACTGGCAAAGGAAAACGCCACGGTGTCGCCCACGTTGAGCGTCAGTGAGCTGGGACTGAAGCTGCTTCCCGGTCCCACCGTGACCGTGACGGTCGCAGCCCCGGCCACCGGGCTCCAGCCGGCCACCGCCTCGACGACCGGCAGTTGCGCGGCGGCCTGCGTCGCGCTGCCCAGCCGCTGCAGCAGGCTGCGGCGGCTGACCCTGTCCGCCGGCGGGTCCACGGCAACCAGGCCCAGCTCTGCCAGGTCCTGCAGCGCCAGCTGCACCACCTGGGCGTCCGCACCCGGCAGGCCCGCCGCCGACAGCCGCCGCACCATCTCCGCCGCCGGAGTCGCGCCGTCGCACAACGCGAACACCGCGAACGCGGCCGGGTTCAGCACATAGGTCGTGTCGCGATCCTCGTCACGAAGCAGCACGCTGCCCGGCGTGCGGACCACCCGCAGCCCGCGGCGTCCACGTGGTTCCATGTCGGCTCCTTCGCGCACCCCTGGCCGGGCGACGACACGACGGTAGGGTCTGGACGTCTTCAAGCCTAACGGTGGTCACAACGTCCAGACCAGGCCACGCTCGCGGCGTCGCCCCACCCCGGGCAACACCTGACCGCCCGGGCGTCCTGCCCTTGCACCGTGGAATGGAGAGACCGCGCGACGCTTGCCGCCAACCCCGTCACCGACCGAGCGATTCGCTGAGCTGGGCTTGCGCTGCTCGACCGTTGCTCGCGTTCGAACAGGTCACCGACGACCGCGGCGTCGTGATCGAACACCAGCAGCCAGACGAGATCCGCTGCCTCCTGCGCCGCGGCGACGCCCGGTGCAGCATGCACCGGGCCCGGCAGCGCCCTGATCGCGTCGTCGAGCGAGGACCAGCAGGCGGTGCGCACACCCCAGCGACAAGCGCAGGGACAGCGCCCACGGATGCCCTGCTCACAGCACGAGTCTGGGTTTCTGTACCCCACACGCTGTTTGCCAAGGATATCGTTGCTCGTTACTATCGAAAAACGATACGAGCCTGGCCCCCCGAGGACGCGGCATCGCGACCCCGCCAGGTCGAGGAGGCTGCATGACCACCGAGCTCACCCCCCACTCGGCTCGCCGACGCGGCGCACGCCCGTTCGCCACCCCAGGGCTGGTCCGCTTCCTCGCCGCGATCGCGCTGCTGGTCGCCGTGGCCGCCCCGGTCGCTGGCGTGGCCTACGCCGTCAACGGCGCCACGCAGGCCCATGCCTCTGTCCGGGTGCAGGTGCAGGTCACCGATCGCGCCGCCCTCCAGATCCCCCTCGGGCCGACGCCCGACCGCGAGCGGCCGGTCGCCTTGCAGCAACAGGGAGGAGCCTCACCAGGCACCGTCCGCCTGGACCTGCCCAACTCCCGCACCCCCAGCTGGCTGGAGGCGCCGCTGCAGACCGTCACCCTGCGGGCCTGGGACTCCACCGTGGCCGAGCAGCTGCTCAGCCGCGCCGACGCCACCGTGCTCTGGCTATGCGTCGGCCTTGGCGCATGGCTGCTGCGCCGGCTGCTGCTCTCCATCGCGGACGCCGACCCGTTCCAGCCGGGCAACGCCAGGCGGATCGCCGAGATCGCCGCCCTCGTCGTGGTGGCCGGGAGCGCCTCGCAGCTGTTGCCCGGACTGGCGGGCGCGATGGTGCTCGACCGGCTCGGACTCGGGCCGAGCAGCCCCGTCGCCCCCCTCCAGGCAGCGATCGGCCTGGCGCCAATCCTCGCCGCGCTGGTGCTCCTCGCGTTGGCGGAGGCATTCCGCCGGGGCAGCGAGCTGGCCCGCGACACCGAGGGGCTCGTCTGAGATGCCCGCCGCCCCACACGAGGTGGGGCACCGCGTCGTGTGCCATCTGGATCGCCTGCTCGCCGCCCGCGGCATGACCCTCACCGAGCTGGCCGAGCGGGTTGGGATCACGGTCGTGAACCTGTCGATCCTCAAGAACGGCCGGGCCAAGGCGGTCCGCTTCTCCACCCTCACCCTCATCTGCGACGCGCTCGGCTGCCAGCCAGGCGACCTGTTCTCAGTCATCCCACCACCAACCGCAAACCAGAATCCGAACCCCCCGCCCGACCACCCCGACCACACCCAGCAGGCAGAGCTCGGTAGTGGAAAGGCGACTGACGTT
>Ga0126377_10000057_pt1 | contig 49450 bp, 80 predicted proteins | sample PanSoiMetPlot_22_FD_92647 | JGI IMG/M metagenome (GOLD analysis project Ga0126377, IMG submission 92647) | Tropical forest soil microbial communities from Panama - MetaG Plot_22 | ecosystem: Environmental > Terrestrial > Soil > Tropical forest > Bulk soil | place: Panama | collected 2016-02-17 | reverse complement strand
TTGGAGGATCAGTTGCCTGGTGAGTTCGCGTTCGGTGACGAGGGCAAGGATGGAGGTGACGAATGAGCGACGAGGCCACTCCGATGCCGCCTGCTGAAGAGGCAGAGGCTGAAAGCAGTGAAGAGACAGCGCCTGAGACCGCGCCTGAAGAGGCACCGGCTGAGGAGGCTGCGCCTGAGGGTGAGCAGCCCAGTGAGGAAGAGCAGTAGATGGAACTACGTTGCCCGTCCCAGATTCTTCATGGTGTGATCGATGGTGACACCATTGAGGTCAGGTGCCGCAGTAACTGGTGCGGTCACAGGCCGGGCACCGTAGTCATTCACCGCTTCGATGTCAAGACCGGTGAATGTGTAAGCACGCAGTGCTTCAAGGACCCAACGAGCAAGAAGGGAAGTGACAATGGCTCCACTCGGAGTGGCGTACCCATTCGGTCTGCGTGACGTCAAGATCAGCCCCATCACTGATCCAGTCTTGGAGACCACGACCACCTCAATGGACTTGCCGGCGGCGCGGGTGCTCTCATTCACAGAGAGTGAGGACTTCACCGACCTGCGTGGTGATGACAAGGTCATCACTGCTCACGGCTCTGGCGCAACGATTGCGTGGGAGTTGGAGGCTGGTGGCGTTCACCTGGATGTGCTGAAGGCCATCATCGGTGGTGCTGTCACCGACACAGGCACGACGCCCGCGCAGAACAAGAAGTTTGTCAAGAAGGCCACCGATGCTCGGCCGTTCTTCAAGGCTGAGGGCCAGGTGATGTCGGACAACGGTGGTGATGTCCACGGCGTGCTGTGGCGTTGCAAGGCCACCGGTGATGTCGAGTACAACTTCAGTGACGGCAACTGGGTGCTCACCAAGTGCTCAGGCGCGGCCTATCCGTCTGTGGCTGCGACGCACACCGATGAGTTGTACCAGATCATCTACAACGAGACGCCTGTCGCCATCACCTAGTAACAACCACCCAAGGAGCCCATGGAGGCCAAATGAGTGAGAACGTCACGTCGGTTGCTGACTGGAAGAAGGCAGCGACTGGCAGGGAGATCAGGTTGCCGAGCGGTCATGTGTGCATCGCTCGTGCGCCTGGTCTCCAAGCATTTGTCCGCAAGGGCATCGTGCCGAACACTCTCCTTGCCATGATCGACAAGGCCATCAAGGGACGCGCCGATGTTGCGTCAGCGATCAGCCTTGAAGGATTGGATGTGGAGAAGTTGGATGAGTACATGTCGTTCGTGGATGCTGTTGTGTCCGAATGCATGTTGGACCCCAAGGTCTCATTGCCGCCAGAGAATGCGGTAGACCGCACAGATGATGTGCTCTACACCGATGAATTGGAGGACAACGACAAGTTCTTCCTGTTGCAGTGGGCTATGGGAGGTACCAGGGATTTGGATACCTTTCGTGAACAACAGGCTGCTGTTGTGGCGAGTGTATCAGGTGGCGCAGGACCTGAAGTGCCGACCGAGCCTGCTACTGGGAGTTGATGAGGAGTATGCAGCGTTCTGCCTCGATGAAGCATGTGTGTACTTCGGCAACATCGTCAAGGCAGAGATGGATGCAGTGGAGGACAAGAACCCAAGGCTGCTCAGGGGCAAGCGTGAGAACGTCTTGCGTGACCTACTTGGCATGCCCAAGAAGTATGCCGATCCGTTTGCTGGCCGGAGGTAGTCATGTCTGACTACGATCTTGGAACCGCGCGAGGCAAGGTTGTAATCGACACTGATAGTGTTCAACAGAGCACTGATCAGGCGCAGACTGGCATGCAGGGGGTCAGCAAGCAAGCGAAGTTGACCGGTGGCCAAGTGATGGCCATGGGCGGGATCATGGTCGGCGCTGGTGTTGCGATTGCTGGTGGTCTGACGATCGCCATCAATGCTGCCGCGGACTTTGAAGAGCGCATTTCTGCGATTGCTGCAGTGAGTGGGGCTACTGGCGATGAACTGGACAAGATTCGCAGCAAGGCCCTGCAACTCGGTGCTGACACAAAGTTCAGTGCCAGCGAGGCTGCCTCGGCAATGGAGGAGTTGGTCAAGGCTGGCCTGTCGACCACTGATGTCATCAATGGTGCTGCTGATGCGACTGTTGCCCTTGCTGCCGCTGGCGAGGTTGATCTGACGACGGCTGCCACGATCGCGGCGAACGCCATGAACGCGTTCAACCTTCAAGCCTCTGACATGCCGCACATCGCCGACCTGATCGCTGGTGCGGCCAATGCTTCAGCCATCGATGTTACTGACCTCGGCCAGTCACTCCAGCAGGCCGGTGCCATGGCTCACCTTGTGGGCTTGCCCTTCGATGACTTGGCAACCGCGATCGGTGTGATGGGCAACGCTGGCATCCGCGGCTCTGACGCTGGCACATCGCTCAAGACGATGCTGAGCAATCTCCAGCCGCAGACCAAGAAGCAGTTGGACTTGATGAAGGACTTGGGCATCATCACCAAGGATGGTGCCAACCAATTCTTCGATGCCACAGGCAAGATCAAGAGTATGTCTGACATTGCTGGGGTGCTGCAGACTTCCTTGCAGGGGATGACCGATGCTCAGAAGACAGCGACATTGGAGACATTGTTCGGCTCCGATGCGATCCGCGCTGCTGCGGTCATTGCGGATACTGGCAAGCAGGGGATGGATGACTTCGCTGCTTCGATGGGCAAAGTGTCTGCGACCGATGTGGCCCAGAAGCGGATGGACAACCTCGGCGGGTCAGTTGAACAAATGAAGGGGTCCATTGAAACCTTCATGATCACCGCTGGCCGGCCGCTCCAAGATGTCATCCGCGGCATCGTGGACAAGGTCACCGAATGGGTCAACAGTCTGGCCAGTGTCGACCCCAAGATACTCAAGGTGGCTGCCATCGTAGCGGCTGCGGTGGCAGGGTTGCTGATCCTTGGTGGGGTCTTGGTCATGGTGGCCGGCGGAATCATGTTGGTTGCTGGTGCGTGTGCGGTGTTGGCGGACAATCCGGTGGTGTTGATTGTGCTTGGCATCATTGCCGCGCTGATCGCGCTCGGTGTTATCCTGTACATGGCGTACCAGAGGTTCACTGGTGTTCGCAAGGCAGTCGATGGCTTATGGCAAGGCCTGCAAGCCGCCTGGGACTGGATCATGAATACCGGTGTGCCTGCTGTGAAGACGTTTGTTACCACAGTCATCGCGCTTATGGTCTCGCTGGCAGGCTGGATCAAGAGCAATGTCTTCCCGTTGTTTGCCGCGCTGGGCGACCTCATCTCTGCTGTCTTCATGCGTGTGTGGCCGATCATCAAGTTCCAAATCGACCTGTGGCGCACGATCATCGAAGCATTTGTGACCGCAGTGATGTGGATCTGGCAGAACTTTGGTACGCAGATCACGAACATTGTGATGGCCGTATTTGGGTTCATCAAGTCCTACATCGAGACCATCCTGGCCGTGATCACCGGGATCATCCGCACAGTCGCCGCACTCATCCGTGGTGACTGGTCCGGTGCTTGGGAGGCAATTCAAGGGATCATCCAGGCAGTTTGGGATCACATCCAAGTGATCATCCAGACAGTCATGACGATCATTTCGAACATCATCAACATCGGCATTGGTCTGATACAGCGTGGCTGGAACGCTGCTTGGGGCGCAATGAGGTCGACAGTTGAGGGTGTCATAGGCGCGGTGATCTCGTTTGTGGCAGGATTGCCTGGCCGCATCTTGGGCGCGATTGGCTCGTTGGGAGGCTTGCTCTGGTCCAAGGGCGCTGAACTCATCCAAGGCCTGATCAATGGCATCAGTAGCATGATGGGCTCCTTGGGTTCATGGATCAGCGGGTTGCCATCGCGCGTTATGGGTGCATTCCTTGGCGCTGGTTCGTGGCTGTTTGAGTCGGGCAAGAAGATCATACAGGGCCTGATCGACGGCATTGGCTCGATGATTAGCAAGGTTGGCGATGTGATGCACAGTGTGGTCAGCAAGGTGACTGGCTTCTTGCCGTTCAGCCCTGCCAAGGAAGGACCACTCCACGACCATCCGCCGGAGCAGAGCGGTGAGGTGATCGTGTCTGATTTGGCCGCTGGTATTGCGTCGGGCATTGGTGACATACAGGCGATGATGAAGGCGTTGACCCCGGTGATCACCACGCCCCTGACTGGCTTGACTGTCCCTGTGCCGACTCCTGCGCCTGTGGTCAACGTTCAAGCGCCGGGCGCGGGAGGGCAGCAAATAACGACCAATGTGTACGGGCAGATGTTGACGGCTGAGGACGTGAGCCGCACAATTGCGTGGGATTTGAGGTTCAATGGTTGACATCGGACAGTACTCATATCGTGGGCTGACGTTTGGCCGTGGGACCCCAATGCCTGTGCCTGGTCGTGGCGGATTGCTGGACTTGCCGGAGATCAGGACCAGCGATGCGAACAAGTTGCGGCGTGATGGTGTGTGGCCCGGTGATGACTTCGCAGGCGCCAAGATATTCACCTTGAGTGGCACCGTCGTGGCAGAGTTGAGTCATGACACGCTCGACACTCTGCTTGAGCAGTTCACCGCGGCGATGACACATGGCCAAGAGGATGACCTTGTCTTCTGGCTGCCTGGCATCTACGGTGGACAACAGCGACGCATCTCTGCCCGGCCGCGCCGACGGTCCATCACCTTGGATGAAGCGTCACGTGGTATGGTGGCATGGGCGGTGGAGTTTCATGCTTCTGACCCTCGTGTGTATGAGGAGGACATCCACGAGGGCACGTCCACCTTGCCTACTGCTGGCGGCGGATTGCAGTTCTCACTTGTGTTCTCGTTGGTGTTTGGTGCTGTGTCGACTGGTGGATCCATCGATGCTCCGAATGATGGAACCGCACCTGCGCCTGTATGGGCTCGCATTGATGGCCCTTGTGCTAATCCTGTGCTGCTGCTGGCCAACACCGGTGAGTACCTATCGTTCAACATCAGCATCGCCGCGGGTGATTGGCTGGAGGTTGACTTCGCCAACCACACTGCGATGCTCAACGGTACGGCAAGCAGGTTCGCTAACATCGTCAACCATGGCTGGTGGATGCTTCAGCCTGGTGACAACGAGATCCAGTTCAGGGCCAGTACACAAACGACCGCGCTGCTGACTGTCAGATGGAGCAGTGCATGGATGTAGGGAGGCAGCGATGACCATCAGGCAGCCTGCGCTGTTCATGCAGGCAAGAGTTGACCACGATGCGGAGGCTGTGCGGCGTTGGATGTCTGCCATGTTCCAGGACAGGCCTGGCATCTTTGGCACCGCTGACTTTGCTGTCACGGCGCGCGGCACGCCTGACCGCTCTGTTGATGTGGCTGGCGGTCGTGCCATGATCGAAGGTGAGGCAACGATCTATCAGGGGATGTACTTTGTTGAGAACCGCGGCTCTCTCAACATTCCGCTGGTCGCTGCTGACCCGACCAACGGCCGCATCGACCTCATCGTGGCCCGTGTACGTGATGAGCAGTACACCGGCGGTACCGCTGGATCGCCATGGGAGATTGTCGCCATCGCTGGCACGCCTGCCCCATCGCCTGCTCCGCCGGCCAGACCGTCAAATAGCATCGAGTTGGCTCGTGTATCGGTGCTATCATTGGCGGCTCGCAACCCGACAACCGTCACAACGGCCGAGATCACTGACCGTCGCCCTGGCCAAGCCGCGGTGTTTGGTGGCGCCATTCTGGTCGCTGATGCTGCGACACGCACAGCCTTGACCGATCTATTGCCTGGCATGATTGCTCGTGAATTGGATACGTTCCGCACATTCATGTGGGACGGAACCAAGTGGGTGTATCAGTTTGGTGGTACCTTGTTCCAGGGTACTGCGCAGATGACTGGTACAACGATAACCACGACAGAGACTTGGCTTTGTTCTGTCTTGGTGCCTTCCTTCCCATATCCGCATCGTGTGCGGTATGCATGTTCGATCAACTATCAGTTGGCTGCGTCGCAGACTGTCGACACCCATATTCGCTACAACATCACGGGCGCGGCGGCGGCAGTGACTGACACCATGGCTCGTCAGGGTCGTTTGACATCGCCGGCCATTGCTGGCTTCCAGTTGGCCACAACCTTGGCTGGCTCCATTGATCGCTCTGTCGCGACTGGTGGCACTACCAGGGTGGAGGTGTGGGCGTTGTCATCTACCGGCACACTGACTGCTCCCAACGACCCGACGCTAGGACAACTTGAGGCATGGGTGGAGCCAATTTGATATGGCCAACTACACCTACTACTACACCGATTTGCTGACTGACACCATCCTTGGTGAGGTGCCAGCCATGCGGTGCTCATACGGTGAGAGCCTCAACGCTGAGGGCAAGTTCAACATGACTGCACCTCTACAGGCTGAGATCAATGGGGTTCAGTTGTACACCATGAATGACCTTGCCCCTGGTGATGCTGGCGTTCTGATAGTCCGCGATGATGTGCCTGTGTTTGGTGGCGTGCTGTGGTCTGCCAATGCTGACATGGGTGGTGGGACTATACAACTACAGGGGCAGGGCTACCTGTCGTTGTTCAGGCATAGGTTTGTGCGCAGGACGTTGGGCTTCAGCCAGGTGACTGGTCCAACGATTGCTGCGGCGCTGATCAACTACACCACCGAGGAAGGTGGCAACGCCAACTATGGCGTTGATGTCAGCGGTGCGATTGCCGCTGGTATTGGACGTGATCGCACCTACTATGACTATGAGCGCAAGGAGATTGCTGGCGCCATAGTTGACCTGGCGAACCTGCGCGGCGGCTTTGACTTCAGGTTTGTCGCTCAGTATATGGATGATGGTTTGATCCATAAGCGGTTCACGACCACCTATCCAGCGACTGGACGAGCGACCGGCATTCACTTGGCCATGGGCACCAATATCGAGGGCATGCAGGTGGTCGTTGATGCGACTTCACTGGCTTCGCGTTGTGATGCACGTGGTGGAGGTGATGCGGAGTCCACCATGATTGGGACATATGCTGAGGTGTCTGGCTACCCATTGTTCGAGGATGTGCTCAGTATGAGCGACAATCGGTCCAAGGACAATCTCATTGACTGGGCCGCGCGTCGAGTGGCCCGTGGCCGAGCGCCAATCACTGGAGCAAACATCTCATGCCGCGGTGATGACCCGCCCATTGGGTCATACATTCCTGGTGACATCATCATGGTGACTGCTCAATTGGGTTGGTGCACCTTGGACAAGGCTATGCGCATCACAGAGTACAACGTGGAGGTTGATGACACCGGCAAGGACATGGTGACCATCAGTACTGCGTCACTCAATGCCTTTGATGAGTTTGGACACTGACATGACTGACCCAGTGCTGCCGCCGACGATCCCCAATGAGTTTCAAGCACTCAGTGATCGCATTGAACGCTTGGAGCGCAGCAGCAAGATGCCGCCCGTGGTGGTGGACAGTTGGGCGCTCAACAACATCGTGGATGTCAGTGCTGGTTGGACGCTCGTTGCCCGCAAAGTCGTGCTGGCACCGGCCTATGGAGTCATCCAGGCTGAAGGCTACGTCGTGACCGGCGCGTCATCGCCTGGTGAGGTGTACATCAAGGAACGGTATTCAGGCATACAAACGAGCACGCTGACTGTTCCAGCAAACAGCGCAGGGATCGCACGATTCACTTGGGCACACCCATTCTCTGTCGGGTGGGAGGGTCAGGCCATTGAACTCCAGTGGTGGGCACGGCGCGCCAGCGGTGCGGCCGTCGTTCAGTCATACATGCCGTGGCTGTTGACATTCGCTGGCCCGTCATACCTCGCTGGCCAGTCAGATGGCAAGCCTGAGTTCATCCTGTCCACGGCACCGCCTGCCCCGCCACCGCCACCGCCGCCGCCTCCGACAACTCCGACGACGCGCACCGATCAGTATGTTGTGCTTGGTGCTGGCTCTTGGCGACCTCAAGGCGGTTGGGCCAAGTCTGACATTTGGCAGGGTGCCAGTTCCAGTGGCTGGGGTCCGTACACCGGGATTGCGCTCTATGATTATGCCACCATCCGATCTTCCTTGGCTGGGCGGACTGTCAACAGCGCCGCCATTCTGGTCACAAGGATCAGCGGGATTGGCATCTATGGGGCCCAACCGTTGTATGTTGGTGTTCATGCTCACCCCACCATCCCTGCAGGTCAACCTGCGGTTGCGTTCCAAGGGCGTGTTGGTGATCTCGCAGTCAGTCAGACGGCATGGCTTCCAATACCGCCTTCGCTCATCTTGGCCATACGTGACAGTGGGCAATGTGGGCTTGGTTGCTATGGGGACGCATATATGGAGACGCAGAACTGGACACTCCAGATAACAAGTACGGGCTAGGGGTAGGCTCCGTCGCGGAAAGGAGCAATCATGAGAGATGACGATGATCTGTTGGAAGGTCACGCTGGTGACCCTGACGATGACCCTGATGCCTTTGACCCTGACCACACGCCTGATGAGGAGTACCGTGAAGAGGGTCAAGCCTGATGGGCCGTGCTACTGGCTTGGCCAACGCGCTGCGTGCTGAGGGCTTGCAGGTTGAAGAGTACCAAGGTTGGACGACGCGCGGCAGTGACTCGTTTGATCCTCGTGGGGCCGTCTGTCATTGGACGGGTGGGCCCAGGGACGCCACTGGTCGGCCGTCGCTCAACACGGTGGTGAATGGTCGTCCTGACTTGCCTGGTCCGCTGGCCAACACGTACTTGGATCGCAACGGCATTGCCGTGGTTGTTGCCGCGGGTCGAGCCAACCACGCTGGTGAAGGTGGGTGGCAGGGCTTGTCTGGGAACAGTTCAGTGTTCGGCACCGAGGCAGAATGTGGCGGTGATGGCGATTGGACGCCAGCCCAACATGAGGCATACCCAAAGGTCAACGCGGCCTATTGCCGGCTTGGCGACTTCGACTTCCCAATGGTCTGCGGCCACAATGAGTGGGCGCCCAACCGCAAGATTGACATCCGCGACTGGCCGATGAGCCTTATGCGGCAGCAAGTTGCTGGGGTTCTGCAGGGTGGTCCGCCGGCAACAAGAAGCATTGGAGGGATTGACGTGGCAGAGCAATTGGGTGCGCAATGGCTTGAAGAGGCATTCTGTGTTTCGGTTGTGCGTGGCACGGATGGCACTCTCTACAGCAATCATTGGAACACTTCTGTGGGCAAGTGGAGCGGATGGTCGCAGTTGCCCGGTCAGAGCAAGCCGGTCAAGGGTGAGTTTCAACTGGCGCCTGCCAGCAAGCAGTTGGACGTGTTCGCCAGGGCCGATGACAACTCGCTGTGGCACTGGTGGTTCATCGGTGGCAAGTGGAGTGGCCCTGACAAGTTGGGTGGACAGATCAGCAGCCCTGCCTGATGGACGTCAAGCGCGAGTTGAATGGCGTTGTGCTGCGGACGTTGGGTGAGGTGGTCGATGACTTCTACACCCGTTTCCCGCCCAGCCGTCGTGACAGGGTGGTCGAGTATGCCCGCACAGCGCCAACGTACCGCACAGCCGTTGTGCGTGCTTGTCGCTCACGCGATGACCGCGGCAAGATGCACAACCATCAGAGTCGCGTTCCCAGGCGCGCTTTGCATGCGCTATCTGTGCGGTTGACGGACAAGTACGTGTCGGCACGGGCGTGCCGCAACTTTGATGAGTTGCACGACCTTGTGCGGTCCTGTGGTGGGCCGGGCATCGGGCCGGTCACCACGTATGACGTTGCTGTGCGGATTGGTGCGTTTCTTGGGCATGAGCCGATGAGCGTGTACCTCCATGCTGGTGTCAGGCTTGGCTGGGAAACCCTTACGGGTGTGCGGTTTGCTGGGGAGCGCATTGAGCGTCCTGACTTGCCCCCGGAGTTGCGGGCTTGTCCGGCGGATGATGTTGAGGACATTCTTTGCACGTATCGTGCGGTGTTTGCGGAGTGGCGCACAAACTAGTGGGTTTCGTGGCCAATTGGATAGGTAGGCTACCTATACAACCCACTCGGTGGACAAGGCCCACCCGACCGCACTAGCGGGTGGGGTCTGTGGTTGAAGCCGCACCGTAGCCCACGAGTGGCGCACGTAGGGCCCAGGGATCGCCGCGGACGGTGACCCGTCTCTGGGGCGACGTGGGTTTGCAGTGGGGCCGCACGTCAGATTTCCGGCCGATCCCAGGGGTCCGTGCCGAAGTGGGGTTGTCGGGCACGACGGCCCACGAGAGGCCCACGAGGCTAGAAAGCCGCACGTCGTCACGCACGTGTCCCACTTGAAGTGCGGAAACAGTGGCCGGCTGGGAGCCGAAACCCCAGAAACCCACTCTGACGTGCGGAAACCTCGAGGATGGTGGGGAAACGTCGATCGCGACCCCACGTTCTGGTGGGGTTCCCATAAACGGATGGGGTTCGCCCGAAATGGGTAGGTAACCTACCTATCCACCGGGCAGCACAGACTCGTGGGGTTCCCATAAACGAGTGGGGTTCGATGAACCGCACAGTTCTGTGCGTTTCGTGGGGATCGGCCGAGGTTTGGACGTGCGCCCATATCCCCCACGAATCTGTGCGAAACCGCACGTCAGATGGGGTCACAACGATCGTGGCATTCTTCCATCCTCCGCTGCAGGTAGGAGCACAACTTTCTGACAACTTCAGGTTTCGGTGTGCTCGGTGCGGTACCCTGCGGGCTGCAGTACGTTGTGGGGATCGACGGCGCTGGGAAGCGCCGGAGCGGTCCTGGGAGGAACCCCACGAAAGTGTGGGGGAAACCCCCAGGGAACGGCCCCAGACTTGCGCCGTAGGGTGATGACGGCCGGTAGCGATAGCGGATGAATCGCACAGATTCCGCAGTCTCGGCTCCCAAGAAGGTCGGCGCGTCGCCCCTACCCCACGAAAGTGTGGGGATAAGCGACGCCGAAACCGCCGCAGCCGTGAAAGCCGCAGTCGTCTGGCTCCCACCCCTACCCCACGAAAGTGTGGGGATTATGTGCGGACGATGACTCCTGAAGACGTCCCAAATGGGACCCCAGTAGGGGCTGGCAAGTAACGGGCGGTGCGGAAACGATGGGAATCTGGGCCACTTCTGACGCTTGGGCTACCTTCGGCCGCACGAATTGTGCGGCGGGTGGTGCTTGACCTCTCCCCCACGATGCGTGGACTCCCCAGAGTCCGCCGCGCAGGATGGGATGGACGTCAAGCCGATCCGTCACTACGTTGCTCACGGTCGGGCATGCGTCTCCCTCAATGAAACCGCATCGATGAACGGGTCAGTAGCCTCTCCGTGGACGCTACTGCGATGAACGTGAGCAACGAATCGTTCCAACAATCGTTCCAGACTGGGCGTGCGTTCACTCAATGAAACCGCACCGATGGTCACCGAAACCTGGGGGTGGGCTCGTCACCCCGCTGGGCGCGTTGCCCCTCATTGAAGCAACGCCGATGGCACCCAGGTTGGCAAGGATTGGTACCCTGCCCTGATGAGTCACCAAGGAGCACGAATGTTGAAGCCCAAGCGCGGCAAGCCTATGAGGCAAGTGCCGCGAGGCAAGTGGTTCTGCGGTGGCGGTGAGTTTGACTGCCGCCGTGTGAGCCCCAAGAACAAGACCGTCTGGTGTACCGGCTGCTCGATGAGCCGCCGCGATGCCAAGCATGAGGCTGTGCTGCGGTCGAACAAGTCGAAACCCCAGTAGTCAATGGGGTCCGGTGGGGTTTGTCGCCCACCGCTGACGAGACAGACAAGAAAGAATGGAACCAGTGAAATGAGCGAGTTCAAGAACATCGTCACCATGCACGAGGATGGCTACTCCATCAAGGAGATTGCTGACCTCTACGGTCTGCATCCGGTCACGGTGCGCCGCTATTACATGCGAGCCACCGAGAACATCGGACAGTCCGCCACGGTGACGCGTGTCCGCCGTGACCGTGACAACGGCACGGCTTGGGGCCGTATCGCTGCGCGGTACGGCACGAGCAAGAAGGTCGTCAAGGAGTTGTACGCTGAGGCGGCTTGAGTCGAAACCCCACGGATTTGTGGGGTCTACTGGGATTCGCCATCCAGTACTGACGAGACAGGCGACAACGAAAGAGAGAAAGCAAGCAATGGAACTGAACGTTGACACCATCATCGAGATGCGTGACGTGGATGGCAAGACCTGGCCTGAGATCGGTGAGGCCGTGGGTTGCCACCCGCTGACCGCGTACAAGCACTACCTCCGCGCCACCACCAAGGTCGTCAAGGTCAAGGCCACGACCAGCCGGGTGCGCAAGGAGCGTGCGCAGGGCATCGCCTGGGCGGCCATCGCCGCCAAGTACGGCATCTCCAAGGCTGCGGTCAAGCGTCTCCACGACGCTGATGAGGCGGCAGCCTGAACGTCGAAACCGCACAGCCAGTGCGGTCCGGTGGGGTTGGTTACCCTGCCGCTGATGAGACAAACCAAGGAGCGAAGCAATGGAGTTCACCGTATGGTTCCTCTGCGCGATTGGCGCCCACATGTGGGAGTCAGTCGTGACGAGGCAGGGCTGCCCGGCTGAGTTTGCCACGCAGATGGTGTGGCGCTGGGTCGATGGCATCGGATGGGCCGGCACCTTCACCGGTGCTGGTGACCTGCTGGACCTGGAGAGTGTCGAAACCCACTGACAAGTGGGTCTCACGAGGTTTGCCGCTCGTGACTGATGAGACAGGCAAAGGAGCGAATGATGGCATTGAAGATCAGCACCATGTTGGTGATCGACATCGACCTGCTCGACAGCGAGCGTTTCGTTGTCATGGAACCCTATGGGGAGAGTGACATCGAGATCAGCGTTGACAAGATCAGCATCAAGTCCGCGACATCCGTCTGGATGTCTGGCAGGATTCTCCTGCGTAGCGGTGACTTGGGCATCAAACGGCGCACGTACTTGTTTGACATTGACGACCTGCCTGAGCAGGTTGCCAAGGATGTACTACGTCGTCTCCTGGAGGTGTTGTGAGTCGAAACCGCACAGTTTGTGCGGTCCGGTGAGGTAGCCTCTCACCGCTGACGAGACAGGCTAAGCGCAAGCAAGGAGCGAATGGAAATGACGGAACAAGAGAAATGGATCGACAAGATCCAGAAACTCATCCGCAAGGCTGAGTCCGCCAGTGGGCCCGAATCGGAGACATTCTTCGCCAAGGCTCAAGAGTTGATGACCCTATGGGCCATTGATGAGGCGATGCTCAGCGTGCAGGGCAAGTCGGACGACAAGATCGTCACCGAGCACTTCACCATGAAGCGCAGCGGCTTGTTCAATGCCATGGTTGAGATGGCCGTGGAAGTTGCTGATGCGAATGGGGTTCGTTGCCTGCTCTACTCACCAGAGCGGTTCAAGACGTACGCTGGCGTTGACTTCATCGGATGGAAGTCTGATGTTGACAAGGTCAAGATGCTCTACACGAGCCTGTGGTTGCAATGTGCTCGTGAGCAGAACCGCGAGATGCCGGATGACATCAAGAAGTCATCGGGTGCTGGCAAGTGGCGCCGTTCCTACCGCAGCGCTTACGCTCGCCGCATTGGTGAGCGTCTGCGTGAGGTCAAGAGGGTCACCGAACAGGAGGCCATCAAGACCAGTGGTAGCAGCAATGGCATGGAACTTGCGATCATCGATCGCGGCAAGCAAGTCCAGTTGTACATGGACTCGTTGAACACCAAGCCGGCCAGACAGCGTAGGACCCAGACCGACTGGGAGGCTGCTGCCTCTGGGCGGAGTGCTGCCAACCGTGCCGACCTTGGACAGACCAGGGTCGGCGGCAACCGCGGAGAGTTGAACAAGTGAATGTGTCGAAACCCCACTCATTCGTGGGGTCCGGTGGGATGGCATCCACCGCTGATGAGACGCCAAGGAGCGAATGATGACCCCTGACTACCTCAATGAGGAGCCACCGCAGACAGCAAGGCTGGTTGTGGCGAGTGACCTCAAGCCTGGCATGGTGATGGTACTGCCGTTCAAACGGACAGCAACGATCACCGACGTGAAGGTTGGACGTGACTACGTCACGCTCAGGCTCCGCGATCTGCCCAAGACTAGGATCGGCAAGTATGAGGAAGTGTTTGTCGAAACCGCATAGAGATGTGCGGTCTACCAACTTGGCATGTTGGTACTGACGAGACTGCCAAAGCAAGGAGCGAACATGTCACAGGAGAAGTGGCGGGCACAGTTTGACATGCCACCCAAGGAGATGCCAGACCTCACGTATGAGCGTTTCTTTGAGTGCCAAGAGTCCATCTACCGCGGCGACGAATGCCTCGCATGCGGCGCTGTATGGGATGGACATGCCCTCGACCACAAGGACGGCTGCAAGTACCTCAAGTACCTTGAGGACAACGCAGAGCCCATTGAAGGTGTCGCAACATGCGATATCTGTGGGCGTTCTGACGACCATGAGCATGACTGGTCCAAGGAGATGCCGCCCTGGGAATGATGTCGAAACGCACAGAAATGTGCGTCTCGTGGCTTGGTATGCCACGACTGACGAGACTACCAACAAGGAGCGAAGGATGCAGTTCAGCGGGACATTCTCCATTGATGTGGAGCGTGTCGAAGGCAAGTTCGCAAGCCGTGACGAGATTGAGGAGGCCATTCAAACGGCATTCCAAGATGCCGTTGGCAATGTGAACTTGAGCGGCCTGGGCGCCGACGGCACCAGTGAGTATGAAGTCACTGATGCCACCTTCGACATCGATCCCAAGGGTGCCAAGCGATGACACTCAAGACGCAAGTCAACGAGGCCATTGCCAATCACCAGAGACTGCTCAGCAGGGAATGCGACCTTGCCAGTGAGCGCGCCGACCTTCATCGCCAGCAGATTGCTGCCGACGCTGACCTTGGCGAGCAGTACCGGCTCACTGTCAAGATCAACCACAACTTCAACCGTCGCATGCGTGTCGTGTTTGCGATGAGTGAGGTTGAGGACAGGCTCTGCGCCATGGCGCGTCGCAGTGATGACGCGCTGAAGTACCTGGAGAGTTACTACAGGTCGATAGGTTGCCTACCTACTGAGGGATGAGTCGAAACCCATCTACGGATGGGTCTTATGGGAGTTTGCTACCCCATGACTGACGAGACAAGCAAGGAGCGAAATGGACATCGATGAACTGATCGACAAGGCCATCACTGAGATGCTGTACGTCGGTGCACCGCTGACATCAGCGAGCATCGCCGACGTGGCATCCGATATGGCAGCCGATGAGATCACAAAGGACACCTGGGGTGACATCGACCGTCGCATCCGTGAACGCTGGAGCCTGAACAGTGACAGCGAGCGGATCATCGACCTAGGACGTGACAAAGGTCGAAACGCACAGTGATGTGCGTTCCGTGGATTGGCATTCCACGGCTGACGAGACTGCCAATGGAGCGAACATGGCAATACGATGTGGATACTGTGGTGCGAGCCACAGTACCGTTGATGAGGTCAAGGCATGCTATGCCGCGGCCGGGCCAGTCCAGCAACACATGCCTGACATGCCCGCGCCGAAACGCACCACCACATGGAAGCCAGGGATGGGTCCTATGACACAACCCCAGGCCAAGTACATCAATGACCTTGCTGGCAACAGAGTTGTTCCGCCGGCAAACCTCCCAGAGTGGGACTTCCCATTCGTTGAAAGGCTGGAGGATGTCATGGGTGGCAAGGAGGTGTCGCAAGCCGAGGCTTCAATGGTCATCGAGTGGCTGAAAGCCTTGCCCCGCAAGGGTGCGGTGGAGATTGTACTGCCCGATGGAGGGTATGCGGTCCCTAGTGCCACAGGCAACAATGACCTGGACTTCTTCTGGGTCAATACGCCAGATGACGGCAAGTGGAAGGGTCGCACCTTCCTCACAAGGGTGGTCGGTGGTCACCGCAACATTCGCATACCAGCGCCACAAGTACAGCAGGCTTGCGAGGCCATCAAGGAACACGGTATTGAGAAGTCTGGTCTCCTGTTCGCCAAGGAGTTGGGCAGATGTCGCAAGTGCTTCAAGCATCTGACTGATGAATTGTCGAGAGAACTGGGGATTGGTCCTTGGTGCCGGCGGAATGCAGTTTGAGTCGAAACCGCACGCATATGTGCGGTTGATGGGGACTGGTCTACCCATCCTGATGAGACAGACCACGACAAGGAGCGAAATGAATGGGAGATGATATCCCACACTGGATCAATCGTCTGGACCGCGCCATCGACCTTGCGTATGGCTACAGGGATGTCACTGGACGTTCTAAGTTGGTGGCCGCTTGCAAGATGGATGAACTCTCAGATGAGGCATGGTCGTTGATCGGCTTCATTTGTGGAGTGCGCGGTCCAAGTGTTATCACGATCGCGATGGCAAAGCGTCTCATTGAGAGGGAGGTGATATGAATGGACCCCACTCTCATTGTCGAGACACATATGCCTGGTACGTCCAGGCTTGCCCTACGTAACTTCACAAGGGTAAACCCCCACTGGCGCGGCGCGCAATGGTCTGACGTACTTGACACGTTGCAGGACTCGGACTCCAATCTGGAGGTGACTGAGCCAGAGTATGAGTACCAAGAGGGCAAACTTGACGAGAGGTCATTGAGCCTAGTCACCCTCATGACGCTCACGCTCTATTGGGCATATCCCCACTTGAAGATCAACCATGGGGAGATTGCATACCTCTGCGATAGGTTGGTTAAGTACATGGAGTAGAATGCGAAACCGCACAGAAATGTGCGGTCACCGGAGCCCGACTGCCTCCGGTCTGACGAGCATAGTCATGGTGTAGTAGGGTCACGATTCCGTAAATGAACCCCAAACGGAAAGGGAATGATTGGAATGCCAGTGAGGAAGCGTGGAGTCATCGACCCGGTGCCCAAGAAGGCACCGGCCAAGAAGGCTGCCAAGGCCACCAAGAAGGCTGCTCCGGCTGAGGACAATGGTGCTGAAGAGGCTGCCGAGAAGGCAGCCATGAAGGCCACCAAGAAGGCTGAGGCCGAGGCCAAGCGTACTGCCCGCAAGGAGCAGTATGACGAGAATCAGGCCGAAGTCGTGCGCCTGCGCGATGAGGAAGGTCTCAGCCTGAAGGCCATTGCTGAGCAGTTGAATCTCAACCAGGTCACCGCGCAGGTGATGTACATCCGTGCCACGCAGCCCAAGGTCAACAGGAAGCCCACCCCTGACACCATCGTCAAGATGCGCGACGATGACAAGATCGGGTGGGCTCGCATCGGTGCATCGTTTGACCCGGTGCTGACCAAGGCTCAGGTGCAGGCGCTGTACAAGGAGGCTGGCCACGATCCCCACATGTCGTTCGTGGGCAAGGGTGGCCGGTATGGCAAGTATGAGGAGCACCGTCCTGCCAAGCCTCCGGCTGAGAAGCGCGCGTCCAAGCGTGCTTCCAAGAAGGCAGCGCCCATCACCTTTGAGGGCATGTCCGCCGCCGACGTGAAGGATGCCATCGACGGCAAGACCATCAAGTACACGGACAACGGCGCAGAGGCCACGGTCAAGATTGGCAGTGGTCTGAAGGTCGGCAAGACCGCCAGGGGCAAGATGCTGGCGAAGTTCACTGATGACAACGGTCTTGCCAAGACTGTCGCCATCGAGGACATCACAAGCGTCCGCTGAGCCATCGCTCCTGCTTGGCGGATAACGCGGTTGTGGCCCGTCGGTCATTCGTGGCCGGCGGGTCACGCCGCATCTGCGAAACGCACATAGTTGTGCGTCGTTGGGAGTGCCGCCCCAACCTGATGAGCAGGCAATGGGAACCTGTGAGCAGGCTCATTGGATGCAATTGTGGACCATGCTGGGGGAACGAGCGGGAATCTCTGTCGATTTGGCCGGCCGAGATTCACACCTGCAGCACAGTTGCACTGGGCGTGAACGGTGCACCCGGTAGGGGAGTGCTACCGGGTCACCTTCGCCCACGAGAGACCCACACAAGGTAAGAAAGGACAACATGGAGAAGTACGTTGTGCGCACCACTGATGGTGCTCTTCACACCGCCGGTCACGGTGGTGGCAAGACCATCGCGCCGGTACCACTGTCCAAGGTGGAAGCCAAGTACGTCTGTGACCAGGCCAACAAGATGGCTAAGGCTTTGGGCATCAAGACGCGCTATGAGGTTGTGGCTGAGTAGTCGAAACCCACCAATAGGTGGGTCTGCTGTGGGTTGACCGCCCAGCACTGACGAGATAGGTCAAGGAGCGATATGGAAGTATTTGCTGAAGTGTCAGAGAACCACAAACGTATTGAGGTGTGGTTCCCGTACAGCCCACAAGCAGTCGCGGCTGTGAAGGCACTCAGCGGTGCCAGATTTGTGTCGAAAGACAAGAGTCACAACGGTACACCGTTCTGGTCACTACCCTTGGACATCAACGTAGCACGGCAGTTGCGTCAGGTGTTTGGTGCCGATCTCAAGTTGGGGAATGCCTTGAAGGTATGGGGGCAACGCCTGGTGGCGCAGGAGCGACAACTCAAGGAGTTGTCAACAGCATCCAGTGCCGAACTTGTACGGCTGCCTGACCTTCTGCCGGAATTGTACGTCAAACTCCACGTTGGGCCCAAGGCCAAGTTCATGTCCGCCCAGCAAGTCAAGCAAGCGCTGCGGCAAGAGTCCAGTTACCAAGCCGCGGATGTCATGTTTGGCGTCGTTCAGCGCAACCCGTTGAACGGTAATGAGCCAGGCCTCGGCAAGACCTTGGAGACCATTGGCTCCATCTTCGAGGCTGGTACAGATGCTGGTCCCACACTTGTTGTGGCGCCAAAGACTGCACTGACCTCGACGTGGCGCCGTGAGTTGGAGGGTTGTCAACCGCACAAGGTTGTGGTGTCTGTGGGCACCAAGGCCCAGAAACTCGCAGCGTTTGATGAGTTTGCGGAGTACCACAATGCCGGCTTGCCGGTGTGGCTAGTCGTCAATCCAGACCAAGTCAGGTACCGCACGATACTGGAGAAGTGCCCCATACACGCCTTCATGCGCAAGTCAAAGGCAAACATACGTGAGTTCAAGTCTTGCCCTGACTGCGTGTATGAACTGGTATCTGAGTTCCCAATCCTGCACAAGACTGCTTGGAGCAACATCATCATTGATGAGGCTCACAAGAATGCACTGAGGCACCCTGACTCCCTGACAGCCCAAGGCATGAGCGGGCTGAAGGTTGAGCCTGTGAAGGGCAAGAGGTTCGCGCTCACAGGCACAGCCATGGGAGGCAAGATCATCAACCTCTATGGCATTCTGCACTGGCTGAACCCTGATGTCTTCTCGTCCAAGTGGCGGTTTGCCGACCTGTGGTGTGACCGCATACCGAACAAATGGTCACGGATGGGGGACATCAGCAACAGTCTGCGGCACTGTCAAGCGCACCAAGGTCACGATGACTTCGCGCTTGGCCGCCCAGACTGCGACGGCTGCCGGCGGATTGAAGATGACTTCTATGCCATGCTCCAGCCTTACTTGATTCGTCGCACCAAAGCCGCAGTGGCTCCTTGGCTACCTCCCAAGGATCACATTGAGGTTTGGTGCGATATGACAGAAGAGCAGGCGCGTGTGTACAGGGAGTTTGCTGAAGATTCGGCGGCCATCATCGATGGCATCGACATCACAGCATCCAGCGTTCTTGCGGAGTTTGTGCGTTTGAAGCAGTTCTCGTTTGGCGTGCATACCGTGGATGGGGGCAAATTGAAGCCCACTGAGGACAGCGGCAAGCTTGAATCAGTGCTGGACAAACTCGATGAACTTGGTGTCATTGAGGGAGAGTCTGACGAGCAGGTTGTCATATTCTCCCAGTTTGCTACGGTCGTGAATCTCGTTCATGACTGGCTTCAGCAGCAAGGCGTGAGGGTGGCAAAGATCACTGGCTCCGTCAATCAGAAGCAGCGCGATGCCATACAGGCTGACTTTCAAGGCCGCAATGGCGCCAGAGTGCTGGTGATGACGACGACAGCCGGTGGTGTGAGCATCACCCTCGACAACGCCAACACCGTCTTCATCCTTGATGAGACTTGGGATCCTGATGACCAGGTGCAAGCCGAGGACAGGGTCCATCGAGTCTCACGGATCCATCAGGTGACGGTGTACACCTTCCGCACATTGGGCACCATCGATGAGTACATCATGGAGTTGACCGGCCGCAAGGCTGCGACCAACGCCAGTCTTGATGAGTTACGCCGTGTGCGCATCATCTAGCACATCTACGTGGGTTCTAGGAGGGACCCACAACACACGCACCGCGATAGACTCCGGCAGGAATGGAGGAATGTGCAATGGAAGATGTGATCTACATCCGAACAACAGAACGCAAGAGTTGGCGGACCTGTCGACAGCAGTGGTGGTGGGGCCACATTGATCGGCTCCATTCTGTGGCGACGCGCCCTGCCCTGAGGTTTGGTGACATCAGCCACCAGAGCCTGGCCGCTTGGTATGTCCCTGGGCGGAAGCGCGGTCGCAAACCATGGTTGACATTCGAGGCGGTGTACAATCAGCAGATTGAGGATGGTCTGCGTGACTTCAGCATCCGCCTGGATGAAGATGAAGCCTGGGTCAATGCGCTGGAACTGGGCCTGGAGATGATGCACAACTACGTCGCGCACTGGGAAGATGATGACTCAATGGAGATCATCTGCCCTGAGTTTCCGTTCCAAGTCTGGATGACAGACAAGCGTGGACGACGGCTGCGTGTGCTGGGGCAAGACGGCAAACTGTACCCAGTGCGGTATGTGGGCAAGTTCGATGCCTTGTATCGTGACCACAGTCAACCGCACACACAGGTGGGCTTGCTGGAGACCAAGACCGCGGCGTCGATCAACACTGCGTACCTTGGCTTGGATGAGCAGGCCGGGTCATACTGGGCAATGGCTCCACTCGTGTTGCCACGCTACAAATGGCACGGCCAGCCGATACTCCGCAGGGGACAAGACATCGACTTCATCATGTACAACTTCTTGCGGAAGGCAAAGCCTGACACCCGACCCCGGAGTGCGGACGGTGCATATTTGAACAAGCCCAAGCGCGATGTACTTGCAGGAGAAGTACGCAGACTCGGCTTGCGTGCCAGCAGCAATCGTGTTGATGACCTCATGCGTTGCCTGAGTGATGCAGGTGTGGATCCTCTGCTACTTGGTGATGTCTCCAAGAAGCAGCCAGCACCGTTCTTTCATCGACAGCGCGTGTACCGTGACACGGTGGACAGGCAGAACCTCATGCAGAGGATACGGATGGAAGCGTATGAGATGGGACTCGTGCGTGCCGGCAAACTGCCTGTGTACAAGAACCCATCTGGGAACTATCCAGACCAACACTGCTTGGCGTGTCAGTTCAAGGACATGTGTGAACTGCATGAGAATGGCGGTGACTGGGAGCAACTCCGAGACTTCACCATGGTTCATTGGGACCCATACGCCGATCACGATGACCGTGATTGGACGTATGATGAGGAATCGCAAACCTCCGCGCTCTCTGCCGCCGCGGTAGAGTAAGTGCGGAATGAATGGAAAGGAATGGAATGTACGAATACGTGGAGTGCCGGACACTTGGGCACGCTTGGGAGCAAATCCCTAGCACCAAGAGGCCGCGCTTTGGCGAGTACATCTGGACTCGCTGCGTGCGTTGCAGTATGGAACGCCAGGACATCGTGAATCGGTTCAACGGAATGCTGTTGAGCCGCGCCTACGTTCGGCCTGTTGACTACAAGGCTGAGCATATGACACGCGCCGATTGGCGCAAGCAGTACATCGCTCAGACCACCAAGAAGGAACGAGCAACAAGGAGAAAGGCAAAGGAAGCATGAGTGAGAGATGGAGGTACTTCTGGTTGACGGTAGTGTTGTCGGTGATCGCGGTTGGCATCGTCTGGGTGCTAGTCGGATGAGGGAGGCTTGATTGGAACACATCTACACCAACAACAGGCCGATGACGGCACGAGTCCTGCAGCCTGGCGACAAGTATGCGTCTGCCGGTGTTGTACGCAAGGTGCCGCGCAACATGATGGGGGCCACTTGTGAGGTGTGCGGACTGACCATCCTCATGCCTCTGCGTCTTGGCTTCGATCATGCGGAGATGATACGTAAACATCACCTTCAAGGCAACCATGGGCTTGGTCTGCTGATCGGGACGGTGACACTCGATGCGTTGTAGAGCAAAGATACGTCCATTCACGGACGACACGGAGTTGACGTGTGAATTGACTGGTCACCACAGGCAGCATGAGTCGACATTGCGGGGCTATGCCTATCCAGGGTCAGAGACTGTCATCCATTGGACTGAGGGTGACAGGCGCAACTTCCGCGGTACATGGCGGCATTGCGAGAAGGTGGATTGTGTGCTGCCTGCTGGTCATCCAAGGGAGCATGCAACATGAGCAAGCCTAGCATCATCCGCCCAGCATCAAGATCGGCCAACCGTGGCATCAACTTCTTGCTGTATGGTGATCCAGGCAGCGGCAAGACACCGTTCCTTGCCACTGGTGAGCGCACGCTGATCATCGATATGGACGGTGGCGCGGAGAGTGCCGTCAACTCCAAGGCTGAGATATGGGAGGCAGAGGATTGGCCAACACTGGATGAGGTGTACGAGTACCTCCGGCATGATCCCAACCATGGGTACAAATGGGTGTGGCTCGACGGTGTATCCATCGGTCAGGAGAAGTTGCTTGAGGGCATCATGGTTGACTTGATTGTCAACCAGAACAAGCGGCACAGGAAGGTATGGGCGGCTGATCAGGGTGAGTACCAACAGAACATGGTGCGCATCAAGCAGTGGGTGAGACACATGAGCGCACTAGATTTCAACTTCGGGATCACTGCCCATCCGTTTCGTTGGGCGGACCCTGTCACAGAGATCACCCGTATGTGGCCATGGATCCAGGGCAAGAACATGCCGAATACGGTGTGTGGCTACATGAACATTATCGGCTACATGAAGGTCGGCAATGATCAGAAGCACCGCTTGTACACCCGCCTCACTGAGGACTTCTATGCGCGCGATAGGTTCGGCGCGCTCGGTGCTGGGTTGATCAATCCTTCGATCCCCATGATTGAAAGGAAGGTGAAGGAAGCAACGAGACCAAACCTGAAGGTAGTTCGGTCAACAACAACAAGAAAGGCAAAGGCATAAGTGGTCAAGGTCAAGTACGACATCACCAAGTCTGACCCAGAGTCAGCACGCGCTGTTGGGACGATGGAGCCGCCCAAGCCGGGCATCTATCGCTTCCTGATCAGCGAGACCAACGCTGGATTCGCCAAGGAAGGTGGCAACGAGGACAAGAGCCGGCCACGCCTGGAGGTCATCTTCTCGTGTCTCGATGAGAAGCACAAGGGTGCGCAGTTGTGGCTGTACATCCCGCTGCCTGGGTCGGCATCTGAGAACGACTTCAGCAACCAGAAGTTCGATCAACTGCTGCAGGCAGTGGGCTTCACCGACGGCAAGAAGAACCGCAAGGGTGAGTTGGACACCGACAAGGTGCTCAAGGGCAAGACCGTCAAGTTGCGTGTCCGCGGTGGCAGCAACCAGAATGGGGACTATCGCGCCGAGTATGGCTCGGTGTTCCCTGATGATGGCGAGGATGAAGTAGCCACCTCTGATGACGAACTCATGGAAGAGGATGAGGACGTCATGGAAGAGGATGAGGTGCTGGAGGATGAGGAAGAGGCATTCGATGCTGAGGCTCGCATGGGCGAGTTGGCTCAGATGTCAGTGGCAGAGTTGAAGGCCATTGGCAAGGAGTACGGCATCAAGTTGGGCGGCCTCACCAAGTCCACCCTCGTGGATGCCATCGTCGAGGCAGAGTCTGAAGCCGTTGAGGAGGAAGTGCTTGAAGACGATGAAGTCATGGAGGATGAAGAAGAGGTCATGGAGGATGAGGATGAGGCAGAGTACCTCACCCGTGACCAACTGACCGCCATGGACCGCACCGAACTTGCGCAGACAGCGCGAGACTTCGACATCACTCCTGCCGGCATGAAGCGCAGCGAGGTCATCGACGCCATCCTTGAGGCGCAGCAGGCTCCTGATGAAGATGAGGAGCCCTTCTAGCCTCGTGTGATCGCCAGGTCGGGCAGCGGTTCTCCGTACTGCTGTCCGGCCTGGCACCAATGGGAGAAACCATGACGGAAACAACAGGAAAGTTTGGCAAGAGAAAGCCAAGGTACCGAACCAGTGACCATGTGTTGGTCGCGTATCTTGCGGTACAGCGCATCTATCACCAGGACTTGGGCCACACTGGTCGCAACGTCTATTGGTATTTCGATGACAACGCCGCGCTGCAAGAGCACATTGCCAAGTTTGCTCAGCGTGAGGCGCAAGTGGAGCCGATCGCATTCTCTGCCGCTGCTCGTCAAACGCAGTGGGAGTTGGATGACTACAAGCGCAATTCAGACGACTTCCCGAGGTATGCCTGATGCTACAAGTCGCAATCATTGGCTGTGGACCGGCAGGTCTGCTCACGGCATGGGCAGCATTGGAGTCAAGAGCAGCAGTCACCATCTTCAGCGAACACGACAAGATGAGCGTGTTGGGTGGTGCGCAATACCTCCATATGGCCATCCCCGGCATCACCCAGCAAGAGCCAGAGGCCACCATCCAGTACATCTACCGCGGCGATGCAGACACGTACAGGCACAAGGTTTACGGTCAAACACGAGTGCCATTCGTGTCGTTTGGTGTCAAGCGTGAGGACCAGGATGCGTGGAGTCTGCGGGATGCCTATGAGCGGCTGTGGTTGACGTTCAGTGCGACGCACCTGAATGAGGTGCGTGCCGGCCCTGACTGGTTGGATGACATCAAGAGTGACTTCCACCATGTCTTCTCGACGGTGCCGCTCAAGTTCATTTGCCGCTCGCCATGGCTACATCAGTTCCACACACAGGACATCTACATCAGTACCGACCCTGATGTTCATGACTACGTGCCAGACAACACCATCATTTGGGATGGCACCTGGCTGCGGTCCTGGTATCGGACATCGAACTTGTTTGGTGTTCATGGCACGGAATGGAGTGGTAGGACCAAGCCTCCATACCCAGAGTTGATCACTGATCGCAAGCCGATCAGCACGAGTTGCAACTGCTGGGATGACACCAATGTCGTGCTCGTGGGACGGCGTGGTGAGTGGCGCAAGGGCGTGCTGACGCACCATGCGTACCTGAAGGCCAGGGAGTTGCTGAAGTGAAGTGTTCATCGTGTAGCGCGCTCATCAAGCCGGTCGCAGTCGTGGACATCGATGGCACCATCGGCAACTACCATGCGCACTTCTACCGCTTCTGCCGACGGTATTGGGGTCTGACATCACGCAATGACCAGTGGGACGGCAGCGGTGAGTTTGAAGACTGGATCGGCATCACCAAGTCGCAATACCGCGAAGCCAAACTTGCGTACCGCCAGGGAGGTTTGAAGCGTTGGATGCCGGTGTACAACGGTGCCCAGGCAATGACCTCTGCCATAGTGCGCCATGACATCGAGTTGTGGCTCGTGACGACCCGCCCATGGTTGCGTATGGACAACATCGACCCAGACACAAGGTGGTGGTTGGAGCGCAACGAGATCACATATGACTACCTGATGTACGGCACCGAAGACAAGTATGGCATGCTGCTCAAGAACGTTGAATTGGACCGAATCATCGGCGTGCTTGAGGACCTACCTGACCAGTTCGATGCGGCCCGTGTGCTGGGGCTGCCGGTACTGATGAGGATGAACAAGCACAACCGAGACAAGAATGCGCAACGATATCCAGCAACAACTCTCGATGGCTTTGAGAAGTTGATGTTGGAAGCGAAACACGAATGGGAGCAACGATGGACGACACCACAGAGGCATACCAACGAATCATGAACTTCATCGCGCCAGACGCGGTTGAGAAGTTCAGAGTCAAGGCCCAGGACCATTCGGGCGCGCCTCACTTCTTGCTGTTGGGGAGCAAAGGTCAGTTCGCAGAGATCAACAAGAAGTTCTGGAAGTTGTACAACGCCATATGGCAGGATCGCCAACTGATCGGCGAGCAGCCGTATGAGATTGTGCAGGACCTGATCGGTCATTGCCTGCTGATGCTGTTCTGCCTGGAGCAAGAGGGCCACCGCGACGCACAGTTGGACTTGCAGCCGATGCCTGATCTGACGGAAGGCAAGTTGTTTCCTCATGGTTGGGCAGGTCGTGACTGACACCATTGTGGTGATCGCTGGTGACACGCAGGACACCTACATGATTGATGTCTTGCTCGGCGGATTGGAGTCAATGCTGACGTTTGGTGCAGAGCGATTGGTGGTGGTGACGCGCGTCGAAGCGGTGCGGGCTGTTGCAGATGCTCGCCATCGTTGTGAGGTAGTACGCTCGGCCCCGTATCGTCCGCACATGTTGATCATCTTCGGCAAGGGTGAGCAGAAGATGGCTGACAAAGCGGCAATGAAGGACATTCCATTCTACAGGATCACCAGATGGGGAGTGCTTGATGCCTGAGATACAACGTGGCGGGTTGGAAGCCTCATGGGGCGGGAAGACATATGAGGCAACTGCGGCAGACCTCATCCGTCCTGACCTCGGCATGGAGTATGTCAGCCTTCATCACCACTCGACATACTCATACCTTGACGGCTTTGGCCTGCCGAGTGCTCATATCCGCCGGGCAGCAGAACTGGGGATGAGCGCGCTTGCGTTGACCGAACATGGCAATGTGTCGAGTCATGCGAAGTTGAGCAAAGCCGCAAAGACGTTCGGTGTCAAGCCTCTGTTTGGCTGCGAACTGTACTGCGGTCAGGTAGACATTAACGAGCGCACGCAGCGCAAGAACCACTTGACTGTGCTGGCGCAGAGTCCTGTTGGGTACCGCAACTTGCTGCGAGTTGTGTCACAAGGATGGAGTGACTTCTACTATGAGCCAACAGTCAGTGGACCAGTCCTCAACAAATACAAGGAAGGTCTTGTCATCCTCTCAGGTTGCACCGGCTCGTTGCTTGCGACTTCACTTGTGGGTGGAAAGAACATCGCGCCTGAGGATGCAAGTGAGGCCCGTGGCACGGAAGTGGCTCGACGGTTCAAGAGAGTATTTGGTGACAACTACTTTCTGGAAGTACAGATGTTCCCTGAGTTGGAGAGTGTTCGATCCATCAATCAGGCTCTGGAACGCATCAGTCGTCGTTGCCATATACCGCTCGTGGCCAGTGGCGACTGTCACTACACGATGCCTGACGAGTCCGAAATTCAGCAAGTGCTTCACTCGGTTGGGCGTCACAAGAGCCTCGAACAGTTGGCGCAGAGTTGGTCATATGATGTCAAACTGGCGCCGCCGCTCGACGATCAAATCGTCTATGAGCGACTGCGAGGTACTGGCTTGTCACACAGGGCCGCGCTTGAGGCACGAGCGAACACGGCGCTGATTGCTGCGGCGCTTGAGGTTGATGTACCTGCGATGGCGCCCATTGAGTACCCTCTGCCGGCCGGCATGGATCGTGAGGTGTTGTGGAAGCAGTGGCTGCGGGAGGGTTGGGACTTCCGGCGGATTGGTGACAAGAAGGACAAGGCGCGCTATGTCGCGCAGGTCAAGAAGGAACTGAACATCATCGAGTCCAAGGGATTTGTTGACTACTTCTTGGTTGTGTCTGACCTCGTCAAGTTTGCCAAGGACAGGAACATTCCTGTTGGACCGGCGCGCGGCAGCGCGGCGGCCTCGCTCGTTTGCTACCTCTTGCGCATCACTGAGGTTGACCCGATGTTGTTCCCCAACCTCATCTTTGAGCGGTTCATTGACTACACCCGTGATGACTTGCCTGACATTGACCTGGACTTCGACGATGAACGCCGGCATGAGGTGTTTGAATATGCCGCACAGAAGTATGGGCGAGAGTATGTCGGCAAGATCGGCACCTTCACAACCTACAAGGCACGCAACGCTCTGGATGACATTGCGTATGTCTACGGCATACCGCGCTGGGAGGTGGAGAAGGTCAAGGAAATGCTCATCGAGCGGTCCAGCGGTGACTTGCGTGCGAGCGCAACCATTGAGGACACCGTGGAGCAGTATGAGCAAGCGAGTGAGGTGTTTGAGCAGTATCCAGAGTTGTGGCGTGCGACGGCGCTGGAGGGCAACGTCAAGGGCATGGGCATTCATGCGGCTGGTCTGGTGGTTGCGACTGAGCCGATTCGTGATGTCTGCGCGGTGTATGTGAGGACAGACCCCAAGGGCAGGATCAGGCTTGATGAGGAAGGTCTGCCGATGGAGGTCATCTCATGGGACAAGTATGACGCAGAGGAACACAATCTGCTCAAGGTGGACCTGCTTGGCCTTGCCAACATGGGCATGATTCGACTCATGACTGAGATGCTCAACATGAGTCTGGATGATGTCTACACGATCCCTTTGGACGATGAAGTGACGCTCAAGGGCTTCTACAACAACGATTGCGTTGGCATCTTCCAGTTCGATGGGTGGGCGATGAGACTCGTCAACGGACAACTCAAGCCCACGAACTTCAATGAAGTGTGCGACGTGAATGCACTGGCCCGGCCTGGACCTCTCCACAGCAATGCTACGGCTGAGTATGTAGAGGTACGGCGCGGCCAGCGTCAGCCTTCATTGAAGCACCCTCTGCTTGATCCCATTGTGGCGAATACCTACGGGCAGATCATCTACCAAGAGCAAATCCTGAGGATTGTCCGTGAGATCGGCGGCTTTGACTGGACGCATGCCTCGTACATCCGCCGGATCATCAGCCGCAAGATCGGTGAGCAAGAGTTCAATCGGCAGAAGGATGCGTTCGTGCTTGGGGCGAGTCAGCAGGGGATGGATGAGGCAACCATCGACAAGATATGGGGTGCATGTATCACCGCTGGTGCGTATGCCTTCAATGCTGCCCATAGCGTGTCATACGGCATGCTTGGCTTCTGGACGATGTGGTTCAAGCAGAACCACCCGCAAGCATTCTTCACCGCTGCGCTCCAGAAGTTGAAGGCAAAGCAGAAGCAGTTGCTGCGTGATGCTGTCAATCACGGGATCACGATCCGTGCTCCTCACTACAACGAGAGTGATGCCACCTGGCGTCCTGCTGGACGGCGTGACATCCTCGCTGGCTTTGAGCAGATACCTCGTGTCGGCAAGAAGGTCTCAGCGAGCATTGTGAGGACTCGCGATGAGATGGGCGGCTTTGATGGCTGGGATGACATGGTCTATGTACCTCGTGTTGGGCGGAAGACAGTGGCCGCAATGGAGTCATTCTGCGAGCGTGAGGATCCATTTGACATCTTCACGTTGGAGAAGAACATTGCGAATGTTACGAGGTTGCTGCGGCGTGGGCGTCTCGGCAGGCTACCCATCCCCACTCACAAGACGGTAGATGTACCAATGGACCGTGGGCAGGACACCTACTGCATCTGGATTGGTACCATTCACAGCCGCAACGTTCGTGACTTGTTCGAGATCAACTTCGCCAAGACTGGTGAGGCTCTGGACATGTCGACAGTGAAGCACCCAGAGTTGGCTGAGTGGGTGATCATGTTTGGCGAGGATGAGACAGAGCAGATGAGTGTCACGGTTGACCGGTACAAGTACCCTGCCTTCAAGAAGATGGTTTGGTCCATTGAGTTGGATCGTGACCTCGTTCTTGTGGAAGGAGTGAAGAAGGGTTATCAGGCCAGGCGTGCTTTGTACGTTCGCAACATGTGGGTCATTGACCCTGAGGAGGATGAATGAAGTATCGAGTGTTCAAGTTCCACGATGCCATCAGTGTGACTGATGGGTACGTTACATTCAAGGTTGACCAGGAAGTGATGGATGCCGTTGTCATACGACTCCAGGATGTCTTTGCGCCGCCTGCTCTCGACTCATACGCAAACTCCATTGCGATTGCACTGGAGTTGATCGCGTCTGATGGAGAGCAGTGGAAGTCATTGCGGGCAATCGCAGACTACTTCAGTGAACAAGCATCGATATCATGGGACACAAACCGCAAGATTCCCGACTAGCGCGGCGACGGTGCGGGGTGCAGGCGTGCAAAGCGTGAGAGCCCACTGCAACCGCACCGCACGGGGCGTCGGCGCGGTAGGCTCGCCCCAGAAAGGAAGGAAGGAATGGAAGCAAGAATGGAAGTGTACGTTCGCATCATTTGGATGATTCACATCGTGTGGCACATCCAGGGGTGCCCGATTGACGACTGTGGTCGTCCCTTCATCCGCGTACCTTGGGAGGTATGAACATGGCAACATTGAAGGACAGCAACATGGATGACTACCACTACTCGCGCCCGGTGGGGAGTGAGGATAGCAACTACTTGTTGCGGGACAAGGCTTTCAACAAGCATTCCCTCAATGATGGAAAGCACTACTCACCATATGACACCGGTATGGTTGATGTGGGACTCGACAACATTGAGGTCAGACTTGTACAAGGTATTGATGAGGCCGCGTTCAAGTCAACCCTGAGTCGAGCGCAGAGGGCAACGATTGGTTTGCCTGAGGCCGGCAAGGTGGACACCAGTGATTGGGAAGAAATGCTCAAGGGTGGACTCCAGACCGCGTTGGAGTCGCAGATGGTCATCTTTGAAGTCTTTGGAGTGGCTCGTGCGACCACGCATCAGTTGGTGAGGACGCGCAAGGCTGCCTTCCACCAGCAGTCAATGCGAGCCTCGTTTATGGGCATACACCCTGATGTCCGTATGCCTGCGAGCATCTTCAAGAATGCTCGCGCTCGTGAGGCATTTGAGGTCGCAATCAAGGCCACGCACGATGCCTATCGCATTGCCTGTGAGGAGGATGTCTCATACCAGGATGCCCGCTATGCCTTGCCCATCGGCACTGAAACCTACATCATGTGCGAGTACCCTGTACGTGAGTTTCTTGCTGTGTATGCGTACCGCGCCTGTTCGATGTTCCAGTGGGAGATTTGCCATGTGGTCAGGGAGATGGGGCGGCTCTTGGGTGAGGCGCACCCCTGGTTGAAGCCGTACATCAAGATCAGTTGCGAAACAACCGCTGGACCTGAACAGTATGGAGGTCACAAGTGCACCTTCCAGGGCTGGGAGGATGTCGAGGAAGGTTGTGACTTCCCTTGGGCACACTATGAGAACCGCGTGTTCCAGCCGCAAGTACATCGGATCAAGACGCGAGGTGACAAGTGAACTGGCTCAGTGGAACGCCCAAGGAGATCATTGAGCGCAGTGACTGGACGGTACTCTTGCTGTACAGGCATGGTGATGTGAGCGTGCCGCGCCTTGATGGTCTGCCCATCGGCGGCTTCATTGTCACATTCGCAGCAGAGCACTCCGATGTCTGCGCACCAAATGCTACCATAGGCCATGCGCATGTTCCGCAAATCACTCACATCGAGCCGTTGTACCGTATTCGTGAAGATCCTGCGTGGAGGTCAATTCAAGGTTGAGATGGTTGTGGCAATTGCTGGGGCGACGCTGCCAGTACAGACAGCAAAGGTACCGATATGACCAGTGGACATTCCGCCGGTGTCCCAGGAAGGTTGAGCGAGGCAAGACGCTCTGCCGCATGCATGGTCATCCACTCTGGCGCAACTTGTTTGTGAGGTGATATGGTCTGTGACCCAAAGTCATTCAAGGACTACCCTGACCTCAAGCGAGGTGACATCGTCAAATTCAGATCGAACATCTGGGGCAATGGGACGGGCACCGTGCGGCTGATCTGGCACGGCTGTGCGGAGATGTGCGATGTCCAAAGGCATGAGGATCAGAGGCAGATCGCATTGTGCCGTGAGTTGGGCGATGTCATTGAGAAGTTGGTGGTGTGATGCCAAAGGAACATACCGTTGATATGAGTCGGCTCGGTGAGCGTTGGTCCGCTCGTGTGAATGAGGATCGCACAGTGGACATCAATCACGTCGGTGTCCCTGCTGGCATGGGTGAGTTGCCGTATGACTTCCCTGGCTGGTTGGAGGTGTACCGGGTGATGGAGCATGATGCCCTGCGCGGGACGTTGCACTCGGCTGCCCTGTTGGGGTGGCGCATTGTGTTCAGGGTCGCGGGTCGTTGCGATGTTGATGTGCGTGTGGATCGTGTTGGACTCGTTGTCGTCGCAATCGATGACGAGGTAGTGGCCGAATGGTTCGATGACTGGGAGGTTGAGTGATGGACAAATGTCCGTGGAAGTCATGTGACAAGCCTTGGTCCGAGCACAAAGGCTTGGAACGCGTTGTGCATCATGAGAGGGCTGAAGCAGAGAAGGGTTGCACCTGTCCAATCCTGCGAGTGGGCGATTACTGCCCCATACACGGAGGTTGAGTGATGGTGAAGGTACTGTCAACAGGTAGTGCATTGTTCCAGCAGATGGGGAAGGATGTGCGGGCCTGGTGCGAACGCAAGGGCTGGAGGGTGTCTGGTGGGGGCGGATACCCTGACCCTCTTGGGCGGACATTCGGCGATGAGATCGCGCTCATGCACTCAGAGTTGAGTGAAGCATTGGAGGCATATCGGGAATGGCGTATGGACCCGATGCTCAAGTTTGAGACTGGTGATGGCTATGCCGTGTTGCCTCCTGGTGACCCCAATTCCATTGCTTGGGTGCGTGCCGGCTCTGTAGCAAAGCCGGAGGGTGTCGCCAGTGAGTTGGCCGACTTGCTCATCAGGCTCTTGGACACCTGCGAGTATGCCGGCATTGATCTCTTTGAGGAGTACCGCAAGAAGATGGACTACAACGAGACGCGAGCCTGGCGGCATGGAGGGAAAGGTCTGTGAGCACTGGTTGGAAGACTTGCGTCGTGAACATTCGCAAGGGTGATTGCGATGTGTACATCGGCAGACGCAGCAAATGGGGCAACCCATTCATCATGGGCCCAGATGGCACTCGTGCTGAGGTCATTGCGAAGTTTGAGGAGTGGATCATGGAGCAGCCGGAGTTGCTTGCTGATCTGCCCTCATTGCGAGGCAAGAGGCTTGGCTGCTTCTGCGCGCCGTTGGAGTGCCACGGTGATGTATTGGTCAGGCTGGCAGATGCCGGTGGGTGATCGTTGGATTGACATCGCCACTGGGATCGTCGTCATTGCGGTGGCTGCCTTGTTGGCAATAGTGCTGATTGCTGCTGGTTTGCGAGCGGCACTCTGGATCATAGGTTGGAGGTGAGGTGAGATGGCAACAATCAGATTGAAGAGGGTGCTTGACTACCCTCTCAAGACAACGACTGGGACTGATCATGCCCTATGGGTGGAGTGCGAGTACATCACTCCCCCATCATGGGCAAGGCGCACTCTGGACTTGTACTTGAGCGCGGAGGATGTCACGGCACTACTGCTTGAATTGCGAGACTCAGCAAGGGAGGCAAGACGGTGATTGTGGACGTGCATGGGGAGCGCATACTCGCAACGCCGGCCAGGTGCGGCACATACACATCGGAGGCTGTCGCACGGAGTCTGCAATACGTGTGCGTGCGGCCAGGGCTGCACCGAATGATTGTGCCGCATGAGTATGAACTGTTTGACCGCTACATACAGGTGCGCAACCCGTATGGCCGTCTGGAGTCCATCTATCACTATCTCCATGACCCGCAGAACTACTCCCAATGGGGGGCGCGCTATGTGAGCCAGATGGACTTCACTGAGGCATTGCTGTTCCTGTCAGACGCCAAACGTGAGCGTGCGAGTGTGGCATGGAAGATCGGCATACTCAACACTCTGCGGTCACCGGACCTATGGCTGCTGTCATTGAAGGAGAATGCCGATCTGCTTGAGTGTGTTGATGTGGTACGCATGGACTGTGGTGAGTTGGAGAAGTGGTTTGGCCGACCGCTTGGTCACAAACATCGGAGGCGCAATGTGGGTGTGAGCAAATGGACGAGTTATAACCTGCGCATTGCCAATGACCTTCTGGGTGCGCGGGCGGATTGCGAATGGCTTGGGTACGATGTCCGCCGGAAGTGAGGTACAGAGTTGCCACAAGTGGCGAGACAACGCCGCATTGATTGCAGACGTTGCCAAGTTGGGGTACCTCAGCAATGACATGTCCGTGCTTGATGCTACCTACGGGCGCGGTGGCTGGTGGCGTGATTGGAACCCGCCTGCCTTGGTGCGGTTTGCGGGCAACTTCACTGACCTGCCTTATGAGGATGAGCAGTTTGACTGCGTGGTGTATGACCCGCCATACGTGTCAATTGGAGGCAGGGAAACCAGTACGACCAAGGACAAGCACAACCGCTATGGCAACTTTGAGACGCCCAAGTCTCCTGCTGCATTGCAGAAGTTGATGAATGAGGGGCTGCATGAGTGCCGCAGGGTGGCGGTGGTCGGTGGGCTGGTCCTCATGAAATGTATGGACTATGTCTCAAGCGGGCGTATGTGGATGGGCACCTATTGGACTATGCATATGGCGCTCTATCTGGATATGACCGTCGTTGACAAGTTCATATATATCAACAATGGCTCGCCACAACCGCCTGGACGTGGGCAGGTCCACTCGCGGTCGAACTACAGCGTGCTCTACGTATTCCGCACGTAGCGTGTGCGGGAATCGTGGGCGCTCGTGGGCCCCATTCTGTGAGGTGGGTCACTCGTGCGGCCGAAATACGCGTGACGTAGGCTCTGCTATTCCCCCTAATGTTCATGTTGTAGTATGAGCATTGCCGTCGGAGCGGGCACAGGGAGCGTTGGTATGGACAACAATGGTGGAGCCAGGGGCGGTGAGACCCCTGACTCCGTAAGCGTTTGGAGGCGCTGTGCCTAAGCGTAGCGCACCGAACGACGACGGGCGAGCGCGACCTTTCAAAGACTATGTGTACCACGATGAGCAAGAAAATGAGAAGCATGCGACACGCCGATACCTGGACAAGAAAGAGTTCAGGCAGGTACACAAGGTAGGTAGTCGCTGGGTGTTTGGTGCTGGTCCTGTCAAGTACATCTACCATTTGCCCGCTGTCGTGCGTGCTGCACTTGCCCATCAAGTGGTATGGATCTGCGATGGTGAGAAGGATTGCGACGCAATGGCTGAGTTGGGTGCTGTTGCGACGTGCTGCCCAGATGGGATGGGCGCATGGAAAGGGTTGACGCACTACCTACTTGATGCCAAGGTCATTATTGTAGCAGATCAAGATGGCGGTGCTGGTAACAAGCAGGCGCAGAGACTCATGGGGTTGCTGGGTGACCGAGTGTTGCGGTGCGTGCGCGCTGCTGAGGGCAAGGATGCTGCAGATCACTTCATGGCTGGCTATGGCCTCAATGACTTTGTGACACTGGAGCCTTCTGAACCTGCGGCGGAGAATGCTGGCTTGCAGACCCATGATGTGATGTATTGGGTACACAAGTACATTGCTGAGGTCCATAATGCTGAGGCCAGGCAGCCCACTGCCTTCAATCTTTCATGTCAGTTACGTGATGACGGCTGGAGCAAGGCAGATGCAAAGCCTGGCTTGATCTTCTACTGGCGTGCTGTGAAGGACATGGGCGGTGAGTTCAAATGGAGCGAGGTTGCTCATGCATGGAACTCTGCTCATCAGCAAGGCAGGCGCGAGCCGGTAGCCATGCGTGGTATGGGCCATAGTCCGATGTCATATGAAGAACGCAAGCAACGAGAACGCGAACGTCAACAAATCTTGCGTGAACTCAAGGCTGAGCAGCGTGGTGAGATCAAGTATCCTGTTGGTTGGTCGCTCGATGAGTTGTTGCTAATGCCGAATGGTCATGAGCCGTTTCGCATTCACAGTCTGTGGCCAACCAATGGCAAGGTGTTGCTGACTGCTCAACAGAAGGCAGGCAAGACCACAATGGTTGCAAACCTGCTCCGAGCATTAGTCAATGGTGAGTTGTTCTTGGGTATGTATGACATCGACGATCCATTGGTTGGACGTGTAGGTCTCATAGACAATGAGATGGATACTATGCAATTGGGCGGATTGTTAGGCGGCATTGGCATATCCGCCGAGAGCAGTGACAGAGTGCATGGGTGGGCATTGCGGGGCATGTCTAGCACCTTCAATCTGATTGACCCTGAGTTGCGGTTGTGGTGGATTGAAGAGTTCAAGCGTTGGGAGTGTGAGGTCATTATCCTGGATGTGCTTGGCGTTGCCTTGAATTCGTGCGGATTCAGTGAGAACTCCAATGATGAGGTGACAACATTCTTCTCAATCTGGGATGAAATCACTGCTCAAGCCGGTGTAAGTGAGACCTTGTTTGTACATCATATGGGTCATGAGCAGGCGCGAGCACGTGGTGCAAGTAGGCTGCGTGGCGGCATTGATGTTGAATGGCTGATCTTCTATGGCCCAGATGAGGATGGCAATCCCACTCGTGAGAGGTTCTTCAAGTCAACAGGTCGTGCTGACATCGATCACCCAGAGACAGTGCTTGAGTTCAATCGTGCAGATCACTCATTGCGACTTGGTACACTTGGCAAGGATCGTCAGGCTGCTTTGAAGGACTCAAAGATGCTTGCAGCCCTGGTGAAGATTTGGAAGGTGCCTGGTCAACCCAGTGGTGAATACTATAATACAAAGCACGACAGTGGTCTTATGGCAATGCTGGATGCTGAGGGATATGTGCTGCGCACGCAGCGTCCTGGGTCCAAAGCATTGCTTTGTGAACTGACTGATTTGGGGTTGGAGTGCGTGAAGCAAGGCAGGATTCTGTGATGTACTGCCCCCACTGCCCGCTACTGCCCGGCTTGACCGGGGCACTGCCCTCGCCCGCCCCCTACGGGTGGGGGGCAATGCATAGGGCCGTATGGGTTGTGGAATTGGGGGGCAGTACAAATGCAAATGACAAAGGTCGCGCGAGACAATTGGAGGTCAAACGTGCAGTGGTGCGCATTGGTTGTTGATGAACAGGGAGTGCCTCTTGGTGGCGCGCTTGGGCCCGCAGATCGTGACACCGTGGAGGCATATGTACGGCGGTACACCAATGCTATGAGTCAAGCCCCCAGTGGGGCAGCAATCTTGCGCGCTATTGCTCTTGAATTGCGTCCCATAGATACAAGCAGCGAATGGTGGCAGAGGTATGGCTCATGAACATTGCCACGCTTGATCCTGGGGGCACTTGCGGCATGGCACTGTATGACGATGGATCGGTGAAGTTGCTGGAGTTCAGCAAGGGCACTGACCTGCTCAATGCTTGGGCGGTGCTGGAGTTGATTGCTGGGCTGGAGGAGGTTGTGGTGGAGAGGTTTGTTCCGCAGCCGACCAAGGGCTACACGTGGCAATCACTGTCGGCCATGCGTGTGGGCGCGATGTTGGAGGCACTCATTGATGCCAGTGGCCTGTTGATTGAGGTGTCGTGGCAAGTGCCAAGTGACATGACTGTGGCGAGCGATGAGAGGTTGAAGGCTTGGGGCTGGTGGTGGCCTGGACATCCTCACGCAATGGACGCACTGCGCCACCTCATTGTCTTTCTCCGGCGGAACAAACTGCGTTGGCGTGACCTGGAGGTGTCACATGTGGCAGTTGACTGAGCCCAAGTGGCCAGTGTGGGTCATGGACGGCATTCGTGCTCACATGCGCAGGGTCATTGATCGTGAGGCGTGCGGACTCGTTGTGCGCAGCGAGATTGATGGTCTCCAATACGTGCGCAGTGTCAATGTTGCGGTGGGCGATGATGACTACATGATCGAGCCTGCGCTGGTGGAGAGGTACCTTGATCGCATCGTGGCAGTGATCCACTCACATCCCAATGGTAGTGAAGAGTTGAGTGAGATTGACCGGCTGCGTTCTCATCCTCAGTTCATGTACGGCATCTGGGCACGTGGTGATTTGTACGTGTGGTGCTCGACGGCGACGGGCTCGGTGGGGTAGGCTCCGCGCCGTGGCAGATCCAATGGGGCCCAGTGAGTATGGCGGCAAGACGATGCGCAACGGCATCCAGCCTCCCATCACTCCTGCGGGCAGGCTCGGCCACATCCACTTGAAGGCCTGGGAGCGACTGCGGCTTGACTACCAGTTGGGCGCACTGTATGAGACCGACCCAAAGGCAGCGAGTGCTGCGGCTGTCCCGGCGGAATGGACTCCTACATGACCACCACAGGCGTTGCAGTGTTCACCGTCCAGATGTGGTTTGTGGCGATTGGCATCGCAGTCATCGCCCTCATCATGCTCATCGGCTTCATTGAAGGTCGCAGGCACGCACCGCCCAGAGGCTGAACATGAGCACGTCCAGTGAGGAGCGCGAGCGTTGGCGCCCACGCATGGACGATGAGGAGATACTGCGCGGCAGGCGGCGCGATGCGCATGGCACCTTTGGCGGTGGTGTCGTCAAGCACCCAAATGATGAGCACCAGCAGCGCGTGCGTGCCATATTGGAGCAAGGGCAGCGGCTGTTCCAAGAGTCAACTCCACGTGCCATACAGACGCTCATTGCCGTCATGGAGGATGGTGAGTCCCCAGCGGCCGCACGGGTTCGTGCTGCAGAGTTGATCCTTGATCGGGTGTACGGCAAGGCTCCACTCAATATGCGCATCATCGGCGACACTCCATTTGAGCGGCTCATGATGGGCCTGGTGCTTCAATTTGCTGGAGGCAGCGAGGCTCACGTGATTGAGATGGAGCAAGATGATGGCGGCATACTCTGGGAGGAGGATGATGACACGCTTGACCAGTAAGCGCCGCAACAGGCTCAAGGGCGGGTCATTCGCGGTCCCCAAGAACAGCCCTGTAGGCGGCAAGGGCAAGGCCAAGTACCCCATACACGACATGGCACACGCACGCAACGCCATTGCTAGGGTGAGCCAGCACGGCAGCCCTGCTGAGAAGCGGATGGTCCATGCTGCTGTGAGGCGCAAGTACCCTGCCTTGGCCAAGCGCTCAACGACCATCGCAACCAAGGGTGGCACCGGTCGTCACTATGGGCAGCCCAAGGGCACTCGCAACAAGCGATGAGTACCAAGGCGGTCAAGAACGCCATACTGTTCTTGCTTGGTGTGGTGCTCATACTTGATGCCGTGTTCGGGCGCGGTGCGTTGGACCGTGTCATTGAGATCGCTGTGGGCCTGATATTGATAGGCATACTACCTATCGACCAGGTCTTGGACCGCTTGTTTGGCAGGGGTGCTGCTACTCGTGCGAATGATCAACCTCCCTCGTGAAGCCGTTTGGCCGGCACTTGGCTATGCGCCTCACAACGGGCAGGTGGACATACATCGCAGTCACGCTCGCCACCGTGTCGCTGCTGCCGGGCGGAGGTTTGGCAAGTCCACTGTGGGCGGGCATGAACTGACGACTAAAGCACTGGAGGCATTCGCCAAGCGGCACGTCCTGGAGGCGCAACAACAGCGCGATGAGTACTGGATTGTTGGGCCAGAGTACAGTGATGCCGAGAAGGAGTTTCGCATTCACTGGAATGACCTCTCCAGGCTTGAAGTGCCACTGGACAAGCCAGGCTCATACAACAACGCTGATGGTGGCGACATGATCGTGAGCCTTTGGAATGGCAGGTTCAAGGTCGTGGCGAAGTCAGCCAAGTACCCTGACAGCCTCGTTGGTGAAGGGTTGGCGGGTGTGGTGATGACAGAGGCTGCCAAGTTGAAGGCACGGGTGTGGAGCAAGTACATCAGACCGGCACTCGCTGACAAGCATGGCTGGAGCCTGTGGCTCTCAACCCCAGAGGGCAAGAACCACTTCTATGACAAGTGGGTGTGGGGACAAGATACCTCGCGCCCTGGTTGGGCTTCATGGCGTGTGCCGTCATGGTACAACACAGCGGTGTTCCCAATGGGCGCAACGCAGGCAGGCATTGATGCGCTGTTGTTGGCCCTTGAGACAGGTACACAAGTGCCTCCTTGGGTCTATGAGCAGGTCGACAATGAAGTGATTGAGATGGCGATCGAGATGACCCGCGCCCTGTTCATGCAGGAGGTTGGTGCGGACTTCAGTGAGTTCGTTGGGCGTGTGTTCGGCACCTTTGATGAAGAGGTGCATGTTCGCAACCTCACCTACAACTCGCAATGGCCTCTGTATGCCGCATGTGACTACGGCTGGACAAACCCGTTCGTGTGGCTACTCATACAGGTGGATGTGTTCGACAACGTGTACGTCATTGCCGAGTACCGTCAGGCCGAGCGCGACATTGAGGACATAGCAAACGACCTGCTCACATGGAGCGACGCACTTTCAATGAAAGCACGTATGTTCTACCCTGACCCTGCTAGTCCTGGTGACAGCGCCATACTCCACAAGAGGCTCCATCTGCCGTTCTCCAAGGCAACGGGTGGACCGCTGCGGCACCGTCTCCAGTACATCAGCCAAGCACTCCGCCGCAAGCCTGAGCATCTGCCTGATGAGCACCCGGAGAAGCAGCCCAAACTCTTCATTGACCGCTCCTGCCGTGGCTTGATTTGGGAGATGTCCGACGGGTACAGGTACCCTGAGAGCCGCACAGAACAAAGGCGCAAGCCAGAGGAACCGCTGGACAAAGACAACCACGGCCCAGAGGCGTTGGGCCGTTTCTACAGGGGTTACTATGGTGCCCCAGACCAGGAGGGCAAGGCTCGTGGACGTGTCACTACTGCCCGCATTCGTACCGCGGCCTGACAATGGAGGCTGCCGATGAGTGACTTCAACCAATGGAGCACCTCCATCCCGCTTCTGGCCGGCGGAATGCCCCCGTGGGCAAGTCAGGCAGACCAGTGGCGCATTGGTTCGTACATGTTGTATGAGCAAATCTACTGGACCATGCCGACGGCATTCAGGGTCGTGCTGCGCGGTGACACGCAAGCGGTGTACGTGCCGACTGGACGGCAAATCGTTGAGACGATGCATCGCTACCTCGCGCCTGGCCTCACTGTCACGCCTGACCCGCTGGTGGGCACTGTTGCTGACCAACAGGCGTTGTACATGGTGTGGGAGGTGTTGCGTCGCAAGGAGCGGTTCTACAGCAAGTTCAGTAGTGCCAAGAGGTACGGGCTCATTAGGGGTGACATGTTGTTTCAGATTGAGGCCGACCCTGACTTGCCGCCTGGGTCACGCATCACCATCAAGGAGATTGACCCTGGCATGTACTTCCCCATACAGAGCGAGGCAGACCCTGACATCAGGATCGGCGCGCGCTTGGCTTGGCAGTTCTTGGATGAGCAGGGGCAGGCATTCGTGCAGACGCTGACGTATCGCAAGGTGTCAGAGACCAGTGGGCCCTCACCAATCACGATGGAAGAGACTCTCCAGAAGCCAGAGGATTGGCCTGATGGCAAGGTGGAGAGGACCATACAGCCGGCATTTGAGTTGCCTGCTGTCATCCAGACCATACCCATCTATCACTTCCCCAACTTCACGGAGACAGGCAGCATTTGGGGGAGCAGTGAGATGCGCGGCATTGAGAGGTTGATGACGTCCATCAACCAGAACATCAGTGATGAGGATGTCACGCTCGTGCTCAATGGTCTGGGTGTGTACACGACTGATGCGGGAAGTCCCATCGATCCCAACACCGGTGACACGACCGATTGGGTGGTTGGACCGGCCAAGGTGCTGGAGTTGCCGCCTGAGACTTCATTCAACCGTGTCACTGGTGTCTCCTCAGTTGCGCCCTACCAAGATCACTTGGGCTACATCCACGAGCAGATCGACCAGACCTTCGGCATGAGCGCGATTGCCAAGGCCAAGGTTGACGTGAATGTGGCTGAGTCAGGTGTTGCGCTGGCACTGGAGTTGGCGCCACTCATCACCAGGGCTGAGGAGAAGGAACTGACGATCACTGACGTGCTCAACAACTTCCTGTACGACATACGCTCGTGGCTGAACGCGTATGAGGGCACGCCGTTGTTTGAGGCCACGCTTGTGCCGGTGTACGCCAGCAAGATACCGCCAAACCGCAAGGAGCGGTTTAACGAGATCATGCAGATGTTCGGTGCGCAACTGGTCAGCGCCCAGTGGTGTTGGGATGAGTTGGAGCAGATTGGCTACACCTTCCCTGAGCACACGCAGATGATGGACCAGATCATGACCGAGACACAACTACGCGAGGATGTCACTGGGGCGAGGATCGATCAAGAGGTGGCCGGTGGAACAACTACGGGAACTGGTGGGCAAGGTTGAGGCAGACATCGATGACTTCGCACAAACTCAGCATCTGAATGGGCAACAGAGGCACGAGTTGCTGTATGTGGTGGTGACCATGCTGCTGGATCACGACGATGAGTAGCAATGCCGTTCTGGCTGCTCTGCGCAGGCATTGCCTTGGAGCAGGGCGTGGTCGTGGCGTTGGCCTACTGGCTAGGCTTCAGGGATGCCAAGGCACGCTACGAAATGGTCGTGCAGTTGGCCAAGAAGGTCATTGATGGCGATCCCCGCAGAGGCAGTGAGGGCTTGGCGGAGACACCTGAGGGTCATCAGGACGGATGACCGTGAACTAGCCAACCTGCTCATGAATGCTGCCAAAGAGGCAGAGCGCATGGCTGCTCGCATTGTGGGTGACCCAGGCATTGGCGCGCAGGCGCGCCGCGCTCAGTATCGGATGCAAGCCGCCGCTCTGCGCCAAGTGCACTCGCAACTCTGGGGTGACATCAGTGACAACGTCGCTCAGCAACTCGACGATGCGATGCGCCTTGGCATTGATGCTGGCGAGACTCTCCAAGGCATTCTGGGCGGCCTCGGCGGATTTGATGACTTGCTCCAGGCCTCCGCCCAGGCAACAGAGTCCATTGTGAGCCGCGCTCTCAACAACATTCCACTCAGTCGTGCAGTGTACAACAACCGTGCTTGGTCCCAAGGCAAGATCGATGCCATCATCAATAACGGCTTGGGAGCCGGCAAGTCGGCCCGCGAGATTGCGGCGGCTGTGCGATCTTTCATCAGCCCGAACACGCCTGGTGGAGCGTCATATGCGGCAATGCGGTTGGGGCGCACGGAGATCAACAACGCTTTCCACCGCACGAGTACCGACCGCATGAAGTCAGAGCCATGGGTGGAGGGCATACAATGGAACCTCAGCGGCTCTCACCCGCGGGCGGACATATGCGATGAGTACGCGCACGCTGACAACGGCATGGGCCCAGGAGTGTACGAGCCCAAGGACATACCGGGCAAGCCTCACCCACAGTGCCTCTGCTACGTGACAGCAGTCACGCCAGACCGCGAGACATTCTTGGAGAACCTCTCCACAGGCAAGTATGACTCGTGGATGGAACAGAATGGCATTAGTGACGCGTCGATGGACAACATGAAGTTTGGATCTGGCCCGGATGAACCACTTCTTGCACCTCAGGCGCCGAGTTGGAAGCCAAGGATGTCAACTGAGGAGGCTGATCATTGGGCTGTCGGTTCTGCGATACCAGGACCAAGGTATCATGGGACTATGTCTGGTGGTGAGTCCATTGGTGTCTATGGGTTTGATGATACCAAGATTGGTGCTGCGACTGGTAACTATGGTATGCTTGGCAAGGGTCATTACTTCACATCTGATGTGAACTACGCAAGGACATACGCTGGGTCTGGTGATGTTGTTGAGGTTCGGTTGCGTGTCATGAACCCTATGCCGATGGATGAGTTTCAGCAGATGGTTGCTGATGAAGGTTTGACATTCACCAAGGAAGGTTCACTGCGCGTTGCTGAACTGGCCCAGGAGCGTGGTTATGATGCCATACGGTTGGTGCCAAATCCGAAGTTCCCTGACTTTGATGAGATAGTTGTATTTGACCGAAGGAAGATTGCGGTTGTGGATGTGAGGTCGGCCTGGTGATTGCTTGGTCAAAGTTGACGCCGGAGCAAGTTGTGTATGTGCTGGGCAATGTGCCTCACCCATTGGGGGTGTTCATTGGTGTCCCTGAAGCACGTGCTGAAGCAGAGCGCATACTTGGCCCACCAAAGACTTGGAAGATTCAAGGAGGAAAGCCGTGATGACAGAAGCAATCGTGCACACCGGTGCCGGTGCGCTACGCTCCGCGCTCGTGGCAGACGGTCGGCAATGGATGTGGAGACAAGGGCATAGGCTCCCCATCTTGTTTGGCTCACAAGATGATGTCGACGACGATGACGACGTGGACAGCACTGACATCCCTGAGGAAGAGGATGATGAGTCGACAGCGTCTGACTCGGACAACGGTGACGCGCGAGTCAAGGAGTTGTCTGAGGAGGCCAAGCGACACCGACTGCGTGCCAAGAAGTACCGTCAGGATGCTGAGCGTCAGCAGGGCCTGGTGGACGTGGTTGCGCGCCACTTCCAGAAGGACTTGAGCAGTCTGACGCCCAGCAGCCTGGCCGAGTTGCTGAAGAGCACCGGCCCTGATGGTGATGAACGCACCAAGGAGTTGGAGCAAGGACTGCGCAAGTCGCTGGATGAAGTGGACCGGCTCAACAACGAGTTGAGCAAGCGTGACATCGACGGTGCCATTCGCGACGAGTTGCTGGCCCGTGGAATGCAGCCCAAGCGGGTGCCGTCCGCGATGCGCCTCATTGATCGTGATGACATTGAGGTGGATGGGGGCGCTGTCGAAGGGGTGAGCGACGCGGTTGACAAGATCGTGTCCGACTTCCCAGAGTGGATGACCACACCGCCATCAGACGATGGCACGAATGGCGAGAAGCCACCTGCTGCAAAGGCAACAGGGAAGCGTGCCGGTACGTCCAAGTTGGACACAGAGTACCTGCGCGACAAGTTCCCTGCTTTGCGGCGCTGACGCACATATCTGTGCGTAGCCCTGTGGGCGCCGTCATATTGGCAACACTCACAAGAAGGGACAAACGTTGGCTCGTTACGACAAGTACGATCCCAACGTTGGAGGGTTCCGTGGTCCGCTTGCGGCAGACCTCACAGCGACTGAGAAGACAGGCAATGGCAACCCGCTGGCTGCCGGTCTTGATGTCAATGGTCGTGTCGTGGTCGGAGCGACTGCAGCCGCCAGTACGTCTGGCACGGTTGGGCTCATCTGCACCACCCGTGACATGAAGGCTGGCGACATCGTCGATGTCATGACGGCAGGGGAGGTGGTGGAGATGACCGGCACGGTGGCCGGCACTCGCTACGCCCTGCTTGCGAATGGCACGGTCGGTGCGGGCGGCGCGGGACTACTCAACATTGGGTGGACCGTCGAGGCCACTCGGCTGGTCGTGAGATGTGGACAGGGGTACGCATGATGACACACACCCATGACCATGTCCACGTGCCGAGCCTGGCACTCAACAAGGACACGGACATCCGACTGCTGCAGGAGATGGGCCTCGTGCCTGTCCTGGATGGCTCTGCTCGCGGCTACAACGCCGTCAGTGATGTCATCACGCAGACGGCTGATGGTCGTGACCTCAACCAGATTTGGGGCGAGTTCCAAGCATCGCTCCAGATCCAGAACAGGTACCGCGACACGCTGGTCAACCTTCTGACATTCCCTGTCACGCAGCCGATTGAGGATGTGCCTCAGGCTGTTGGGGACGACTTTGAAGAGGCCAGTGAGTATGGTGTGCCGAAGGGCATTCGCGGCGCGGCGTACTTCTCACTTGGATATGACTTCAAGTGGTACGACATCGCCGTGCGGTACACCTGGATGTACCTCGCTGAGGCATCGGCCGGCCAAGTGGAGAGTCTCCACAACCAGGTGCTCGCAGCCGACAGTCGGCTGATGCTCAACAAGGTCCTGAAGGCCGTCCTCAACAACCTCAACAGGACTGCGACGATCCGCACGCAAGCGGTGACGGTGTATCCGTTCTACAACGCGGACGGCACGGTGCCGCCCCAGTACAAGAACAACACCTTCCTGGGCACCCACCAGCACTACATCACCTCCGGCGCAGCCACCGTGGACTCGCAGGACCTCAAGGACCTGCTGGACACTTTGAAGCACCATGGGTACTCAGCCGCCACTGGCGCGACGATGTTGCTCCTGGCAAATCCGCAAGAGGTCAACACCATCCGTGGCTTCAAGACCTCAACGGGCGCGCTGTGGGACTTCATCCCGTCCCAGGGTTCACCGCCATTCTTCATCCCGACAGGCTCAATGGTGGCAGGTGGCCCGCAGCCGCCTGCGCAGTACCAGGGCCTGAACGTGGCAGGCAGGTATGGCGACTGGCTCGTCATCGAGGAGGATTACATTCCTCCTGGCTACATGATCGGGTTTGCGACCGGTGGTGAGCAGCGAGCAAGCAACCCTGTCGGCATCCGTGAGCATGCCAATGCGAGTCTGCGTGGTATGCGGCTGGTCAAGGGTTCTGACCCTGACTATCCGCTGGTGGATTCGTACTACAACCACGGATTTGGGACCGGTGTGCGGCAGCGTGGTGCTGGTGCGGTCATGCAGATCACGGCCGCGGGCACCTACACCATCCCTGCGTCATACACCTGAGGAGGTTGATCATGAGTCGTGAGATCGACCTGGACAACCTCAGCGATGAGGACATCCTCTACCTGGCCGACCGTGGTCGTCTGCCAGAGGATGTGGATGATCCTCGCGCTGCTGCCTTGGAGTCCGATGAGGGCACTGAGACAGTGACCCTGGAAGGTGAGTACATGGGTGACGAGAGTCAGTCATGGCCGACCATCCAGGTGGATGGTGAGGAGGTGTTCAGCGAGTATGAGGACATGACCTCCACGCAGTTGAAGGATGCCCTGCGTGAGCGTGGCCTCAGCACGAGCGGCACCAAGGCTGAGATGGTGGCACGTCTGGAAGAGGATGACGCTGGCACCAGCGAAGCACCCGCGGAGTAGTTGCGATGGCGACTCCTGAGGAGATCAGTTTCGTCCGTGCGAACATAGGTCAAACAGACCTCACGGATGCGCAGATTGGCGCCCTGGTGGATGCGAGTGATCCCCAGGGCGCTATCGCCACAATCTGGGAGTCCAAGGCCGCATCATACGCGGATATGGTGGACACCAGCGAGGCTGGCGCAAGCCTGAGCCTCAGTAACCTCAGCAAGCAGGCGATGGCGATGGCCACCTATTGGCGTTCTGGTGCCGGCGGAAATGGGACAGGTACGACGGGTTCTGGTGTGCTCATCAAGCAGATTGCGAGAGACGCATGACCATGTCTCTTGATGAGATGTTGGACTTGCTGCCAGACAACACCGTTGGCTCAATCAGCGCTGGTGACTTGCGAGCCATCGTGGGTGACTTGTACGTCTTGGCAGAGGGCACGACGCCGCCGCTTGATGACTTGCTGGCGCGACTGCCCGACAATGACGTTGGTGACATCGGCGCGGATGACTTGCGCTCGGTGGTGAGTGACCTCTATCAGATGGCCGGCGTCATCACTGGACCGCCAGGGCCGCAAGGTGACCCAGGCCCTACAGGCCCGGCTGGTCCGCAAGGTGAGCCGGGCATCACTGGTGATCAATACAACTACCAATGGCGGACAACGACCACCGCGACTGATCCAGGCTCTGGTCGGGTGCAGATGAATGTTGGTGGTACTGAGGTCTACCTCTCCAAGTATGACCAGACTGGCGTCACTCCGCTGAGGATTGGTTCGTTGGTTGCTGGCGATCCTACGTACATCTACATCAGTGGCGTGCCTGGAGCATGGAAGCACTTTGTGTTGACTGCTCCTGTGGTGGACCACGGAACATGGTACACCGCACAAGTTTCAACGGTTGAGACTGGGCCTGCTGGCTTCAGCCCGACCAACAATGCTGATGTTGTTGTCGCTGCTCCGGTCAAGGGTGAGGTTGGTCCGCAAGGTCCACCTGGGGCAACGGGTGCTCAAGGTCCAGCAGGACCTACAGGGCCAGCAGGCGCGGACTCAACAGTGCCAGGCCCGACAGGTCCACAGGGACCCAAGGGTGACACCGGTGCCCAGGGCGCGACTGGTTCGCAGGGGCCGCAAGGCAATCCTGGCGCGACTGGTTCACAGGGCCCAGCCGGTCCTGGTGTACCTGTTGGTGGCACGATCAACCAAGTTCTTGCCAAGTCGAGTGGTGTTGACTACGCGACACAATGGGTGACGCCAGCCGCTGGTGGGGCACAGAGTGATGTGCTCAACTTCACCGCTGCGGATGTTGTGTTCAACACCGACTTGACTGAGCGCACGTACTACTCGTTCAGCATACCGGGTGGCACGGTTGCTGCAGGAGATGTGCTGCATTTGGTTGCTGGTGGTGATCTGTTCAACAACAGTGGCTCGGCGGCCAACTATCAGCATCGTCTCAAGTTGGGCACGACGACGTTTGCTGACAATGGTGGCGTCAACATGGCGGCCGCGACCAACCGTCGCAAGTGGCTGTTGGATGTCTACATCCTCTGTGTGACGCCGACTGCGCAGGAGATCGTCGCATCGCTCGTGTTCGCCACGACTGGCGCAGCCGCGAGTGCCTGGCAGACGATGGACACTCTGGCGCGCGCCGGTTCATGGGGCTGGTTCACGACGGCAGAAGACATGAGCGTTGCCAAGACGCTCGCATTCACGTGTCAGATGGCTGCCTCCAATGCCCTGCTGGAGAACAAGTTGTCGTTCGCATTCCTGCGACTGGAGAAGAACGTCTGATGAGTTTCGCATCTGCGTTCGACAATGACTTCAGCGCCCTGCCGGCCGCGCCTGCGCCCACCGGTGATGTCAATTGGATGACGCAGAGCATCTGGGGGTTCATTACCTGGCACCCGACAACTGCAGAGATTGTGCGGCGCACCAAGCAGGACACTCTTGCTGGCGGCTGGATTTGGGTGGACCCAGTGCTCATTGAGGCACAGACCTTCCGCATTTATCCATATGCTGACCGCGCTCCTGTCAGGGTGCGGCAGACGGGGCAGGAGTGCGTGCCTGATTGGCGACTGATCGGCATGCTGACGTTGGACATCGCGGTGGGCGACCAGTTCTGGGATGAAGAGGGCAGGCAACTGGAGGTCGTCTTTGTCCGGGCGGATCAGTACGCAGTACGCGCCGAGGCGTTTGAGGTGACACCATGAGTGTCGAGTGGGAGTATGACACCCTGACACCAGGGCTCAAGACTTTCCCCAGTAAACTGCTGCGGGCATTGAGTGCGCTGGCTGACTACCATGCTGAGGATGCTGTGACGCAGATGCGGTCAGGCGCGCCGTGGACCGACAGGACAGGCAACGCTCGACAGGGTCTGAACGCCAATGCCTTCAGCCGGCCAGATCGCATTGTGATCGTCATGTACCACTCGATGCCGTATGGCATCTGGCTTGAGGTCAGATGGTCAGGTCGGTACAGGATCATCGTGCCGACGGTGCATCGTGTTGGTCGTGAGTTCATGACCGACTGTCGCAAGTTGATGAGGAAGATGCGATGACCTGGCGCACGTGGGTGGCCGAACAACTGCGAGCCTACACGCCGCTCACTGACATCATTCCGCCCAAGTACATGAGAGCGGCTGGCTCACTGACTGGTCGGCCTGACCAAGTGCCGTTCTTGATCGTGGAAGTCGGCGCAAACTACACCGGCCCGTACCCTAGTGTGAGCGAGCAGGATTTGTACGTACACGTGCACGACGAGCCTGGGGACTTCATGCGAATCGATGATGCGATCGACAAGGTTCGGCTCGCATTGATGTCTGGGGAGGATGTCCAGACTGCGCCGGTCCGCACAATCGATGGGGTTTCCTGTGCGTGGCAGAATGACTCACGCGACCTGTCGGATGACATGTACGGGACAATCTACAAGACCGCGACCTTCACATTGAGAGGATTGATGACCGATGCGTGACGTCACATACACCGGTACAGCAGATGCGCGGACGCTGACTGGCGAGGATTGGGAGCGTCTGGGCGTCAGCAAGCAGAAGGATGTCACCTGGGCGTCTGGCGAGACTGTCTCGGTGACCGACGCCGC
>Ga0126377_10000056_pt1 | contig 49533 bp, 44 predicted proteins | sample PanSoiMetPlot_22_FD_92647 | JGI IMG/M metagenome (GOLD analysis project Ga0126377, IMG submission 92647) | Tropical forest soil microbial communities from Panama - MetaG Plot_22 | ecosystem: Environmental > Terrestrial > Soil > Tropical forest > Bulk soil | place: Panama | collected 2016-02-17 | reverse complement strand
CTCGCCACCCGCTTCCCCGCCGCCCAGGCCGCGCGGATCCTCGACCTGCTGCTGGACCAGGCGCGCCTGGAGGCCACCCCGGTCGACGACCTCGCCGGGCTGCTGGTGATCTGACCGCGCGGGTCCCGCCGTGGCGGTCACGGCACGCCGGACCGGGCCGCCGGCACCCCGGGCCGCCGCGCCGGCGGGTGACCGGAGCGCGACCTGTGGGAGGTTTAGAGTCGGCGATCGGGGGTAGGGACGCGCCGTCGCCGACAACGGCGGCGTGACTGGGAGGTCGCCATGGAGACTCCGCCCGGTCGAGATGCGGATCCGTCCCGCTGACGCGGCACGGATCCGGGTGCAGGATCCCCGCCCCGCCGATGGGATGCCATGGAGGTCCGTCCGCGGCGACCGCGTACGCGCGGCCCGACCGCGACTGACGCTGGATCGGCTGGACGGGTCCGGCATGAACCGGGACCCCGCTTCCGGACTCCGGGCGGGGTCCCACCTTATCCTTCATCCTTCCCGCCCTTCCCGCCGGCCGCCCGGGGTCAGCCGCCCGGGCCGCCGACGGCGCGTCCGAGCAGGTCGCGGACGAGCGCCGGGTTGGCGCGCCCGCCGGTGGCGCGCATCACCTGGCCGACCAGCGCGCCGAGCACCCCCTGCTTGCCGCCGCGGTACTTGGCGACCAGCTCCGGGTTGGCCTGGACCACCTCGGCGACCACCGCCTCCAGCTCGGCGGCGTCGGACAGCTGCGCCAGGCCCTTGCGCTCCACGATCGTGCGCGGCGGCGCGTCGGAGGTGGCCATCTCGGCGAGCACGCCCTTGGCCGCGGTCGCCGAGATCTCGCCGCGGGCCAGCAGGTCGAGCAGCTCGCCGAGCCGCTGCGGGGTGATCAGCGTGCCGGCGAGCGTCTGGTCCTGCTCGTGCAGGACCCGCTGCAGCTCCCCCATCACCCAGGTGGCGACGACCTTCGGGTCGCGCCCGGCCGCGGCCGCCTCGAAGTACGCCAGCGTCCCCGGGTCGCGGGCCAGCCAGGCGACGGTGCGCGCGTCCAGCCCGGTCGCCGCCGCCAGCCGCGCGCGCCGCCCGGCGGGCAGCTCGGGCAGGGCCGAGCGCACCTGCTCGACCCACTCGGGCGTCGCCACGATCGGGGTGAGGTCGGGCTCGGGGAAGTACCGGTAGTCGGTCGCGTACTCCTTGGAGCGCATCGACGCCGTGCGCCCGGCGCCCTCGTCCCAGTGGCGGGTCTCCTGCACGATCGTGCCGCCGTCGCGCAGCACCGCCCGCTGGCGCTCGGCCTCGAACGCCACCGCCCGGTACAGGCTGCGCAGCGAGTTGAGGTTCTTCAGCTCGACCTTGGTCCCGAACCCGCCCGAGCCGACCGGGCGGATCGAGATGTTCACGTCGAAGCGCAGCGAGCCCTCCTCGAGCTTGGCGTCGGACACCTCCAGCGCGAGCAGCACCGCCCGCAGCTCCTCGGCGTACGCGCGCGCCTCCTCCGGCGAGCGCATGTCGGGCTCGGACACGATCTCGACCAGCGGGATCCCCGCGCGGTTGTAGTCCACCAGCGAGTACGCCGCGTCGTGGATGCGGCCCGTGGCGCCCACGTGCAGGCTCTTGCCGGTGTCCTCCTCCATGTGCACGCGCGTGATGCCGACCCGCCGCACCGCCCCGTCCAGCGGCACGTCCAGCCGGCCGCCGGTGCACAGGGGCTCGTCGTACTGGCTGATCTGGTAGTTCTTGGGCATGTCCGGGTAGAAGTAGTTCTTGCGGTGGAACTGCGAGCGGCCGGCGACGGTGCAGTTGAGCGCCAGCCCGATGCGCGCGGCCCACTCGATCGCGCGGCCGTTGACGACCGGGAGCGAGCCGGGCTCGCCGAGGCAGACCGGGCACACCTGGCTGTTGGGCGGCGCCCCGAACGCGGTCGGGCAGGCGCAGAACATCTTGGTCGCGGTCGCCAGCTCGCAGTGCGTCTCGATGCCGATGACCGTCTCGTGGTGGCGGGTCCCGGTGGTCGGCTCCGCGGTCGCGGTCATGGGGTGGTCGCCTCCTCGCCGGGGCGGTCGCCGCGTTCCCGGCCGCCCGCCCGCTCCGCGCGGGCGAGCACCTGCGACGGGCGGTTGTCGAAGCCGAGGTCCTGCTCGAGCGCGTGCGCGGCGCGCAGCATCGTCGCCTCCCCCAGCACCGGCGCGACGAGCTGCAGGCCGACCGGCAGGCCGTCCTCGTCGGCCAGGCCCGCGGGGATCGACACGGCCGCGGTGCCGGCCAGGTTCACCGGGACGGTGAACACGTCCGACAGGTACATCGCCAGCGGGTCGTCGGCCCGCTCGCCGATCCGGAACGCCGTGGTCGGGGAGGTCGGGCCCACCAGCAGGTCCAGGCCCCGCTCCTGCCAGGCGCGCTCCAGGTCCCGCACCACCAGCGTGCGGACCTTCTGCGCCCGCCCGTAGTAGGCGTCGTAGTAGCCGGCGGACAGCGCGTAGGTGCCGAGCATGACCCGGCGCTTGACCTCGGCGCCGAACCCCTGCGAGCGGGTGCGCAGCATCATCTCCACCACGTCGGGGGCGCCCTGCGCGCGCAGGCCCCAGCGCACGCCGTCGTAGCGGGCCAGATTGGAGGAGCACTCGGCCGGGGCGATCAGGTAGTAGGCGCTCAGCGCGTACTCGAACGACGGCAGGGAGACCTCGTCGAGCCGCGCGCCCAGCTTGTCCAGCCGGGTGAGCGCCTCGTCGACGCGGGCGCGCACCCCGGGCTGGACGCCGCCGCGCAGGAACTCGGCGACCACGCCGATGCGCAGGCCCTCGACCCCCCGCTCCAGCCCGGAGGTGAGGTCGGGCGCCGGCGCGTCGATCGAGGTCGAGTCGAGCGGGTCGTGCCCGGCGATCGCCTCCACCAGCAGCGCCGCGTCGCGGACCGTGCGCGTCAGCGGGCCGACCTGGTCCAGGGAGGAGGCGAACGCGATCAGGCCGTAGCGGCTCACCAGCCCGTAGGTCGGCTTGACCCCGACCACCCCGCACAGCGACGCCGGCTGGCGGATGGACCCGCCGGTGTCGGTGCCGATGCCCAGCGCCGCGTGGCCGGCCGCGACCGCCGCCGCCGAGCCGCCGCTGGAGCCGCCGGGCACCCGCCCGGGGTCCCAGGGGTTGCGGGTCGGCCCGAACCCGGAGTTCTCGGTCGAGGACCCCATCGCGAACTCGTCCATGTTGGTCTTGCCGACCACCACCGCGCCCGCCTCACGCAGCCTGGCGACCACGGTCGCGTCGTACGGCGGCAGGTAGCGGTCGAGGATGCGCGAGCCGGCGGTGGTGCGGATCCCGCGTGCGCAGAGCACGTCCTTGAGCGCCAGCGGGACGCCGGCGAGCGGGCCGAGCGGGGCGCCGCGGGCGCGGTCGTCGTCCACGGCGCGGGCCTGGGCGAGCGCGTGCTCCGCGGTCACGGTCAGGAACGCGTGGATCCGCCCGTCGGTCGCGGCGATCCGCTCCAGCGCCGCCTCGGTCGCCTCGACCGCGCTCAGCTCGCCCGCCGCCAGCCGGGCGGCCAGCTCGGCCGCGCTCAGGTCGGCCAGCGCGGCCTGCGGCGGCACCCCCCCGCTCACGCCTCCTCCTCGAGGATCCGCGGCACCTTGAAGCGGTCCTGCTCGACCTCTGGCGCGGTCGACAGCGCCGCGGCCTGCGGCAGGCACGGCCCGGGCACGTCGGCCCGCCAGACGTTGGCCATCGGCACCGCGTGCGCGGTCGGCTCGACGTCCTCGGTGGCGAGCTGTCCGAGCTTGTCCGCCTCCTCGAGGATCACGCCGAGCTGGGTGGCGAAGCGGTCCAGCTCCTCCTCGCTGAGCGCCAGGCGGGCGAGGCGGGCGACGTGCTCCACCTCGGCGCGGCTGATCGGCATCCTTGGTCCCTCCACGTGCGCACGGTGCCCGCGGGGCGGGCGGCGCCTGCGTCCACGGCGGTCGAGCCGCCGGCCGGCCGGCTGCGCGGCCGCCCCACCCTACCGAACCCGCCCGTCCCGGGTCGGCCCGCCCCCACCGCCGGCCGGCGCGGGTCCGCAGGGCTCCAGGCCCGGGCGGGTCGCGGCGCCGGTCAGCGCGAGCCGTAGGCGTTGCGCAGCTCCGGGTCCTCCACGGCCCGGTGGACGGCGCGGGCGACCCGGCGCTGGAAGGCGACCCCCGCGGCGATCCCCACGCCGGCGAAGGACAGCAGCGGCCAGGTCTGGCCGTGGAGCAGCTCCAGCAGCAGGCCCATCAGCACCGGCAGCAGCGCGAGCAGGATCGCCTGCATCGCCCAGCCGCTGGCCAGGCCCGTGAAGCCGGTGGCGCGCGCCCACTCGGCACGGGGCCGGCGCGCGCGGGCGTCGGGCGCGTCCAGCGCCCGCTTGCCGGCGACCACCAGGCGCTCGGGCTGCAGCCGCCACCACGCGAACACGAGCAGCGACAGCAGCGTCACCCCCAGCGCGCCGGTCACCGCCAGGCTCGGCGGCAGCGGCCGGACGGCGCCGAAGGGGTGCAGCCCGGTGGTCACCATCGCCGCGGCGAGCAGGCCGGCGAGCGCGAACTGCAGGCGCACCCGGCGGACGATCACGTCGGGGTCGGGACCCCCGCCGCCCGGCCCGGGGCGCAGCCCGCGCGGCTCCCATGGGGTGAAGCCGTCAGCCATCCGTCACCTCCGCGTGCGAGCGCCACCGACGATGGTGCCACCACCGCCGCTCCAGGTCACCCGTTGCCGTCCGCGGGCCCCTCGTCCCCGCCCGGGCCGCCGGTGGCCAGCAGCTGCCGGAACCCCTCCTCGTCCAGGGTCGGGACCTTCAGCTCGTGCGCCCGGTCGGCCTTGGCGCCCGGGTCGGCGCCGACGACCACGTAGTCGGTGCGCTTGGAGACCGACGACGCGACGCGGCCGCCGCGCTCCTCGACCGCCCGGGCGGCCTGCTCGCGGGTCCAGCCGTCCAGGCCTCCGGTGAGCACGACCGCCCTGCCCTGGAGGACCTGCGGCACGCCGCCGCCGGCCGGCTCCTCGGCGTGCGTGCCGACGCCCGCCTCGACCAGGCGGCGCAGCAGGTCGCGGTTGCGGTCGGTGGCGAACCAGGCGCGCACGCTCGCGGCGATGGTGGGGCCGATGCCGTCCACCGCGACCAGCTCCTCCTCGCCGGCGGCGGCCAGCCGGTCCAGGGTCCGGAAGTGGCGCGCGAGCAGCTCGGCGACGGTCCAGCCGACGTGGCGGATGGACAGCCCGACCAGCAGCCGGTGCAGCGGGCGGGACCGGGACGCGTCGATCGCGGCCAGCAGGTTGGCGGTGCTGCGGTCCTTGAAGCCCGGCAGGCCGGCGAGGTCGTCGGCGCCGATCAGGTAGATGTCGGCCGCGTCGTGGAGGCTGCCCGCGGCGATCAGCGCGCGGACCGTCTCCTCGCCGAGGTGCTCGACGTCCATCGCCCCCCGGGAGGCGAAGTGGACCAGGGTCGCCCAGCGCTGCGTCGGGCAGCCGGTGGTGTTGGGGCAGCGCGTGACCGCCTCGCCCTCCGGCCGCACCAGCGGGGTGCCGCAGTCGGGGCAGGCGTCGGGCATCCGCCAGGGCTCGGCGCCGGGCGGGCGCCTGGCCAGCACCGGGCCGACCACCTCGGGGATCACGTCGCCGGCCTTGTGGACGAACACGGTGTCGCCGACGCGGACGTCCTTGCGCGCCACCTCGTCCTCGTTGTGCAGGGTCGCCAGCCCGATCCTCGAGCCGGCCACCAGCACCGGCTCCAGCACCGCGAAGGGGGTCGCCGCGCCGGTCCGCCCGATCGACACCTGGATGTCCTCGAGCAGGGTGGTGCGCTCCTCCGGGGGGAACTTGTACGCGATCGCCCAGCGCGGCGCCTTGGAGGTGTGGCCCAGCTCCTCCTGCTGGCGGTGGGAGTCGACCTTGACGACCACGCCGTCGACCTCGTACCGCAGGTCGTGGCGGTGCCCGCCCCAGTGGTCGACGAACGCCTGGACCTCCGCGAGCGTGCCGAGCCGCCGGGTCTCGTCGGGGACCGGGAGCCCGCACCCGCGGCACCAGTCCAGGAACTGCCAGTGGGTGTCGAAGCGCAGCCCCTCGGCGATCCCGAAGGAGTGGCACAGCATGGCCAGCGGCCGGCTGCCGGTGATCCTGGGGTCCTTCTGGCGCAGCGCCCCGGAGGCGGCGTTGCGCGGGTTGGCGAAGACCTGCCGGCCCTCGTCGGCCTGCTGGCGGTTGAACGCCTCGAACGCGGCGGTCGGGAAGTAGATCTCGCCGCGCACCTCCACGACCTCGGGCGGGTCGGCGGTGGCCAGCCGCTGGGGGACCGAGCCGATCGTGCGCACGTTGGGGGTGATGTCCTCGCCCAGCTCGCCGTCGCCGCGGGTGGCGGCCTGGGTGAGGCGGCCGCGCTCGTAGGTGAGCGAGACCGCGATGCCGTCGATCTTCAGCTCGCAGACGTACCCGGCGACCGGGCGCACGGCGCGCTCGGTGCGCGCGCCCCAGGCGACCAGCTCCTCGGGCGAGAACGCGTTGTCCAGCGACTGCATGCGGGTGCGGTGGCGGACGGGCGCGAACGCCGCCGACGGCGGGGCGCCGACCCGCTGCGTCGGCGAGTCGGGGGTGACGAGGTCCGGCCAGGCCGCCTCGAGCGCGCGCAGCTCCTGCATGAGCTGGTCGTACTCGGCGTCGGCCATGTCCGGGTCGCTGAGCACGTGGTAGCGGTAGGACGCGTCCACCAGGCGCGCCCGCAGCTCGTCGGCGCGGACCGCCGCGTCGCCGGGCGCGAGCTGCTCGGGCGGGGGCGGCTCGGGCGAGGTTGACGGAGACGACAAGCGACACTCCCGCAGATCGTGGCCTTGCCGGACAGTATCGCCCACCTTCCCGACACGCGGGGCGGCCGCCGTGTCGGTGGCGGCGCGGATCGACCGGAACTGCTCGCCAACCCGCCCCGCCGGTCCTATGCTCGGGAGGTTCTGCATGGATCCCGGGAGCAAGACGCCCAGCCTGACGGACGAGCCGTGGACGGACCTTTCGATCTCGACCGATACCTGTCGCTGCCGCGGGTGGAGGGGCTCGCGCTGTCCCCCGACGGCAGCCGCCTGGTCACCACCGTCGCCACGGTCAGGCCCGACGGCAAGCGGTTCGTCACCGCCCTGTGGGAGCTGGACCCCGGCGGGCGCCGCCCGCCGCGGCGCCTCACCCGTTCGGCCGCCGGCGAGTCCGGCCCGGTGTTCCTGCCCGGCGGCGACCTGCTGCTGCGGTCTGCCCGCGCCGACCCCGAGGCCGAGCCCCGGCCCGGGGCCGGGGAGGACGACGAGGAGCCGCAGGCGCTGTGGCTGCTGGCCACCGGCGGCGGCGAGGCCCGGCAGGTGGCGCGGACGCCCGCGGGGATCGACGCCGTCCGGGTCGCCCGCGCCGCCGGCACGGTCGTGTACCGCACCGCCCTGCACCCCGGGGCGACAACCCTCGACCAGGACGAGCGCGCCGCTAGGGCGCGCAAGGACGCCGGCGTCGGCGCGCAGCTGTTCGACGGCTACCCGATCCGGTTCTGGGACCACTACCTCGGGCCGCGCCAGCAGCGGCTGTTCGCCACGGACCCGCCCGCGCAGGACGGCGGGCGGCTGGAGCCCGGGCGGGACCTCACGCCCGAGCCGGGGTTCGCCCTGGACGAGGCGGAGTTCGACGTCACGCCGGACGGCGGCACGGTGGTCACCACCTGGCGGTTGCCGGACGCCCACGCGCCGCGCAACCAGCTGGTCGCGATCGACACCGCCGGCGGCGGGCGGCGCGTGCTCGTGGACGACCCGCAGGCCTGGCACGCCGGACCGGCCTGCTCCCCGGACGGCCGGCTGGTCGCCTACCTGCGCGAGTCCCACGGGGACCGGGACCACGGGCCGGACGTCACGCTGTGGCTGGTCGACCTCGGCACCGGCGAGCGCCGCGAGGCGCTGCCCGGCGCCGAGCTGTGGCCGAGGGACCTCGCCTGGGCGCCGGACGGCGGCGCCCTGTACCTGGTCGCCGACCGGCAGGGGCTCGCGCCCCTGTTCCGGCTGGACCTGACCGGCGCGGACCCGGCCGGCTGGCGCCTCACCCGGCTGGCCGCCGACGGCGCCTACGCGGCGCCCCGCCCCTGCCCCGACGGCGACCGCGTGTACGCGCTGCGCGACACGCCGGCCGCGCCGCCGGGCGCGGTCGTGCTGGACGCGCGCGCCGCCGACCAGGCCGGCCGGCCGCTGCCGTCACCCGGGCTGCCGCTGGAGGTCCCGGGCGGCGTGACCGCGCTGCCGGCGCGCGCCGCCGACGGCACCCCCGTCCGGTCCTGGCTGGTCCTGCCGCCGGGCGCGAGCGCCGCGTCCCCCGCGCCGCTGGTGGTGTTCATCCACGGCGGCCCGCTCAGCTCGTGGAACGGCTGGAGCTGGCGGTGGAACCCCCACCTGCTCGCCGCGCGCGGCTACGCGGTGCTGCTGCCCGACCCGGGGCTGTCCACCGGCTACGGGCAGGGGTTCTCCGAGCGCGGCCGCGGCCGCTGGGGGGACGAGCCGTTCACCGACCTGATCGCCGCGGTCGACGCCGCGGTCGCCCGGCCGGACGTCGACCAGACCCGCACGGCCGCGATGGGCGGCTCCTTCGGCGGCTACATGGCCAACTGGGTCGCCGGCTCCACCAGCCGCTTCCGCTGCATCGTCACGCACGCGAGCCTGTGGTCGCTGGAGCAGTTCCACGGCACGACCGACGAGGCGACCTGGTGGCGGCTGGAGTTCGGCGCGCCCGAGCGGCAGCCGGAACGCTACCGCGCCCACTCCCCCGACCGGCTCGCGCCGGGCATCCGCACGCCGATGCTGGTGATCCACGGCGAGCTGGACTACCGCGTGCCGATCGGCGAGGCGCTGCGCCTGTGGACCGACCTGGAGCGGTTCGGGGTGGCCGCCAGATTCCTGTACTTCCCCGACGAGAACCACTGGATCCTCAAGCCGCCGAACATCCGCGTCTGGTACGAGACGGTCTTCGCCTTCCTGGACCATCACGTCCTGGGCAAGGACTGGTCCCGCCCGGCGCTGCTGTGAGCACGGGCCGAGTGCCACCACGAGGATCGGCCGACCGGCGCGAGGCAGGCGGAGCGGGCCGCGTGCCTCCCCGGGCCCCGGCCGCCGGGCACGAGGCCGGCGGAGCCGGCGCCACCGGCGCGGTGCCGCAGGCGCGGCTGGTCAGGGTGGTGCAGGCGCTGGACCGCGCCTGGCTCGGCGCCAAGCTGCGCTGCGGGCTGCTCGGCCCGGTCGAGGTGCACGCCTACCGGGGCCACGGCACGACCACCACCCTGTGGTGCCGCGGCCGGGTGCTCGAGTCGACCGGCGTGGTGCGCTCGCGGGCGCGCGACACCTCCCTGCAGAACCTGCGCAACATGGCCCGCCGGTTCGTCTCCGACGACATCCCGGGCGCGCGCGTGCGCGTGCGCTTCGGCGCCCTGGAGCAGGAGGTCGTCGCCGACGACGAGGGCTACCTCGACGTGTGCCTGCGGCTGCCCGAGCCGCTGCCGCCCCGGACCCGGTGGCACGACGTCCAGCTCGAGCTGCTGGCACCGATGGCCCGCGGCCAGACCGGCGCGCGGGCGGTCGCGAGCGTGCTGGTCCCGGTGGGCGCGCGCTTCGGCGTGATCAGCGACCTGGACGACACCGTCCTGGACTCGGGCGTGACCGAGCCGCTGCGGATGCTGCGGATCGCGCTGCTGTCCAACGCGCACCGGCGGCTGCCGTTCGAGGGGGTGGCGAGCTTCTACCGGGCGCTCCAGCGCGGCCCGGACGGCCACGGGTACAACCCGATCTTCTACGTCTCCTCGAGCCCCTGGAACCTGTTCGACCTGCTCGAGGACTTCCTGCACGTCCACGGGATCCCGCGCGGCCCGCTGTTCCTGCGCGACTTCAGCGCGCGCGGCCTGCGGCAGCCCGCCGAGCGCCACAAGCTGTCGGTGATCCGGTCGCTGCTGGCCACCTACCCCGATCTGCCGTTCGTGCTGATCGGCGACAGCGGCGAGCGGGACCCGGAGATCTACCAGCAGGTCGCGCACGAGCACCCCGGCCGGGTCCTGGCGGTGTACATCCGCGAGGTGACCCACGGCCGGCGGCACGACGCCACGCTCGCGATCGCGCGGGAGCTGCGCGGCCACGGCGTCGAGCTGCTCGTCGGCGAGGACACGGCCGCGGCCGTCGGGCACGCCCGCGCGCGCGGGCTGATCGCCCCCGACGCCGACGCCGGCCCGGCCCCCGGCCGCGGCCGGCGGCGCTCCGGGGGGTACGCGGCCGCGCTGCGCGCGGGCGGGGACGGCGGCGCCCAGCGGCGGGCGCGCGGGAGCTGATGCGGCCGCCTCAGGCCGTCGCGGTCACGGTGCCGCCGCCGAGCACCACGTCGCCGTCGTACAGGACGCCCGCCTGGCCGGGGGCGACCGCGCCGACCGGCTCGTCCAGCTCGAGCCGGACCCTGCCGCCGGGCCCGGGGCGGACCTCGCAGCCCATCTCCGAGCCGTGCGCGCGCAGCCGGACGGCGGCACGCCCGCGGCGCAGGCCGGCGCCGTCGGTCGAGCTGGTCCGCTCGAGCACGACCACGCGGATCGCGAGCTGCTCCCGGTCGCCGACCACCACGGTCCCGGTCGCCGGCTGGATCGACAGCACGTAGCGCGGGCCCGGCGCGCTCACGCCCAGGCCGCGGCGCTGCCCGACGGTGTACCGGTAGGCGCCCCGGTGGTGGCCGAGCACCCGGCCGGCGGGGTCGACGACCGTGCCGGGGCGGCGGCCGAGCCGGCGCTCCAGCCAGCCGGCGGTGTCCCCGTCGGGGATGAAGCACACGTCGTGGGACTCGGGCTTGGCCGCGGTGCGCAGCCCCAGCTCGGCGGCGAGCGCGCGGACCTCGGGCTTGGCGAGCCCGCCGAGCGGCAGCTCCAGGTGCGCCAGCTGCGCGGGACCGAGCATGTACAGCACGTACGACTGGTCCTTGGCCGCGTCGGCCGCGCGCAGCAGCCGGCCCCCGGCGACCCGCGCGTAGTGGCCGGTGGCGAGCGCGTCGAACCCCAGGGCGAGCGCCCGCTCCAGCAGCCCGGCGACCTTGACCCGCTCGTTGCAGCGCGCGCACGGGTTGGGCGTGCGGCCACGCTCGTACTCGGCGGCGAAGTCCTCCACGACGGCCTGCCGGAACCGGTCGGTGAGGTCCCACACGTAGAACGGCACGCCGAGCGTGGCGGCCACGCGCCGGGCGTCGTCGGCGTCGGCGAGCGTGCAGCAGCCCCTGCCCTGCACCTGCTCGGCGGCAGGGGTGCCGGCGAGCTTCAGGTGGACGCCGGTGACGTCCCAGCCCGCCCGCACCAGCAGCGCCGCCGCGGTCGAGGAGTCCACCCCCCCGCTCATCGCCACCAGCACCCGGCGGGGAGGGTTGCCGGCCGCGGTCATGCCGATCCCGCCCGGACGGGGGCGAGCTGGCCGGCGGCGTGGGCGACCGCGGCGACGGCGGCGTCGACGTCGGCCTCTGCGGAGCCGTGCCCGAGGCTGAGCCGCAGGGTCTGGCGGGCCTGCGGCTCGTCGCGGCCCATCGCGAGCAGCACGTGCGAGGCGCTCGCCGCCCCGCTCGCGCAGGCCGAGCCCGCCGAGCACGCGACCCCTCGGCGGTCCAGCAGCAGCAGGACGTCCTCGTTGCGCAGGCCGGGCAGGCGCACCGACAGCAGCCCGGGCAGGCCACCGTCCGGGTCGCCGTTGACCTCCATGCCCGGCACCGCACGCGCCAGCCCGTCGCGGAGCCGGTCGCGCAGCGCGCGCAGGCGCGGCCCGGCCTGCGCCCGCTCGGCCAGCGCGGCGGCGGCCGCCGCCCCGAAGCCGGCGATCGCTGCGGCCGGGAGCGTCCCCGAGCGCAGCCCGCGCTCCTGGCCGCCGCCGTGCAGCAGCGGCCGCAGGCCGGTGCCGCGGCGGACCACCAGCGCGCCCACCCCGGTGGGGCCGCCGAGCTTGTGCGCCGCGAGCGCCGCCAGGTCGATGCCGTCCCGCCCGACGTCGATCCCGGGCACGCCGGCCGCCTGCACCGCGTCGCACAGCAGCGGCGCGCCGGCCGCGTGGGCGTGCTCGGCCGCGGCCGCGACCGGCTGGACGGTGCCGACCTCGTTGTTGGCCGCCATCACCGCGACCAGCGCGGTCGCGCCGGGGACCGGCAGCGCCGCCAGCGCGTCGAGCCGCACGCGCCCGCCGCCGTCGACCGGCGCGGTCCGCACCACGGCGCCGGCGTCCTGCGCGGCCCACGCGGCCGCGTCCAGCACGGCGTGGTGCTCGACCGCGGAGACGACCACCGTCCTGGCGCCGGCCGGCCGGGCGAGCACGGCGCCCTTGACCGCGAGGTTGTCGGCCTCGGTCCCGCCGGAGGTGAAGACCACCTCGTCAGGGTGCGCCCCCACCAGCGCCGCGACCTGCTCCCGGGCGGTCTCGACCGCCGCGCGCGCGGCGCGGCCGGGGGCGTGCTGGCTGGAGGCGTTGGCCGCGGGCCGCCGCAGCAGCGGGAGCATCGCGGCGAGCGCCTCGGCGCGCAGCGGCGCGGTCGCGGCGTAGTCGAGGTACGCGCCGGGCACCGTCACCCCCGCCCCTGGTTGCCGGGCGGCTCGATCGTCTGCCCCGGCGGACCCGGGTTCGGCCCGCCCGGGCCCGGGAGCTGGCCCGGGGGCTGGCCGGGCGGACCCGGCGGCTGGCCGGGGATCGTGGACCCGGGGGTGGTCGAGGGGGGCGGCAGGAAGGTGTAGGTGAGGTGATCCGCGGGGGGCGGGAAGTCCTCGGGGGGCGCGCCCTGCAGCGCGGCCGCCATGTAGTCGTGCCAGATCATCGTCGGGAACGAGCCGCCGGTCACGTGGTCGAGCTGGTTGATCGTGAACCGGAACTCCCCCTTCGGGTTGCCGATCCAGACCGCGGTCGACAGCTGCGGCGTGTACCCGACGAACCAGGCGTTGGCGTAGTTCTGTGAGGTGCCGGTCTTGCCGGCGGCGGGCCGGCCGAGCTGCCCGTTGCGCGCCGCGGTGCCGGCCTGGATCACGCCCTTGAGCACCTGGGTGGTCTCGTAGGCGAGCGCCTCGGGGATCCGGCGGACGCCCTTGGAGGCCTCCTCCCAGACGAGCTGGCCGGTGCTGCGGCGGATCACCTTGGTCACGGCCGTCGGGCGGTGGTAGATCCCGCCGCTGGCGAGCGTCGAGTAGGCGCTGGCCATGTCGATCACCCGCACGCTCGTGCCGCCGAGCGCGATCGCCGGCGCGTGCCGGTCGGCCCTGCGGATCGTGACGCCCAGCCTGGCGGCCATCGCGGCGACCTTCTCCGGGCAGACCTTGCCCATGACGCGGGCGTAGACGCCGTTCACCGACCTGGCGGTCGCCTCGCGCAGGCTGATGGGCCCGCTGCCGCTGCCCTCGTAGTTCTGCGGCGCCCAGTCGGTGATGCCGCAGATGTCGGTGCCCATGGGGATGCCGGAGGACTCCCACAGCGAGTCGGGCGAGATGCCTTCGCTGAGCGCGGTGGCCAGCACGAACGTCTTGAACGACGAGCCCGGCGAGCGGCGCGCCTGCCAGGCGTAGTTGTACTTGGCCGTGCGGTAGTTGCGCCCGCCCACCATCGCCCGGATCGCGCCCGTGCGCGGGTCGATCGACACCAGCCCGGCGTCGGCACGCCCGTCGGCCGGGAGGCGGTTCTTGACCGCGGCCTCGGCGGACTCCTGCATCATGGGGTCCAGGGTGGTGTAGATCTTCAGGCCGCCCTCGAACAGGGCCCGCTTGCGCTCCTCGTAGCTCCCGCCGAGGCGGCGGTCGCCGGTGCGGTCGCTCTTGGCCCTGCTGAGGCGGTCGCCCGGCGGGTCGCCGAGCAGGTGCTGCTTGATGTAGTCGATGAAGAAGGGGTACTTGCCGGCGGGCGGCCGGGGCGGCTTCACCCGCACCGGCGCCGCCTTGGCGCGCGCGGCGACCTGGGGGTCGACCTTGCCCTGCGCGACCATGAGGTCGATCACAGCGTTGCGCAGCTGCCGGCAGCGCTCGCGCACCGTGCGGTTGGTGGACCGCGGGTTGACCCCCTCGGGCGAGCGGATGATGCCTGCGAGCAGCGCCGCCTCGTGCAGCATGAGCTTCTTGACGGACTTGCCGAAGTAGCCCTGGGAGGCGGCCTCGACCCCGTAGTAGCCGGAGCCGAAGTACACCAGGTTGAGGTAGTCCTCGAGGATCTGGTGCTTGGTCGTGCGCGTCTCCAGCTGCGCGGCGAGCGCCGCCTCCTTGATCTTGCGGACCAGGGAGATGTCCTTGAGGTCCGGGTAGCTGTTGCGGATGAGCTGCTGGGTGATGGTGCTGCCGCCCTGGGCGGTGCGGCCCTTGACGAGGTTGGCGAGCGCCGCGCGCACGATGCCGCGCTCGTCCACCCCCTTGTGCTCGTAGAAGCGCTCGTCCTCGACGGAGATCACCGCGTCCTGCATGAGCTTGGGGATCTCCTCGAGCTTGAGGACGATCCGGTCCTGCTCGTCGCGGAGCACCGCGATCCGGTTGCCGTAGCGGTCGAAGACCTCGGTCCGCTCGGGCCGCCGGAGCTTGTCCAGGGCGCCGAGGTCGGGCAGGCCGGCCTCCGCGGCGGTGACGCGGCCGGCGAGGAGCATCCCGGCGGGCAGCGCGACGCCGCCGCCGAGCAGGGCGGTGAGGACCAGCGCCACGGCGATCGGGCGGAGGAACCGCATCACGCCCTCGCGGTGCTCGTCGGGCGGCTCGGCCAGGGACGTGACCACCGCCGCCGCGGCGCGCGTGGCCTGCTTGGACTCGATCGCCTCGCGCCGCGCCGCCCGAGTCGCCTCGCGCCGCGCCCGCCGCGCGTTCCGGCGCACGTGGCGCTCCCTGGCCTGGACGGCGGCGGCCGGCCGCACGGGCGCCGGCTCCCGCCCGTTGCCGGACGACGGCACGGTGGGCGCGGGGCGGACCGGGGCGGCGGGGGCCGGCGGGCCCTGCACCCTGCCCCCTGCCGGGCCGGGCGGGGACCACTCCGAGCCCGCGGGCGGCGCGGCGGCGGGCGCCTTCCGCGGCGGCGCCGGCCCCCCGGCCGCAGGCGGGGACGCCGGTCCGGCCACCCGACCGGCCAGGGGTGGCAGCGGCGGCGGCACGGCGCGGGCGGGCGGCGGCACGGGCGGCGGGCCGCCCGCGGGCGCCCCGGGAGCCGGGGCGGACGGGCGGGTGGCCGGCGCCGGCCTGGGGCTGCCGGCGGGCCGTGCCTCGGTCGCTGCCGACGCCGCGCGGGCAGCGCGGGCCGCCCGGTCGGCGCGGCGCGCGGCAGCCGCATCCCGCAGCCGTGACCACCGCGTGGAGACCGAGCCCGTCAGGCGGCGCGGGACGGCGAGGGTCAGCGCGAGCAGCTCGGCGAGGTAGGTCCGCAGCCCCTGGCGGGCCGCGGCGCGGCGGGCGTCCGCCTCGCGCAGCTCCGCCTCGGCGACCGCGACCGCGCGCTGGGCCGCGGACAGGTAGCCGCGGGTCCCGGTCAGGCTCACCGCCCAGCCGCCCAGCTCCATGTCGGCGGCGCGCAGCCGCGCCGTGATCCGCCGCCGCCTGAAGACCAGCAGCGGGTGCCGCCAGATCGTGGCCAGCACGGCCGGCACCTGGCCGCTGGGCGGCGAGCCGCTGGCGCGCGCGAGCTGCGCCAGCCGGGCCTCGGCCGCGCGCCGCTCCGCGAGCGCGCGCGCCAGGAAGCTCGGGGCCGGCCGGGAGCGCAGGTAGACCGCGGCGGCGGCGCCGAGCAGCGCGCGCGCCTCCCGGACACGGCGGCGTAGCGCCGGGCTCTCCAGCGTGAGCGTCACGAGCAGCACGAACGACCGGAACGCGGCGCGGGCGGCCCGGCCGAAGGTGGATTCCTGGTTGGTGGCCATCGGGTTCGCCGGAGCTGCCTCCCCGGGCTGGACTGGACGATCGGCGTGGCGGCCGTCGCAGCTCACACGAGGACGGGCCGCGGCGCCGCCGGCCGACCGCAGCGTACCAGCCGCGCCCGGAATAGGCTGGCGGCACCGGTCCGCCCTGCCGCCTACCCTCCACGACCCCGTGACCACATCCTCCGGCCATCCGGGCGCCGGCACCCCGCACCCGCTCCCCGTCCCCGCCGGGCTCCCGCCGGCGGCGCCGCCGCCCGCCGGCGGGAACGAGCTGCGCCGCGACCCGTTCACGGGCCGCTGGACGGTCATCGCCGCGGGCCGCGGCGCACGGCCCAGCTCGTTCCACCGGACGGCGCGCCGGCCGCGCGGGCCGCTCGGATGCCCGTTCTGCGGGGGCAACGAGCATCTCACCCCGCCGGAGATCTGGGCCGACCGGGCGCCGGGCACACCGCCCGACACGCCCGGCTGGCGCATCCGGGTGGTGCCGAACAAGTTCGCGGCGTTCAGCGGCGGGGCCACCGGCGCCCCGGTCCGCGACGGGCGGATGCCGGCGGCCGGCGCCCACGAGGTGATCGTCCACGGGCCCGAGCACCGCACCGGGCTGCTGGACCTCGAGCCGGGGACGCTGGCGGCCGCGGTCGGCGCCTGGCGCCGGCGGCTGGCGCACCACGCCGCCGGGCCGCTCGGGTCGGTGGTCGTGATCGTCAACGACGGCCGCGAGGCCGGCGCCTCCCTGGAGCACTCCCATGCGCAGGTGTTCGCGACCGCGCTGCGCCCCGAGCTGGTCCAGGCCGAGGTCGACCGGCTGGCCTGCGGGAGCTGCGCGGCGTGCGAGCTGGTCGCCGGCGAGCGCGCGGGCGGCGTGCGGCTGGTCCGCGACGCCGACGGCCTGGTCACCACCTGCCCGTGGGCGAGCCTGCTGCCGTTCGAGTCGCTGCTGCTGCCCGGCCGCCACAGCCCCCGGCTGGAGGCCGACCCCGCCACCGGCGACCAGGCGCTGGCCGCCGGGGTCGCCGACGCGCTCGCCCGCCTGCGCGCCGCGGTCGGGCACCACCCGCCGGTCAACCTGGTCGTGCACTCCGCGCCACCGGGCGTCGCCGACTTCCACTGGCACCTGCACGTGCTGCCGCGTCTGGCCACGCTGGGCGGGTTCGAGCTGGGCACCGGCGTGCTCATCAACGTCGTGGACCCCGACCACGCCGCGGCGCGGCTGCGCGCGGCCGCGCGGAAGGCGCCGCCCCTCAGCGACCGCTGAACGAGGCCTTGCCGGGGCCGTGCTCGGCGAACGACGCCATCCCCACCTGGGCGTCCTCGGTGGCGAACAGCGCCTGGAAGGCGTGCCGCTCCAGCAGCAGCCCCTGGTCGACGCCCACGTCCAGGCCGCCGTCGATGGCCTGCTTGGCGGCGCGCAGCGCCAGCAGCGGCCCGCGGGCGTAGCGCGCCGCCGCGGCACATGCCTGCTCGTACACCTCGCCGGGCGGGAACACCGCGTCGACCAGCCCGATCGCGAGCGCCTCGTCGGCGCCGACCGGGCGGCCCGAGAAGATCAGCCGCTTGGCCCGCGCCGCGCCGATCAGGCGCGGCAGCCGCTGCGTGCCGCCCGCGCCGGGGATGATGCCGAGCAGGATCTCCGGCTGGCCGAGCTGCGCGTCGGCGGCCGCGTAGCGGAAGTCCGCGGTCAGCGCCAGCTCGCACCCGCCGCCGAGCGCGTAGCCGTCGACCGCGGCGACGACCACCTTGGGGATGCGGGCGATCGCGGTGAAGGCCGCCTGGAGGCGCGCGGTGCGCGCCGAGATCTCCCCGTAGGAGCGGCCCTGCATCTCCTTGACGTCGGCCCCGGCGGCGAACACGCGCGGCCCGCCCCAGAGCACGACCGCGCCCACGTCCCGGTCGTCCGCGACCTGCCCGGCCGCCTCGGTCAGCTCGTCCTGGACCTGGAAGCTGAGCGCGTTGACCTTGGGCCGGTCCAGCCGGATGGTCGCCACGCGCGTGCTCGGGTCGACCTCGACGCGGACGAACTCGGCCATCCCGACCTCCCTTGTCGACCGGGGGACCCGCAGCTGCTCAGGTCCCCCGGACCCCCTGGGGTGCGCGGCGGACCGGCGGCAGTCTACCGGCCGGCGGCCGCGCTAGGCTGCGGAGGTGCCGCCGACCCGGATCCCCGCGCAGGTCCTGGCGGCCGCGGCCGACCGGCGCTCGGGCGCGACGCCGATCGCGCTCGCCGCGGCCGACGGGCTGCTGGCCGTCGCCGACCGGCCGGAGCTGCTCGCCGAGGCCGTCCGGGTGCTGGTCGCCGGGCAGCCGGCGATGGCGCCGGTCTGGCACCTGGCCCGGGCGGCCCGCGCCGCCGACCCGCGCGCCGCGCTCGAAGCGCTGCGGGCGGCGCTGCGCGCCGACACACGGGCGGCCGTCATGGTCGCGCGCGCGTGGCTGGAGCAGGCGGGCGGCCCCGCGGCGACGCTGTCGTCCAGCTCGCTGGTCGACCAGGTGCTGGCGGGGCGCCGGCGGGCCGGTGAGGGCGAGCCGGCCGCGGCGGGGATCATCGGGGCCGACGCGATCGGCCCGCGGGCGCTGGTCAACGCGGCCGGGTCGGGCGCCCTTGCGGCGCGACTGCCGACCCTGGTGGTCGCCGTCCCCGCCAAGCTGGTGCCGGCCGGGCCCTTCGAGGGGATGCTGGCGCCCGGGTTCGAGCGCGTCCCGCTCGAGCGGTTCGCGGCGGTGGTCGTCGGCGCCGAGCTGCTGACCCCGCGCCAGGCCGGCCGGCGGGCCGCCGCGCTCGACCGGCCCGGTTGAGCCGCCGGGGTGAGCCGCCGGGGTGAGCCGCCGGCCGTCGGGCGGGATCAGCCGACGCGGACGACGAGCGCGTCGCCCTGCCCCCCGCCGCCGCACAGCGCGGCGGCGCCGGTCCCCCCGCCACGGCGGGCCAGCTCCATCGCCAGCGTCAGCACCAGCCGCGCGCCGCTCGCGCCGATCGGGTGCCCCAGCGCCACCGCGCCGCCGTTGACGTTGACGCGCTCGGGCACCAGCCCCAGCTCGGCGGCCGACCGGATCGCCACCGCGGCGAACGCCTCGTTGATCTCCACCAGGTCCAGGTCGGCGGGCGCCACGCCGGCTCGCTGGCAGGCCGCGGCGATCGCCCGCGACGGCTGCGAGTGCAGGGTGGTGTCCGGACCGGCGACGCTCGCGTACGCCAGGATCGAGGCGAGCACCGGCAGGCCCGCCGCCTGCGCGTGGTCGCGCGAGGTCACCACCAGCGCGGCCGCGCCGTCGGAGATCTGCGAGGCGTTCCCGGCGGTGATCGTCCCCCCCGGCCCGAACGCGGGCGGCAGCTCGGCCAGGGTCGCCACGGTCGTGCCCGGGCGCACGCCCTCGTCGTCCTCGGCGCGGACGGCCTCCCCGCGCCGCTGCGGGACCTCGACCGGCACGATCTCCTCGCGCAGCGGGCCCTTCGCGCCGGCGGCGGCCAGCTCGTGGGAGCGTGCCGCCCACTCGTCCTGGGCCTCGCGGCCGATCCCCAGCCGCTCGTTCACCCGGTCGGAGATGGCGCCCATGTGCTCGCCGCCGTAGGCGTCCAGCAGCCCGTCGTGGAGCATCGCGTCGACCAGCGCGGCGTCGCCCATGCGGGCGCCGAAGCGCGCCGTGGGCAGCAGGTAGGGCGCCCCGCTCATCGACTCCATCCCGCCGGCGACCACGATCCCGGCCTGCCCGAGCTGCACGTACTGCGCGGCGGTCGCGACCGCGTTCACGCCCGACAGGCACACCTTGTTGACCGTGAGCGCGGGGACGGTCAGCGGCACGCCCGCCTCGACGGCGGCCTGGCGGGCGGTGAGCTGGCCCTGCCCGGCCTGGAGCACGTGCCCCATGACCACGTGCTCGACGGCGTCCGCCGGGACGCCGGCGCGCTCCAGGGCCGCCCGGATCGCGACCCCCCCGAGCTGCACCGCCCGCAGCCTGGCCAGGGCGCCGCCGAACCTCCCGATCGGGGTCCGGGCACCCGCGACGATCACCGGATCGGGTAGCGACATCATCCTCCCCCTCGCTCCAGGCGACCCCGGCCGCGCCCACGCCAGCAGTGTAGCCGCGGTCCGCCTGCGCGCCGGGGCCGGGCCGGCATAGGCTGAAGGACCCAAAGTCCCCGGGGACCCGAGGAGCCCGACCGGATGCCGCTTGGCTTCGTCCACGCGACCGAGACCAACCACCAGAGCCTGTCGCTGGTGGGCGGCGGGCGCGTGGTCGCGCTGCCCTCGGGCCGGGCGGTGCTGAGCGGCGTGGACCCGCTGTGGGTCTACAACTGGGTGTTCGGGGTCCGCCGTGCGCTGGCGCTGGACGCCGCCCGGGACGCGTTCGCCGCGGCGGGGCGCGCCTACGTGCACGTGCTCGCGAGCCCGTCCTCGCGCGCGGACCTCCCCGACGTGCTCGCGGACCTCGGCCTGCACCAGGTGGAGACGCAGTCCTACCGGCGGGCCGAGGGCACGGGCGCGGGCGCGCCCAAGCTCGAGCCGTTCGACCGCTCCGACGCCGCGGGCTTCGTCGAGCTGGTGCTGTCCGCGCCGGTCGGCGGCGAGCGGCAGGACCACCGCCGCCCGGCCTACGAGCGCCGGTTCGCCGACGGCCGCAGCCGCGCCTTCCGCACGCCCGACCGCAGCGGCGGGTTCCTGCTGTTCGACGACGGGCCGACCACGCAGCTGTGCCACCTGGCCGTGCGCCCCGAGGAGCAGGGCCGCGGCCTCGGCCGCGGCCTGCTCGAGCAGGCGTGCGGCCTGGTCGCGCGGGGACGGCCGCTGTGGCTGTCCACCGGGCTGGACGGCGCGGCGGACCGGACCGCCACGGCCGCGGGCTGGCGGCGCAGCCACACCGCGGGCGACTGGCTGCTGCCGCTGACCGGGGAGGGGACGTGAGCGCGCCGACCGGCTCCGAGCGGCCGGCGGAGACCACGCTGCCGCCCGCTGCCGCCCCGCCGCGGGACCCGCCCGCCGCGCGGCCCGCCCCGCCGGCGCGGGACCCTGCCGACGGGCGGCCGCGCTCGGCACCGGCGCGGGAGCCGGCCACCTCGGCACCTGCCCCGCCGCCCGGCGCCGCCGGCGCCGAGCCCGCCGGCCGGTCCCGGCTGCCGGGGCTGCCCGGCCCGGACGGGCTGGTGCCGGCGACCGGCGGGGCGTGGTTCCGGGCGGGCTTCTTCGCCGGGCTCGGCCTGCTCGCGGTGTACGTGCTCGCGCTCGGCGTGCGCTCGGTCGCCGACGTGCTGGTGCGGGTGCTGGTGGCTCTGTTCCTGGCGATCAGCCTCGACCCGGCGGTCCGCTGGCTCACCGGCCGGGGGCTGCGGCGGGGCGTGGCGGTGGTGATCATCTTCCTGACCTTCGCGGCCGTCCTGTCCGCGTTCGTCGCCGCGGTGACCCCGCCGCTGGTCCGCCAGTTCAACCAGCTCGTGGCGGACGCCCCCGGGTACCTCGCACGCTTCCAGGCGCAGTCGGGGCGGCTGCGGGAGCTGACCGACCGCTTCGACCTGACCGGCCGGCTGGAGGGGCTGGCGCGCGGGCTGCCCGGGCTGGTCGGCGGCCGGCTGCTGGGCTTCACCCGGCGGCTGTTCGGGGCGCTCGCCAACGGGCTCACCGTGCTGGTGCTGACGGTCTACTTCATGCTCGGCCTGCCCCGGCTGCGCCGCGGCGCGCCGCGGCTGATCCCGGTCCCCAACCGCGCGCGCATGGCCCCGATGCTCGACCTGGTGGTCGACAAGGTGGGCGCGTACATGATCGGCCAGCTGGTGGTGTCGTTCATCGCCGCCGTGTCGGCGCTGATCGCGCTGACGATCATCGGGGTCCCGTTCCCGCTGCCGCTGGCGATCATGGTGGGCTTCACCGCGCTGATCCCGCTGATCGGCGCGACGCTGGGGGCGATCGTGGCGACCGTGGTGGCGTCGCTCACCGAGGGGCTCTGGCCGACCGGGGTGCTCGTGCTCGGGTACTTCATCGTCTACCAGCAGGTCGAGAACTTCCTGATCGCCCCGCGCGTGCAGCGCAGCGCGGTGAACCTGTCGGCGGCGGCGGTGCTGCTCGCCGGGCTGATCGGGGCGACCGCGCTGGGGCTGCTCGGCGCCCTGATGGCGATCCCCGTCGCGGCGGCGGCCAAGGTCGTGGTGACCGAGCGCATGGAGGAGCACGAGCGCGCCGCCGCGGCGGCGTCCTGAGCACGGCGGGCGGCTCGAACAGGGCTGGAGGAGGAAAGACGGAAGGGGCAGGAGCCGGTCCTCTCCTGCCCCTTCCGCATCTGACCCGTTCCGCTGGGGGCACATCCGGAACGGAAGCTGGACGCAGCGTACTGCATGCACCGCGAGTTGTCACTGCGTGAAATGCCCTAGTTCGCTAACAAACTGGTAAAGGGCGCGATTGACCTCCTCAGGCTGCTCGAGACCGGCCAGATGCCCGGCTTCGGGCACCTCCACGAGCCGCGCGCCGGGGATCGCCGCGGCCATGCTCCGGCTCGCCGCCGGCGGGGTCGGCTGGTCCTCGGCACCAACGACGACCAGCACGGGCACGCGGATGGAGCCGAGCTGGCCGGTCGCGTCCGGGCGCCCGGCCATGCCGCGCTGCGCCGCCGCGACCGCCCGCCGGTCCTGCTCGAGGATGAGCCTGGTGACCTGCTCGACGACCCCCGGGCGGCCGGCGCGGGTGGTCCGGCCCAGCAGGGCCGGACGCATCAGCTCCGGGACGATCCCGACCCCCTCGGCGAGCACGCGCCCGGCCATGTCCAGCCGCGCGCGCACGGCCTGCTCGGTGTCCGCGGTCGCCTTGGTGTCGACCAGGGCCAGCGCGCGCAGGCGCTCGGGGTGGCGGCGCAGGAACGCGAACGCGACGTAGCCGCCCATGGACAGCCCGGCGAGCGTGACCTGCTCCAGCCCCAGCTCGTCGAGCAGCAGCGCGAGGTCGTCGGCGATCAGGTCGACCCAGGCCGAGCCCTCCAGCCCGGCCTCGAGCGGGTCGGTGAGCTGCCCGCGGGCCGTGCCGAACCCGCGCACGTCGGGGACGATCACCCGGCAGCGCCCGCGCAGCGCGGCCACCTGCGGCGCCCACATCCGCCCGTCCACGGGGAACGCGTGGACCAGCACGACCGGAGGGCCGTCGCCGTCGACGAGCGCCGGTGGGACCACGGGCTCAACCATGCTCGACCTCCACTGGAGCCTGCAGCTTCGCGGGCACGCCCCTCAGGCCGGAGGCGCCGTCCCGGGCCGCGGCCACCCGGGCGGCAGCGGCGGGGACGGCAGGCCCAGCCAGCCGAGCAGCGCCGACAGCACGCCCGCGGTGAACCCCCAGACCAGGTGCTCCTCCACGCGGAACACCGGGCTGACGGCACCCGGCGGCAGCCGGCGCGACGCGAGGCGCTCGGGCGGGACCAGCTCGGTGAGGGGCATCAGCCCGTGGCTGGCGGGGTCGGCGAGGTGGCGGAGCGTCGGGCGCAGGATGCCGTCCACCTCGCCCGGGTTGCCGCGCAGGGACTCCCGCCCCGACCACAGCCCGACGACGGGCAGGACGTCGAAGCCCGACACCTCCAGCGGGATGTGGTCGAGGGTGCCGAGCACCTCCACGCCGCCGGGGTCCAGGCCGACCTCCTCGCGCGCCTCGCGCAGCGCCGCGGCGGTGCCGTCCGCGTCCCCGGAGTCCACGGCGCCGCCCGGGAACCCGATCTGGCCGGCGTGGGTGCGCATCGAGGCCGGGCGGTGGACCAGCACCACGTCCAGGTCGTCGTCGCCCGCCTGCGAGAACGCCAGCAGCACCGCCGCGGGCAGGCCGTTCCAGGCGCCCTCGGCGGCGAACGGCAGCGCGCGCAGGCGCGCGGCGAGCCCGTCGGACATCCCGCGTGGAGGATAGTCGCGTGGCGCCGGACGGCACCCGTCGAGGGCTCCCGCGCCCCGCCGCCCGGAAGGCGCCGGCGGACCGGCACGGCGGGCGCGGTCGGTGAAGGTGTCCGCGATGCCTCCTGACCACAGGTGACGCCCCCGAAGAAGGGCGCCGCGGACACCTTCAGTCCCGTGGCGACACCAGCGCCCACGCGCCGCGCAGCACCCCGGCCGCCAGCACGAGCTTGAGCGCGTCCCCGATCAGGAACGGGCGCACGCCGTTGGCCAGGCCGGCGGCGAGGTCCATGCCGGTCGCGGCCATCAGCCAGGGCACGCCGAACGCGTAGATGACGAGGTTGCCGAGCACGAACGCGACGGCGGCGCCGGGCAGGGTCCGGTCCAGCCCGCGCCTGGCCAGCCAGCCCACCAGCAGCGCCGCGACCGCGAAGCCGATGATGTAGCCGAAGCTCGGCGCGCCGAGCACCTCCAGGCCCGTGCGCTCCGGCTCCCCGGGCGCGAACCACGGCACCCCGGCGATGCCGAGCACCATGTACACCAGCATCCCGGCCACGCCCCGCACCGGCCCGAGCGCGGCCGCGCCGGCCAGCACCGCGAAGGTCTGCCCGGTGACCGGCACGGGGTTGTCCCCCAGCCGTACCGACAGCTGCGCCGCGGCGCCGACGAACAGCGCGTACGCGGCGACCAGGAGCACGTCCCGCACCAGGCCCCCGGGCAGGTTGTCGGCGAGGACCCGCGGCGTCCTGCGGGCGTCGAGTCGTGGCGCGCCGATGGCGTCACTGGAGCTGGACAAGGATCGGCCCCCTCTGGATCGCTGGTGGTCTGCGCGCTCGCTGGCCTGCCGCGCGGCCGGAGCCTACCTCCCCGGCATCCCACCGACCAGAGCCGAAGGGCGCCAGCCGACCAGAGCCGAAGGGCGCCGGGGGCGGGCGGTCCCCGGAGGCCTCCCCGACCCGCCGCCGGCTAGCGCCGGCGGGGGTCGCCCCGGCCGGCGAGCCAGCGGTCGAAGCAGGGGCGGTGCCAGTGGCGGCGGTCCTCCGGGCGGCCTTCGGGCCAGGCGACCAGGTGCGAGGTGCCGGGGAGGATCGGCTGGTCGCAGCCGGGGCAGCGGTAGCGCTTGCGCGCCTGGAACGGCTGGACCAGCCGCAGGCGCCACCCGTCGGCGACCCATTCCAGCCCGAGCGGGCCGCCGACCGCCCGCCAGCCGGGGTCCGGCCCGCTCACCGGCGCGTCCGGGGTGCGCGGGCGCCGAGCAGCCGGCTCATGCGCCCACCGGCCCGCCGCCGAGGCCCAGCAGCCGCACGGCGTTGTCGCGTGTCACCCGGGCGAAGGCCGCCGGCGTCAGCCGCCTCGCCCAGCCGTCGAGGGTCCTGGCGGGATCCAGGAACGGCGTGTCGGACCCCCACAGGACCCGCTCGGCCAGGGCACGCTCGGCGGCGTCGACCACCTCGCCGGGGACCAGCCGGGGCGCCCACCCGGACAGCTCCAGGTACACGTTCGCCTTGTGCTGGGCGATCGCGATCGCCTCCAGGTGCCACGGCCAGCCGAAGTGGGCCATCACCACCGGCAGCTCCGGGTGGCGCGCGGCCAGCTCGTCGAGGTGGACGGGCCGGGCGAAGCCCAGCCGGATCCCCTGGCCGCCGGGGGTGCCCGCGCCGATCCCGCTGGTCCCGGTGTGGAACAGGCAGGGGGCGCGCTCGGCGGCGGCCAGCTCGAACAGCGGCGCCCAGCGCGGCTCGTCGGGCTGGAACGCCTGCATCGAGGGGTGGAACTTGAACCCCGCCAGACCCAGCTCCTGGCGGCAGCGGCGCATCTCGTCCAGGGCCGCGGCGCCCTTCCACGGGTCGACCGAGGCGAACCCCACGAAGCGGTCGGGGTGGCGTGCCACGATGCCGGCGAGGAGGTCGTTGGCCAGCGGCGGGCGGCCGGTCGCGGTCTCCGCGTCCCAGCCGAGCAGCACGCCGGTGCAGTCGAGCGCCTCGTAGGCGGCCGCCAGCTCCTCGACCGGCCGCAGCACCACGGCGGACCGGAAGTGCTTCTCCGCCGACTCGCGGTACGGGCCGAGGCTGCCCTCGACCCATTCCGGGATGGGCAGGTGGACGTGGAAGTCGACGGCGCGCACGGCCGGGAGTGTACTGGCACCGGTCAGCACGGGCGCGCAGGGGAGGCGGGATGAACCGGTTCGAGGACGCGATCGCGCGCGACCTGTCGGTGCGCCTGCCGGGCGCGCGCACCCGCAGCGTGCGCGCGCTGGCCCGCTGGGCGGCGGCGAGCGTGCCGCCGGGTGCGCTCGGCCGGGACGCCGTGGCGCTGGTGCTCGGACGGCTGGGCGAAGGCGATCCCGACGAGCTGGCCCGCACGGTCATGGCCGAGCGGCCCGACCGCTTCGGCCGCAACTGGCAGTCGGGGCCTGCGCACTGATCCCCTTCCTGCTGGTCACCGCGGTGTGGCCGGCCGGATCCCGCCCTCCGCTCCGCAAGGAACAGTCGCTGCGGTCGGGATCCGGCCGGCCACTACGGCACGCCGGCTCGGCAGCGGGCTCGGCACGCCGGGCGGGCGGTCGACGGGCGGCCTCACGGTGAGGGATAGGAGAACCAGCCGCGCCCGGTCTTGCGCCCGAGCTGCCCCGCCTGGACCATCCGCGTGACCGTCTCGGGCGGCAGGAACTTGGGATCGCCGGTCTCCTCGTGGATGCTCCGCCCGGCGTGCCACAGCACGTCCAGACCGGTGAGGTCCATCGTCGCGAGCGGGCCCATCTTCCAGGCGAAGCCGAGCCGGCAGGCGGTGTCCAGCTCCTCGGCGCTGACCACGCCCTGCTCGACCAGCCGGGCGGCCTCCATGGCCACGGCGGTGAGCAGCCGGGTGGTGACGAACCCGGCCACGTCGCGCCGGACGGTCACGGTCGTCTTGCCGCACGCCTGCGCGAACTCGCGCGCCCGCCGCAGCGTCTCGTCGCTGGTGTGCAGGCCCCTGACCAGCTCGCACAGGGCCATGACCGGCACCGGCGAGAAGAAGTGCGTGCCCACCACCGCCTCCGGCCGCCGGGTGGCGCGGGCGATCGAGGTGATCGGCAGCGCGCTGGTGTTGCTGGCCAGCACGGCGTCGTCGGCGGCGAGCGCGTCCAGCCGGCGGAACACCTCCTGCTTGACGTCGAGCCGCTCGAACACCGCCTCGACGGCCAGGCGGGTGCCGGCGCCGGCGTCCGGATCGGTGGTCGTGGCCACGCGCTCCAGCGCCGCCGCGCGGGTCTCCTCGGTGATGGAGCCCTTGGCGGCCAGGCGACCGAGCGAGGACCGGATGGCCGCGAGCGCCCGTTCCAGGGCGTCCGGGTCGGTGTCCTGCAGCGTGACCGGGTACCCTGCGGCCGCGGCCACCTGCGCGATCCCCGAGCCCATCAGCCCGGCGCCGACGACGAACAGCTCCTCAGCCACGTTGCCGTCCTCCCCGCTGCGGCGCTCCGGCGTCGACCGTCCACCCGGCGTGCCGAGCCCCCCTGTCGAGCCGGCGTGCCGCAGCGGCCGGCCGGGGCACCCTGCCGCGACCCGGCCCGCCGCCGGTCGCGGGCGAGCGGTCCCCCGGCGTCACCGCCCAGGCCAGGACCGCCGCCAGGAGCAGCCCGCTGGCGGCCGCCGCGGTCACGCCGGTGTCGTTGAGCAGGATCAGGGCGGCCGAGCCGGCCACGCCCACCAGCACCGCGCGGCGCGGGCGCTCCGGCACCGGCCCGAGCAGCGGCCAGCCGCGCAGCGCGACCGCCAGCACGCCCGCGGTCACGACCGGTCCCACCCAGCCGAACGGCGTCGCCAGCAGCAGCCGCGCGTCGACCTCCAGCTTGTGCGCGAACACCCGCGCCGCCGCGGCCGGGCCGTCGCGCGCCACCAGGTCGACGAAGCGGTCGGCGTGGGTGCCGCCCGCGCCCGCGAGCAGCGCGCCGCCGAACGCGACCGCGGCGCCGGCGGCGAGCGCGGCGGCGGCGAGCAGCGCCAGCCGAGCCGGGCGCGGGGGCCGGTCGCCGAGCAGCGCCCAGGCCGCCGCGGCGGTCACCATCGCCGTCAGCGCCCCGCCGACGTCGGCGCCGAGCCAGGGCAGCCCGTCCACGACCGCGAGCGCGCCGAACAGGGCGACCGCCCAGCCGCGCGGGACGGGCCGGTACGCGATCACCAGGACGGCCGCGGCCAGCGCGCACGCGAAGTAGCCGTTGCCGAGCCCGTAGAAGCGCTCGCCGTCGTACGCGCTGCCGCCGAGCAGCGGCCGTGCCAGGGCCTCGCCGCCGGCGAGCAGGTCGGCGGCGACGAGCGCCAGCAGCACGGCGCCGAGGACGGCCGGCGCCGCGTCGCGGGCGCGGCCCGCGGCCGTCGCGAGCGCGACCGCCAGCGCGGCGCCCAGGCCCAGCCAGGCGGGCGCCGAGCCGGGGGCGACCGCGCTCGCGACGAGGTAGCCGGCCGGCAACGCCATCGTCAGCAGCAGCAGCGCCCGCGCGGCCCGCCGCGCCCCCGGCCGCGTGCGCGCCGGCAGCAGCGCCGCGCCCGCCGCAAGCGCGACCAGCGCGAGCAGGGGGATCGCCCAGGTGCGCCCGGCGACCAGCGCCCCGACGCGGCGGTCGAGGCGGTCGACCGCGTCGAGCGGGTGGGGCTCGTCGAGCGCGCGCACCGGGTCCGGCCCGCCGTCGGCGCCGGTCGCGGCGAGCAGGCCCGCGCGCACGTCCTCCAGCGCGACCAGGCCGTCGCGGCGCGTCCCGGCGGACGACGCGAGCCCCGGCCCGCGGCCGATCTCGACGTAGGGGGCGGTGCGGGCGCGGCCGGGCGCCGGCTCCAGGCCGACCAGCAGCACCCGCGCGTCCCGCGGCAGGCGCGGCAGCACCTCGGCCGCCCGCCCGGCCCCGCCGACGGCGACGACCAGCAGCCCGGTCCGGGCCGCCGCGGCGGCGTCCGGCGGCAGCGGGTCGAGCGGCTCCGCCCGTGCCGGCCCGGTTCCCGCCGGGCCGGCGAGGCCGAGCACGCCGGCGCGCTCCAGGTCCGGGTCGGCGAGGACCCGCACCGGCGGCAGCCCGCCCAGCTCGGCGTCCGGGTTGTCCCCCCGCAGCCGGGCGACCGCGGCCGGGGAGGTCCCCGCCGTGAGCGCGCGCGCGTCGACGCGGCGGCCGGCGCCCAGCGACAGCACCCGGGACGCGAGGGAGGCGTCCGGCGGCAGCGTGGAGACCAGCCCGACGGTCACCGGCCGCCCCGCCGCGGCGGCGAGCGGCCGCGCCTGCGCCCACGACCAGGAGCGCACCAGCAGCAGCACGACCGGCGCCCGCGGCGCCCGGGCCCGGGGTGGCGCCGCCGCGCTCGCGGCGGTCCCGGCGGCGGGCAGGAGGAGCAGGGCGGCGGCGACGGCTCCCGCCGCCGCGCGCACGACCGGCAGGCGGACCCAGGAGCGACCCATGATCGGCGATTGTAGAGCCCCTGCGGAGCTGCGGCGGCCCGCGAGGTTCTACGCTTGCGGGATGAGCGCGGTCGTGGCGGCGGCGGGCCTGCTGGCGGGGGCGCGGCGCATCGTGGTGTTCACCGGCGCCGGCGCCTCCACCGACTCCGGCATCCCGGACTTCCGCTCACCCGACGGGCTGTGGACCAGGTACGACCCGCGGCTGCTCGGCCTGCGCCGGTACCTGGCCGACCCGGGGGTGCGCCGGCTCGCCTGGCGGCTGCGCCGCGAGCTGGTGGCGATCGGCGCCCGCCCCAACGCCGCGCACGCGGCCTGCGTGCGGCTGGCCGCGCAGGGCCGGCTCGCGGGCGTGATCACCCAGAACGTCGACGGCCTGCACACCGACGCCGGTCTGGATCCCGCGCTGGTCTGCGAGCTGCACGGGACCGGCCGCGTGGTGGTCTGCCTGCGCTGCGGCGAGCGGGCCCCGATGGCGGCGGCGCTCGCGCGCGTGGAGGCCGGCGAGGAGGACCCGCCCTGCCGCGCCTGCGGCGGCATCCTCAAGGCCGCGACGGTGTCGTTCGGCGAGCGCCTCCCCGCGGGCGTGTGGGCGCGCGCCGAGGCGCTGACCGAGGCCTGCGACGCGTTCGTGGTGGTCGGCTCCTCGCTGGTGGTCCGGCCGGCCGCCGAGCTGCCGGCGCGGGCGGCCGGCCGCGGCGTCCCGCTGGTCGTGGTCAACCGGGAGCCCACCCCGCTCGACGGCGTGGCTTCGGTGGTCTGCCGCGGCGAGGCGGGGACGCTGCTGCCGGCGCTGGTCGACGCGCTGCCGCCGGCACCCTGACGGCCGCCGGGCGTGGGCCGGCACCCGCGCGCCGGCCTTCGCGGCCGCCCCCCGCCGGGCCGCGTCGGCGGGGTGCGCCCGCGGTGGGAGCGGCGGACGGTCGGGCGCGGCTCAGCTGCTCAGCCGCTGCCGGGTGTCGGCCTTGGCCTGCTCGGTGCGCGCCTCGTCGTAGCGGTCCTCGCCGCGCAGCTCGCTGGCGCGCTCCTGGAAGGGGCGGGCGGACCCGCTGTCCAGCTCGTCGGCCAGCTCGGCGTTCTCGGCGAGCACGTCCACGCGGGTCCGCTCCCCGGCGTCGACCACGTGGATGAACCCGCCGTCGACGGCGGCCGCGACCCGGCGGCCGTCGACGTCCAGGAACAGCGGGCCGACCGCGAGCGCGGCGACCATGGGCGCGTGCCCGGGCAGGATGCCGACGTCGCCGTCGGACGCCCGGGCGATCACGATGCTCGCCTCGCCCACCCAGACCTCGCGCTCGGGGGTGACGACGTGGACCTCCAGGGTGCCGGCCACCGGCCTCAGCCCCCCTGCCCGCCGCTGAGCTCCTTGGCGTTGCGCTCGACGTCCTCGATCCCGCCGGCCATGAAGAACGCCTGCTCGGGCATGTGGTCGTAGTCGCCCTCGGTGAGCGCCTTGAAGGAGGCGATCGTCTCCTCCAGCGGGACGTACTTGCCCTCGATCCCGGTGAACTGCTCGGCGACGAAGAACGGCTGCGACAGGAAGCGCTGGATGCGGCGGGCGCGGCCGACGGCGATCTTGTCCTCCTCGCTGAGCTCGTCGACGCCCAGGATCGCGATGATGTCCTGCAGGTCGGCGTAGCGCTGCAGGATCTCCTGGACGCGCCGGGCGACCCGGTAGTGCTCCTCCCCGACGTAGCGGGGGTCCAGGATCCGCGAGGTCGAGTCGAGCGGGTCGACCGCCGGGTAGATGCCCAGCTCGGAGATCGACCGGCTGAGCACCGTGGTCGCGTCCAGGTGGGTGAACGTGGTGTGCGGCGCCGGGTCGGTGATGTCGTCGGCGGGCACGAAGATCGCCTGCAGCGAGGTGATCGAGTGGCCCTTGGTCGAGGTGATGCGCTCCTGCAGCTCGCCCATCTCGTCGGCGAGCGTGGGCTGGTAGCCGACCGCGGACGGCATCCGGCCGAGCAGCGTGGAGACCTCCGAGCCCGCCTGCACGAAGCGGAAGATGTTGTCGATGAACAGCAGGACGTCCTGCCGCTCCTCGTCGCGGAAGTACTCCGCCATCGTCAGTGCCGCCAGCCCGACCCGCAGCCGGACCCCGGGCGGCTCGTCCATCTGGCCGAACACCAGCGCGGTCTTGTCCAGCACGCCCGACTCGCGCATCTCGATGAACAGGTCGTTGCCCTCGCGGGTGCGCTCCCCCACGCCCGCGAACACGCTCACGCCGCCGTGCTGCTCGCCGACCCGGTGGATCATCTCCTGGATGACGACGGTCTTGCCCACGCCGGCGCCGCCGAACATGCCGATCTTGCCGCCCTGCACGTACGGCTCGAGCAGGTCGATGACCTTGATGCCGGTCTCGAACATCTCGGTCTTGGCCTCGAGCTGGTCGAACGGCGGCGGGTCGCGATGGATCGACCAGCGCGTCCCGACCTCGACCGAGTCGACGTCGAGCGGCTCGCCGAGCACGTTGAACACGTGCCCGCGCGTGACCGGCCCGACCGGGACCGTGATCGGCGCGCCGGTGTTGACCACCGGCGCGCCGCGCACCACCCCGTCGGTCGGCCTCATCGCGATCGCCCTGACGGTGCTCTCGCCGACGTGCTGGGCGACCTCGCAGACGATCGTCTGGCGCTGCCCGCCGATCTCGGTCTCCAGCTCCAGCGCGAAGTCGATCTCGGGCAGCTCGCCGGGGCTGAACTCGACGTCCACGACCGGGCCGATGACGCGCGTCACCCGGCCCTCGCTGCGCTCGCCCGCGGCCTGGCGGTCCTCGGACTCCTGTGCTGTCATCATCCACTCCCGGTCTTCTGGAGCGCCTCGGCGCCGCCCACGATCTCCATGATCTCCTGGGTGATCTCCGCCTGACGGGCCTGGTTGGCCGCGCGCGTGTAGACCTTGATCAGCTCGTCGGCGTTGTCGGTGGCCGCCTTCATGGCCCGCCGGCGCGACGCCGACTCGCTCGCCGCGGACTCCAGCAGCGCGGTGAACACCCGCGACTCCACGTACCGCGGCAGCAGCGCGTCCAGCACCGCCTGCGGCGACGGCTCGAAGATGTACAGCGGGACGGGGCCGTGCGGGCTCGGCTCGTCGGTCTCCTCGACCACCAGCGGCAGGAAGCGGCTGGTGACCGTGCGCTGGGTCAGCATCGTCACGAAGTCGGTGTAGACCGCGTGGATCTCGTCGACCTCGTGCTCGACGAACGCGGCGATGAGGGTGTCGGCGACCTCCTTGGCGTCACGGTAGCCGGGCTGCTCGCTGAAGCCGGTCCAGGTGCGGGTCATCTCCCGCTCGCGGAACCGGAAGTAGCCGACGCCCTTGCGGCCGATCACGTACAGCCGCGGCCGCTTGCCCTCCTCGCGCAGGGTGGCGAGCAGCTGCTCGGTGGCGCGCAGCACGTTGGCGCTGTACGCGCCGGCGAGCCCGCGGTCGCTGGTGACGACCAGCACCGCCACGTCGCCGGGGTCGGCGCGCTCCTCCACCAGGGGGTGGGCGATGTCGGTCAGGCTGGCGATGTTCTCGATCGCGCGGGTGATCTGCTCGGTGTAGGGCCGCGACTGCTGGACCCGCTGCTGCGCCCTGACGATCCGGCTGGCGGCGATCAGCTCCATCGCGCGGGTGATCTTCTGGGTGTTGGCGACCCCGCGGATCTTGCGCCGGTAGATGCGAAGCTGCGCTCCCATGGCCGGCTACCGCTGCTCGCCGCCGCGGTCACGCGGGGCGGTCGAGTAGGCGCGGATGCGCTCGTGCTCGTGCGCGCCCTCCTCCAGCGGCTCGGCCTCCTCCTCCCGCGGCGGCCGGGCGCCCCGGGACGGCTCGAACTGCTCCACGAACGCCTCGACCGCCTCCCTGAGCGCGGCCTCGAGGTCCTCGGGGAGCTTGCCCTCGGTGCGCAGGCGCTCGTAGATCCCGGCGTGGGAGACGTCGACGAACGCGAGCAGCTCGGTCTCGAAGCGGCGCACGTCGGCGACCGGGACGTCGTCGAGGTAGCCGTTGGTGCCGGCCCAGATGCTGACGATCTGCCGCTCGACCGGGAACGGCTGGTACTGCGGCTGCTTGAGCAGCTCGACCAGCCGCTGGCCGCGCTCGAGCTGGGCCTTGGACGCCTTGTCCAGGTCGGAGCTGAAGGCGCTGAACGCCTCCAGGTCGCGGTACTGGGCGAGGTCGATGCGCAGCCGCCCCGACACCTGCCTGAGCGCCCTGACCTGGGCCGCGCCGCCGACGCGCGAGACCGAGATGCCGACGTTGATCGCCGGCCGCACCCCGGAGTTGAACAGGTCGGGGTCCAGGTAGATCTGGCCGTCGGTGATCGAGATGACGTTGGTGGGGATGTAGGCGGAGACGTCGTTGCCCTTGGTCTCGATGATCGGCAGCCCGGTGAGGGAGCCGCCGCCCAGCTCGTCGGACAGCTTGGCGCACCGCTCCAGCAGGCGCGAGTGCAGGTAGAACACGTCGCCCGGGTACGCCTCGCGGCCGGCGGGCCGGCGCAGCAGCAGCGAGATCTCGCGGTACGCCTCGGCCTGCTTGGACAGGTCGTCGAACACGATCAGCGCGTGCTCGCCCTGGTACATCCAGTGCTGGCCGAGCGCCGAGCCGGCGTAGGGGGCGACGTACTTGAACGGGGCCGGGAACGACGCGGGCGCGGCGACGATGACCGTGTACTCCAGGGCCCCCGCCTCGTCGAGCGCCCCGGCGATCTCGGCGACGGTCGAGGACTTCTGCCCGACCGCCACGTAGATGCACTTGACCTGGCGGTCGGTGCCCCACAGGTCGCGCTGGTTGATGATCGCGTCGATCGCGATCGCGGTCTTGCCGGTCTGGCGGTCGCCGATGATCAGCTCGCGCTGGCCGCGGCCGATCGCGGTCATCGCGTCGACCGCCTTGATCCCGGTCTGCAGCGGCTCGTTCACCGACTGCCGCTGCACCACCGAGGGCGCCTGCAGCTCCAGCGCCCGCCGCTGCGTGGCGCCGATCTCGCCCTTGCCGTCCAGCGGGCGCCCGAGCGCGTCGACCACCCGGCCGAGGTACTCGTCGCCGACCGGGACCGACAGGATCTCCCCGGTCCCCCGGACCTCGTCGCCCTCCTCGACGGCGGTGGCGTCGCCGAGCAGCACGCAGCCGATCTCGCGGGTGTCCAGGTTGAGCGCGAGCCCGACGACGCCGCCGGAGAACTCCAGCAGCTCGCTGGCCATCGTCGAGGGCAGCCCCTCGACGCGGGCGATGCCGTCGCCCGCCTCGGTGACGTGGCCGACCTCCTCGCGGGTGACCTCGGGCCGGTAGGACTCGACGTACTTGCGCAGCGCCGCGCGGATCTCGTCCGACCGGATCGCAAGCTCAGACACGCTGATCTCCTTGTCCGTCCGCGTGGCGGGGCGCCCGCACCGCGGTTCGTTCCTCGCGCGTTCGCGCGGCCGGGTCAGCCGAGCCCGCCACGCGCCCGCTCCAGCTGCCGCCGGACGCTGCCGTCGATGAGCTCGTCCCCGACGCGGACGACCATGCCGCCCATGATGGACGGGTCGACCACGACCTGCAGCCGCACCGGGCCGCCGCGCCGGCGGCCGAGCACCTCCCCCAGCCGCTCGGCCTGCGCCGGCTCCAGCGGCGCGGCCACGGTCACCTCGGCGATCACGCGCCCGCGGTAGGCGGCGGCCTGCCGGGCCAGCGCCTCGGTCGCGCGCTCGATGGTGCGGCCCCGCGGCGCCTGCACGACCTGGCGGACCAGCCGGACGGTGATCGGGTCCGCGCGGCCGCTGAGCAGCTCGTCCAGCAGCGCGAGCTTGCGCTCGGTCGGCAGGGTGGCGGAGGTCAGCGCCGCGCGCAGGGCGTGCTCGCGGGCGACCAGCCGCGAGAACCGGTACAGCTCGTCCTCGACGTCGTCGAGGCTGCCCGCGGCGTCGGCCTTGACGAACAGGGCCATGGCCCCCAGCTCCTCGACCAGGTCGGCCAGGGCGACCGGCAGCAGCCGCGGCCCGTCCACGAGCTGCCCGAGCAGCGCCAGGGTGGCCTCGTGCGCGCGGCCGCCGAGCAGCTCGGCGAGCAGGCGGCGCTTGACCTCGCCCGGCAGGCTCGGGTCGGCCAGCGCCCGCCGCAGGCGCAGCTCCCGGGTGAGCAGCCCGGCGAGCGCGAACAGCTCGTCGGCCACGCGGTCCAGGTCGGCGGGATCGAGCCGGCGCAGCTCGCCGCGGGCCCGCTCGCGGACCTCGGAGGCCTGCCGGCGGCCCTGTTCGGGCAGGCTACCCGCGGCCACGGACGCCCTCGCCCCCGGCGGCGCTCCCGCTGGCCTCGCCGCCGGCGCCCTCGAGCTGGTCGAGGAACCGGTCGACCATGCGCCGCTGGCGGTCGCCGTCCATGGTCTCGCCGAGGATGCGCCCGGTGAGCTCCACCGCGAGCGTGCCCATGTCCTGGCGGATCTCGGCGACGGCCCGCGCCCGCTCGCCCTGGATCTGCTCCCGCGCGCGCGCGGCCAGCCGCTCGGCCTCCCGCTCGGCCCTGGCGATGATCTCCTGGCGGGTCTCCTCGCCGCGGCGGCGCCCCTCCTCGACGATCCGGGCGACCTCCTCGCGCGCGGCCCGGAGCTGCTCGCGGCGCCGCTCGAGCAGCTCCTGCGCGTCCCGCCGGTCGCGCTCGGCCTGCTCGAGCTTGCCCTCGATGTTCGCCGCGCGCTCCTCGAGCAGCGCGTTCACCCGCGGGAACACGAACCGCGACAGCAGGAACAGCAGGACCAGGAACGCGAGGGTCCCGAAGATCAGCTCGTTGGCCGCCGGCAGGATCGGGTTGCCGTGACCCTCCTCGGCCTGCGCGAGCACCAGCTGCTGGAGCACGTGACCCTCCTGTCAGGCGACGAACGCCAGCACGAACCCGAACAGCGCCAGGGCCTCGACGAACCCGAGGCCGATGAACATCGTCGTCCGCACCTGGGCGGCCGCCTCGGGCTGGCGGGCGATGCCCTCCAGCGCCTTGCCGATGAGGAAGCCGAGGCCGATGCCCGGGCCGAGGGCTCCCAGACCGTAGCCGATGACGTTCAGGCTGCCGGTCACGCCCCCATTCGCCTGGGCGAGCACCGCTGCGAGGAGTCCCATGGTGGTGTGCGCTCCCTTTCTGGGTCGGGCGGCCGGTCAGTGCTCGGACTCGAGCGCGCCGGCGATGTAGGTGGCGGTCAGGATGGTGAAGATGAACGCCTGCAGGGCCGCGACGAACATCTCGAAGCCGATCAGGACGATGGCGAACGCGAACGAGCCCACCGCGAACAGCGCGGTGATGGTCGGCTCGCCGTTGCGGATGAGCGGCTCGAGCATGTAGGCGGTCCCGGTCAGGAACACGACCAGGATGAGGTGCCCGGCGATCATGTTGGCGGTCAGCCGGATCGTCAGGGTGAGCGGCCGGACCAGGAACGTCGACACCAGCTCGATCGGCGTGACGAGCACGTAGATCGGCCAGGGCACGCCGGGCGGGAACAGCGAGTTGCGCAGGTAGGGGCCGAGGCCCTGCGCCTTCACCCCGGCGTAGTTGAACAGCAGCCACGACAGGATCGCCAGCGCCGCCGGGACGGCGCTGCGTGAGTTGGCCGGGAAGTTGATCCCCGGGATCACGCTCAGCACGTTGCCGGCGAAGATGAAGAAGAACAGTGTCGTGAGGTAGGGCAGGAAGCGCAGCCCGTCGCGCCCGATGACCTCGAGGACGACGCTGTTGCGGATGAAGTCGATGCCGACCTCGGCGACGTTCTGGGCCTTGCGGCGCGGCACCAGCTCGGGCCGGCGGAACGCCCACAGGAAGAACACCAGCACCCCGAGCATCGCCAGGAGGGTCAGCAGGACGACCCGGTTCACGCACAGCTCGACGCCGAGCACGTGCAGCCTCGGGCCCACGCACGGCCAGAAGAACTCCCCGGTCGTCGGGCCCTGGAAGCCCTCACGGGCCGCGAGCACGCAGGTCGTCATCGCACCAGCCCCCGGCCCGGGCCCCTCACAGCCGACCGTAGCGGCGGATGATCAGGTAGAACGCCCCCGCGAACCCGACCACGACCCCGAGCGGCAGGAACAGCCGGGTGCCCACCCAGCGGTCCAGCAGCCAGCCGATGCCACCCCAGGCGACCACGCCGGCCACCAGGTAGCCGAGGACGCCCCAGGCGATCTCCGAGCCCCGCGGCGTCCTCTCCCGACCATCCGACCTGCCGTCCATGGAGCGGGAACGATACCAGCAGCGGGGTCCGCCGTGCGGCGGGGGACGACTCGGCCACGCGCCTACCGCTCCTCCTGGGGGCCGACCACGGCGGGGATGCGCGCCCGCATGGCCAGGCGGACCTCGGCGACCAGGTAGACCAGCGTGCCGGCGACCACCGCCAGCGCGAACGCGCGCCTGTCGAACGCGGTGGTGCCGCCGAGCAGGTACAGCCCGATCCCGAGCGCGGTCAGCTTGAGCGCGTAGGTGGCCAGCGCGGCCGGGAGGATGAGGTCGGCCGAGACGCGGCCCGCCGCGTCGACCACCACCACGGTGACGCTGAAGAAGGCGGCGGCGAGCAGGACCCCGAGGCCGGCGCCGAGCGCGCCGCGGGCGCCCGCGGCGAGCGCGCCGAGGGCGACGGCGGGCGGGGCGAGGGCGGCCGTCGCCGCGACGGCGCCACGCAGAATGCGCGCGTCGTGCTCGTGCATGGGCCTCCTCACCGCAGGTGGGGTGTGGCGGGGATTCGCCGACGAGCACGCTGGGTGCCTGCGGCGGGCGTCACCCTACCATGCCGTCTCGGCCGGGTCCGGGGATGGTGCCACATTTGTGATCGACATCACAATCGACCTACAAAGGGCGGTCCACCCGCCCGGCTGCCCGCGGGACCTCGGGCCTGTCCGCGCGCGCCCGTCCCAGGCGCCGCTGCGGGGCGAGCAGCAGGATCGCGCCGATCCCGAAGACCAGCAGGAAGGCCGGGACCACGCGGCTCGGGCCGGTGAACGACAGCGCGACCGTGCTGGCGGCCAGGAACGCGCTCCACAGCCACAGCAGCAGCACCGCCTTGCGGTGGGAGTGGCCGATCTCCAGCAGCCGGTGGTGCAGGTGCGCCTTGTCGGCGACCATCACCCCCTGCCCCGAGCGGATCCGGCGCACGATCGCGAACGCCGCGTCCAGGAACGGCAGCCCGAGCACCAGGATCGGGATCGCGACCGGGATCACCAGCGCGATCCCGTCAGACACCCGCGGCGCGGTCGTGCGCCCGACGCCGGTGATGGTGGCCGCGGACAGCATCGTGCCCAGCAGCATCGCGCCGGTGTCGCCCATGAACACCCGTGCCGGGTTGAAGTTGTGCGGCAGGAAGCCCGCGCACGCGCCGACGGTGATCGCCGCGATCAGCGGCGCGGACGGCGGCGCCGTCCCGACGTACAGCCCGGAGGGGCCGGTGCGGTAGCTGAACACGAAGTACGCCAGCGCCCCGATCCCGACCAGCCCGGCTGCGAGCCCGTCGAGCCCGTCCACGAGGTTGACCGCGTTGACGGTGACGATCACCACCAGGATCGTCAGCGGCACCCCGATGTCCGGGGAGATCGCGATCTGCTCGGCGAACGGCAGCCACACGTACAGCAGCTGCACGCCCGACAGCGTCATCACCGCCGCGGCGATCACCTGCGCGGCCAGCTTGGCCGGCGCGGTCAGCCCGTAGAGGTCGTCGACGACGCCGATCGCCAGCATCAGCGTCGCCCCGACCGCGATCCCGACCGGCTCGGTCGAGAACGAGAACATCCGGCTGAAGGCGTCCATCCGCCCCGCGACCAGCAGCGCCCCGACGAACCCGCCCCAGATGGCCAGGCCGCCGAGGGTGGGCGTGGCGATCGCGTGGATCTTGCGGTCGCCGGGCCGGTCGACCGCGCCGACCCGCCGCGCCAGCCGGATCACGACCGGGGTGAGCAGCCAGGTCAGCAGGGCCGCGACCGCGGCGACGAGCAGGTAGGGCCCAAGGCCGGTCATGCCCCGAAGGGTATGCGCGCCCCCGCGCGTTCACCAACCGGCTCAGGGCGTCCGGGTGGTCTCCGACGAGCCGGCGAGGGCGGCGACCACGACGCGCACGAGCTGGAGGAGCCTCGCCGCGCAGATCTGGTGGGCGGCGTCGCCGTGGCCGACGGGGTCGGGCACGTCGTCGTCGGCGTGGACCTCCGCGAACTCGTTGGCGACGTCGACCAGCGCCTCGGGCGAGTCCGCCGCGCGCCCCCGCACCGCCCGCGCGAACCCGGCGAGGGTGAACGTGCGCCGCCCGGCCGAGCGGTCCTGGGCGAGCACCGCGGCGATGTGCCCGCGCGTCATGGTGAGCACGAGGTCGGCGTCGGCGACGATCCTGCGGTCCAGCTCCCGCGACCGGTGACCGGCCAGGTCGATCCCGGCGATGCGCAGCGTGCGCGCGGTCACCTCGGTCGGCGGGCTGCCGGCCAGCGCGCTGGTGCCGGCCGAGCCGAAGGTGAGCGGCGGCGGGTCGGGCATCCGCTGCAGCACGTGTGCCGCGAGCGCCTCGGCCATCACGGAACGGCACTGGTTGGCGGTGCACACGAACAGCACCGTGAACTCGTCGGTCACTTGCTCCCCGGGTCGGCCAGCGGCTCGTCGAGCACGCGCTCGACCTCGCGCGGGGGGATCGCCCCCTCCCGCAGCAGCCGCGCGCGCGGACCGGTGAGATCGACGATCGTGGAGGCCGGGGACGGGCCGGTCCCCCCGGAGCCTCCGGCCCCCTGCCCACCGGATGACGTCCCGGGGTCCGGCAGCGGGCCCGTGGGCTCCTGCCCGCCCGACGGCGGCATCGGTGTCGGCAGGGGGCCGGCATCAAAGTACACCCCCACGCCCTCGTCGAGGTGGGTCATGATCTCCACCACGGTGGCGGGGGTGGGCTCGCCGGAGCGGTTGGCGCTGGTGACCGCGAGCGGCCCGGTGCGCTGCAGCAGCGCGAGCGCGAAGGTGTGCTTGGGCATGCGCAGCGCCACCGTGCCGAGGTTGCGGCCGAGGTACCAGCCGATCCCCTCGGACTCGCGCAGCACCAGCGTCAGCGGCCCGGGCCAGAACGCCCCGATCAGCGAGCGCGCCCGCTCGTCCAGCTCGCGCACCAGCCCCTCGGCCTGGAAGCGGCTGTGCACCAGCACGGGCAGCGGCAGGTCACGGCCGCGGGCCTTGGCGGCGAACAGCTTGTCGGCGGCGTCGCGGTCGAACGGGTCGCAGCCCACCCCGTACACCGTGTCGGTCGGCAGGACGAGCAGGTCGCCCTTGGCGGCGACCTTCGCGGCCACCTCGAGCAGCGGCTCCCATTCCTGCTCGTCGTCGGGTACGCGGATCAGGCGCGGATCGGTCACCTGCTGTCCGGATGCTCCCACTGCCCCTCCACCACGCGCTCCCGGCCGGCGAGGTCGGGCAGGACCGACACGGCACCGAAGCCCGCGCGCCCGAGGAGCCCGGCGGCCAGCGTGCCCTGGCCCTCGCCCAACTCGCACAGTATCCACCCGCCCGGCCTGAGCCAGCGACCGCTCACGGCGACGACCCGGCGCAGCACGTCCAGCCCGTCCGGCCCGCCGTCGAGCGCGCCGCGGGGCTCGTGGTCGCGCACGTCGGTGGGCAGCAGGGCGATCTGGCCGGTGGGGACGTACGGCACATTGGCCGTGAGCACGTCGACCCGGCCGGCGAGCGCGTCGGGCAGCGGCGCGTCCAGGTCGCCCGCGAGCACCTCCACGCCGAGCGGCCCGCCGTTGCGGCGCGCGTAGCCGAGCGCCACGGGCTCCAGCTCGCTGGCCAGCACCCTCGCCGCCGGCCGCGCCGCCTTCAGGAAGCACGCGATCGCGCCGCAGCCGGCGCACAGGTCGACGGCGACGGCGCCCGCGGCCGCCGGCAGGCGCGCCGCCGCGCGCTCGGCCAGATCCTCGGTCTCGGGCCGGGGGACGAACACGCCGGGGCCGACCGCCAGCTTGAGCGCGCCGAACGGCGCCCAGCCGATGACGTGCTGGAGCGGCTCGCCGGCGACCCGCCGGGCGAGCATCGCCTCCAGCCGCCCCCGGCCCGGCTCGCCGACGGCGTCGCCGCGGCGGGCCGCCAGCCCGCCGGGACGCACCTCGAGCGCCTCCTCGACCAGCCAACGCGCCTCCGCCTCGGCCGAGACGCAGCCCGCGGCGAGCAGCCGCTCGACCGTCGCCGAGAGCAGCCCGCGGACCGTGACCGTGGTCACGAGGGCTCCCCCGCCGCCGCCAGCCGCGCCTCCCGGTCGCTCGCGGCGAGCCGGTCGATGAGCTGGTCGAGCCCCCTGCCCTCGAGCACGCCCGGCAGGTCGTGGACGGTGAGGTTGACCCGGTGGTCGGTCACGCGGTCCTGGGGGAAGTTGTACGTGCGGATCCGCTCGGAGCGGTCCAGCGAGCGGACCTGGGAGCGCCGCTCGTCGGCGAGCGCCGCCTGCTGCTCGCCGAGCGCCCGGTCCAGCAGCCGGGCGCGCAGCACCCGCAGGGCCTTCTCCCGGTTCTGGATCTGGGACTTCTCGTCCTGCATCGACACGACGATCCCGGTGGGGACGTGGGTGACGCGCACGGCCGAGTCGGTGGTGTTCACCGACTGGCCGCCGGGACCGCTGGACCGGTACACGTCGATCCGGAGGTCGGCCGGGTCGATGGTCACCTCGACGGCGTCGGCCTCCGGCAGCACGTTCACCCCGGCGGCCGAGGTGTGGATGCGGCCCTGGGACTCGGTGACCGGCACCCGCTGGACGCGGTGCACGCCCGCCTCGTACTTCAGCCGCGAGTAGGCCCCCCTGCCCTTGACCGCGAACACCGCCTCCTTCACGCCGTCGCGCCCCGAGGGCGACAGCGACAGCATCTCGGTGCGGTAGCCGTGCTGCTCCGCCCAGCGCGTGTACATGCGCGCCAGCTCGCCGGCGAACAGCGCCGCCTCGTCGCCGCCGGTGCCGGCGCGGACCTCCACGATCACGTCCTTGGCGTCGTTGGGGTCCCGGGGCGCGAGCGCCTCGGTGAGCGACGCCTCCAGCTCGGCGATGCGGCGCTCGGAGGCCTGGATCTCCTCGGCCAGGATCTGGCGCGCATCCGGGTCGCGCTCCTCGCGGGCGAGCTGGCGCGCGGTCGCGAGGTCCTCCCGCGCCGACCGCCAGGCGCGGTAGTCGCGCACGATCCCGCCCAGCTCGGCGTAGCGCTTGGACAGCTCGACGAAGCGGGCCTGGTCGGCGACCACCCCGGGGTCGCCGAGCTGCCGCTCGACCTCCTGGTAGGTCTGCTCGGTCTCCTGGAGCCGCTCGAACATCGGTCGTCCTTCGGGTGGCGCGCGGTCGCGAGACGGGCGGGCGCGCCGCTACCCCGCGCCCGACGGCCGCGACAGCGGCACGTCCGGGCCGGGCTCGCTCGGCTCCGGCTCGCCGATGACCACCGGCGAGGGCATGGCCGTCACCCTGCTCCGCTCCTCGGCCGGCAGGACGTGCTCGAGCGCGCGGATCGCGACCTCGATCTGGTCCTCCGACGGCGGCTTGGTGGTGAGCATCTGCAGCCACAGGCCCGGCCGCATGAGCGCCTGGACCAGCGCCGAGCGCTCCCTGCCCGCGCCCAGGCGGATGGCCTCGTAGGCGATCCCGACGATCACGGGCACCGCGGCGAGGTGCAGCAGGACCCGGACGAGCAGCGGCGGGCGGCCGAGCACCCCGAAGGCGACCGTGAACAGCACCAGCATCGTGACGAACAGGATCAGCAGGAAGTTGGTCCCGCAGCGCACGTGCAGGGTCGGGAAGCGCCGCACGTTGTCCACGCTCAGCGGCTGGCGCGCCTCGTAGCAGTGGATCGCCATGTGCTCGGCGCCGTGGTACTGGAACACCCTGCGGATGTCCTTGAGCTGGGAGATCGCGACGATGTAGAGCAGGAAGAAAGCGATCCGGGCGAGTCCCTCGACGAGGTTGAACGCGAAGTGGTTGGGCAGCCGGGCCGACAGCCAGTTGGTGCCGGTGGCCGGCAGCAGGATGAACACGAACGAGAAGAAGATCGCGCCGATCGCCAGCGACCAGTTCATCTGGCGTTCGGACAGCTGCTCGTCCTCGCCGAGCGACTGGTTGCCCGAGATCGCGAGCGCGCGCACGCCGATCGCCATGGAGTCGGCCAGGACGCCCACCCCGCGGAAGAACGGCAGGCGGAACAGCCGGACCCGGGCCGCCAGCGGGCGCAGCGCCCGGGTCTGCACGTAGATCTCGTCGCTGGGCCGCCGGACCGCGACCGACCAGGAGCGCTGGCCGCGCATCATGACGCCCTCGAGCACCGCCTGGCCGCCGTACAGCACCGGTGGTCCGCCGCCGGGCTCCTGGTCCGGCAGGGGCTCGGGGGGCGCGGCCGCCTGCGCCCTCCGGTCGGTGGCGGCGTCGGGGCGGGCGTCGTCCGGCTCGGGCGGCAGGTCGTCGTCAGGAGGCATCGGCCGGCTCAGGCGGTCGGGGCCCTGCGCTTGCCGTAGCGCCGCTCGAACCGTTCGACGCGGCCGCCGGTGTCGACCAGCTTCTGCTTGCCCGTGTAGAAGGGGTGGCACTTGGAGCAGATGTCGACCCGCAGCTCGCTCACGGTGGAGCGGGTCTGGAAGGTCTCCCCGCACGAGCAGCGCACGGTGGCCACCACGTACTCGGGATGGATCCCTGGCTTCATCGTCGCGTTTGCTCCCTGCTTCTTGTTGTGTCGACGTCATCGTAGGGGAACCCGACCGGTCGATCGGGGGCTGCGCCCTCTGCTCCGCCCCCCGACCCCGTGTGCGCACAGGGCCTCGGCGGGAGGCGGGAGCGCGGCGCGCCGGCGGGCCTCACCGTGGTGCCTTCCGTGGTTCCTTCCGGTGCGCACCTGGGGTGTGAGCTCCAGGTGCGAGATCGCCCTCCGGGTCACGACCCGTAAACGGTACACCGACCGCGCGAAATTCCCTCGACGTCGGGAGCGTGGCCCCTGGTCAGCCGATGTTGGCGCGCTGGATGTCCCGCAGGAACTGGGCGTTGGTCTTGCTGGCGCGCATCTTGTCGACCACCAGCTCCAGGGCCTGCGCCGGCTCGAGCGCGCCCAGCACCCGGCGCAGCTTCCAGGCCACGACCAGCTCCTCGGCGTCGAGCAGCAACTCCTCCTTGCGCGTCGACGAGGCGTCGATGTCCAGAGCCGGGAAGATGCGCCGCTCGGACAGCTTGCGGTCCAGGCGGACCTCCATGTTCCCGGTGCCCTTGAACTCCTCGAAGATGACCTCGTCCATGCGCGAGCCCGTGTCCACCAGGGCGGTCGCCAGGACCGTGAGGGAGCCGCCCTCCTCGATGTTGCGCGCCGCCCCGAAGAACCGCTTGGGCGGGTACAGCGCCGAGGAGTCCACGCCGCCGGAGAGGATCTTGCCGCTGGCCGGGGTGGCGAGGTTGTAGGCGCGCGACAGGCGGGTGATCCCGTCGAGCAGGATCATCACGTCACGGCCGTACTCGACCATCCGCTTGGCCCGCTCGATGGTCAGCTCCGCGATCTGGCAGTGGTCCTCGCTCGGGCGGTCGAAGGTCGAGTAGATCACCTCGGCCTTGGTCGACCGCTGCATGTCGGTGACCTCTTCGGGGCGCTCGTCGGTGAGCAGGATGATGAGGTAGACCTCGGGGTTGTTGTCGCTGATGGCGTTGGCGATCTGCTTCATCAGCGTCGTCTTGCCGGCCTTGGGCGGCGACACGATCAGCCCGCGCTGGCCCTTGCCGATCGGGCACATGAGGTCCATGACCCGCGTGGAGATCTCGGTCGGGTTGTGCTCCAGCCGCAGCCGCTCCTGCGGGTACAGCGGCGTCAGGTCCTTGAAGTCCCTGCGGTTGCGGGTCTCCTCGGGATCCAGCCCGTTGACCTTGTCGACCCGGGAGCAGGCGGCGTACTTCTCGGAGTCGCGCGGCAGCTTCACCGCCGCCTCGATCTCGTCGCCGCGGCGCAGCCCGAGCCTGCGGATCATCGACAGCGGGACGTACACGTCGTCGGCGCCGGGGAGGTAGCCGTTGACGCGGATGAACCCGTAGCCGTCCTGCGAGCGGATGTCGAGGATGCCCTTGCGGACCACCTCGGGCCGGTCGTCGGGGACGTTGCCGCGGTACTCCGGCCGGTCGACCGCGACCCCGCCCTGGTCGGGGAAGCGGTTGCGGTTGCGCCGGTTGCGGTTGCGGTTGCGGCGCCCCGAGCCCTGCTGCGGCGGGCCGTCCCAGCGGCCGCCCTGCCAGTCGCGCTGGTCGCGGCGGGGCCCACGGTCGGGCTCCACCCGCGCCTCGGGGACGGCCTCCGCGGTCCGCGCCTCCGCCTCGGCCGCGGGCGCCTCGCCGTTGGCGGAGGCGACGGCGCCGCCGGACCCGTCCAGCAGCCCGGGCAGCGGCTCGGCGCCGTCATGGCGCTCCTCGGCCTGGCCGCCGTCGTGCCCGCCGCGGCGCCGGCGCCGGCGCGTCCGGCGGGAGCTGGTGGGCTCGATGATCTCGGCGAGGTCGACGTCGACGGCCGAGCGCTGCTCGCCCTCCTGCGGCGCCTGATCCGGCTGGTCACCGCCGGTGGTCGCCGCGGCGGGCGCGGGCGGGTCGGCCCGGACCGGCGCCGGCTCCTGGGCGGGCGCCGGCGGCACGGTCGCCGCCGGCTCGGCGGGCCCGGGCGCGGTGACCGCGGGCGGCTCCGGCCGGGGTCCCGGGTCGCCGGTCGCGCCTGCGGGACCGGCCACGGCCGGCGAAGGGTCGCCGGCGGGGGCGGCCGGGGGCGGCTCGGAGGTTCCCGCCGGGACCGCGGCCGGCTCGGCCGCGTCCTGCGGGGCCGCGGCCGGAGTCGCCGGCTCGCCTTCGGCCGGCCCGGCGTCCCGGGGCGACCGCGTGCCCGAGCCGGTCTGGGGCGCGGAGTCCTGTCCCTGAGCCTTGGCGATGATCGCGCCGATCAGGTCTGCCTTGCGCAGCCGGAGATATCCCTGCACCCCCATCGAGGAGGCGATCGCCTGCAGCTCGGGCAATACCTTGCTCTCGAGCACATCGCGTTCGGTCGTTGCCATCTTCACCTTCCTGAGCCCTGCGGCGGGAGATCCGCCGCAGTGTCGTCAGCCTGCTGGTGACCCCTCCCCGCCACCTGCAGACCACCACGCCCGCCGGAGCGGGCGACGGGCGGCTCACCTGGCGCCCGGATCAGGGTCGGAAGCGTCCGCTGCAGACGGACCACTGCTGCCCTGGCACCGGGGTGAGATCCGCCGTCGCGCGTCCCGGCCGGACGGTACGCCTGTGGGGGTTCCCTCGTGTTCGTAACCTCGCTGTCCGCCGTGACCGCGCCGGACGGGGCCGACCGCTCACGGGGCGGGAAGCATGCGGCAACCAGGTGGTCGCCGGGTTCTCGGATACGTGTCGGGTTCGCTCCAGGAGCAGATTTCGGGAGCACCGCCGGGAAGCTGCGCCCTGCTGCTCGAACCGGGTTGGCGTATGCCGTGCGCAGGCGGGAACCGAGCGTCGAGCGACTCCGACAAGCGTCATTCTAGGGACTCCGCTGGCCAGGATGCAATGACCTGTCCGGCGCCGTTCATTCCTCCATCAGCACGCGGATGTCGCCCTGCTTGCCCAGAAGGGAGAATCCTGTCGTCTCGCCCTGGCGGGTGAACGAGACCGAGATGGTCGAGCCGCCGACCCGCAGGTTGCGCAGCTCCACGTCGTCCAGCCAGGGCGGCAGCAGCGGCTTGTTCACCGTGACCGCGTTGTCGGGCGCCCGCGCCGACAGCCCGAGCATCGCCTGGAGGATCTGGAACGGCGCCCCGGCCGCCCACGCCTGCGGCAGGCAGGCCACCGGGTAGGCGACGGGCAGGTTCGGGGTGCGCCTGGTGAAACCGCAGAACAGCTCGGGCAGGCGCATGTACTGGGCGGTCACGGCCATGTCGAACAGGGCCGTCGCGACCCGGTTGGTGGCGATCCCGTAGCCGTAGCGCTTGAGCCCGGCGGCGATGAGCGCGTTGTCGTGCGGCCAGATCGAGCCGTTGTGGTAGCTCATCGGGTTGTAGGCCCGGGCCGACTTGCTCATCGTGCGGATCCCCCAGCCCGAGAACATGTCGGGCGCGAGCAGCCGCCGCGCCATCGCCCCGGCCTTGTCCGGGTCGACGATGTCGCAGTACAGCCCGTGCGCCGGGTTGGAGGTGACCGTGGCGACCTGGCGCTTGTCGCCGTCCAGCGCGAGCGCGAAGTACTGCTCGGACTCCATCCAGAACGCGTCGTTGAAGCTCTTGCGCAGCGACTCGGCTGCGGCGCGCAGCGCCCGGGCCCGCTCCGGCTGTCCGAGCGCCTCGAAGATCTCCGACGCGCGCAGCCTGGCGAGGTAGGCGTACGCCTGCACCTCGGCGAGCGCGATCGGACCGGCGGCGAGGCTGCCGTCGGCGTGGACGACCGAGTTGTGGGAGTCCTTCCAGCCCTGGTTGGCCAGGCCCTTGTCGCTGGCGCGCTCGTACTCGAGGAAGCCGTCGCCGTCCCGGTCGCCGTAGCGGTCCATCCACTCGAGGGCGCGCTCGACGTGCGGCAGCATCTGGCGGCAGAACCCGAGGTCCCCGGTCCAGCGCCAGTAGCTGCCGAGCACGACCAGCCACAGCGGGGTCGAGTCGATCGACCCGTAGTAGGGGGTGTGCGGCAGCGCCCCGGAGCGCGCCAGCTCCCCCTGGCGCAGCTCGTGGAGGATCTTGCCGGGCTCCTCGTCGCGCCAGGGATCGAGCTTGTCGCCCTGGTAGGCGGCGAGGACCGCGAGCGTGGACCGGGCCACGTCCGGGTTGAGCATCAGCAGCTGATGGCTGCTGATGAGCGCGTCGCGTCCGAACGGGGCCACGAACCAGGGGATCCCGGCCGCGACGATGTCGCCGTGCGGGGTCGGGGTCATGAGCGCGCGCAGGTCGCGGCGCCCGCGGGCGAGCAGGGTGTCGAACAGCTCGTTGGAGGTCCGGATCCGGGTGCAGTCGCGCTCCCAGGTCTCGTAGGAGCGGCGCAGCTCGTGGGTTGCCGCGTCGAAGCGCTTGGGGGCCATGCGCTCCTCGCCGATCCGCGGCTCGACCTCGAAGGAGATCAGCTGGGTCTCGTCCGGGGCCAGCTCGAGCCGCCAGGACGCCACCACCCGCCCGCCGCGGACCTCGGCCTTGTCGGCGGGGTGCTCGAAGGTGATGCGCGTCTGCCGGAACAGGCCGTCCTCGCCGCAGTAGCCGAACACCGCGCCCGCGCGGTCGGCCTTGGGGACCACGAGCTTGCCGCGGGAGGTGCGCTGGAAGCCCCGGACCTCGAAGATGTCGGCGAAGTCGGCCCCGAAGGTCATCGTGACGCGTACCTGGATCGGCGCCGCGTGGTAGCTCTTCAGCCGGACACGCTCGTACAGCCGGTCCCTGATCACCCGGGTGCGGCGGACGTTGACCGTCTGGAGCGGGGCGATCACGTCCTCCTCGCCGCCCACCAGCTCCTGGTTGGACAGGTCGACGTGGCTCATGAACACGCGCTCGGTCGAGGTCGACAGCAGCAGCGGCACCCGCCCGTCGATCAGCAGCATCAGCTCCGACAGGAAGCGCGTGTCCTTGCAGTACAGGCCGACCAGCGCGCTGGTGGTGGGGTTGAGGTTCCCCTCGGGGTCGGCGCACAGGAAGACGTCGCCTTCCTTGGTGGACCAGAGCTGCTCGACGCGCTCGCTGTGGGCGGAGGCGGGAGCGGGGCCGGAGGGGACGGCCGTCTTGTCGGCCAGTTCGAAGACCTCGCCCTCCGGCGAGGTCACCTTCTGCGCAACCACTGGTGGACTCTCCAGCACGCGGGTCGTGGGCGACGAGTCCACCCGCGGGCCGGGCCGGTGGGGACTCGATGCTGCAGTCTATCGGCTCGGACCGCGGTTCCCCCGCAGCCGCGCCCGCGCTCACCCGCCGGCGCGTGCCTCCACCGTCGCGAGCGCCCCGGTCCTTGCGAGCCCGACCTCGACCGCCCGCCAGCCGCCGGCGCCGGCGAGGGCCCGGCGGGCGTCCCCGAGCACGCCCGCCAGCGCCGACCGGTGGCAGAGCACCAGCACCGAGGGGCCGGCGCCGGACAGGAACGCCGCGTGGCCGCGCTCCCGCAGCGTCTCCAGCGCGCGCCGCGAGACGGCGTCCAGCGCCAGCCGCGCCGGCTGGTGGAGGCCGTCCTCGGTCGCCGGCAGCAGCAGCTCGAACGCGCCGCCGAGCGCCGGCGCCAGCAGCGCGGCCCGGCCCGCGGTGCGCGCGGCCAGGTCGAACGGGACGGCGCCGGGCAGCGCCGCGCGCGCCGCCGCGGTCGCCAGGGGCCCGGCGGCGACCAGCGCGACCGCGGCCAGCTGCGGGTGAAGCGCGAGCCCGGTCACCGCGACCCGCCCCGACTCCCGCCAGCAGAGCGTGGCGCCGCCGGCCAGGCAGGGCGCCACGTTGTCGGGGTGGCCCTCCAGCTCGGCCGCCAGCGCCAGCACCACGGCGTCGGGCAGCTCCGGG
>Ga0126377_10000055_pt1 | contig 49576 bp, 67 predicted proteins | sample PanSoiMetPlot_22_FD_92647 | JGI IMG/M metagenome (GOLD analysis project Ga0126377, IMG submission 92647) | Tropical forest soil microbial communities from Panama - MetaG Plot_22 | ecosystem: Environmental > Terrestrial > Soil > Tropical forest > Bulk soil | place: Panama | collected 2016-02-17 | reverse complement strand
GCACTAGACTTGCCCCCCCCAGCTGACCCACCATAGAAGGCCTCTCGATAGTTATCATTCAGGCTCAGAAACAAGTTCTGCCTGGACGTTGGAGCTTGCGGCAGGTAATTGTTTTTGTTCGCCCTCGCTTCGTTGCCTTGCAATTTCTGCGGCTTCGAGAATTCGAAACCCCTTGTCAACCACTGTGCCGTGAAGTGTGGAAATATCAGCGGCATTTTGGGAGCGTATCCACGTTTCATCCTGAAATAGTTTGACCTGAATCAATGCCATCCGGAGAATCTCTTCTAAGTACTCACCGAGCAGGCTTTCGATGACTTCTTTTTTAGGTTGGACATGTTGAAGTGAATATTCACCTTTTGGGATTAGCTTCGCTTTCCAATCGCTAATTGTCGGATGTGGTATTGAGAGCTTGTCCGAGACAGCTTGAACCGACTCCCCAGCACACAGCATGGCAATCGCCGTAGCAATGACCTTAATGGGATATTTCGCAATCTTGCGCCGCTTGCTATTGCCATTGTGACCATTCTTACTACTGCCCGCCTCATTGCCATTTTTGCCGTTTACAGCCACAAATTAATCTCAATTTTAATATATTAGTGCTTGACTTAGGTACGTGATTAGCGTACAATGTATTTGTAGTTAATTGATAACCAACGTCTTAAGGAGATTCGCTAATGATAAATATCGGCATTTACACAATTGTCTACGCAGACGGACAGCACCGCACACTTCAGATCAAAGATTGGAACGGCAAAACCATTGCTGGTTACCTTGCAGGACCTGACAACGAAAAATCGTATAAGTTTTTTGGATTTCTCACCTCTGAGAACCGGATCAATTTTTGGCGCTCATTCTCCGGCAGTCAGACGCCCGAGCGTATGCGCCTCATTCAACGAGCGATAGATATCATTGCCTCCGATCCTTCGAAGGCAGGCATGGCGTATGCGCTCCACTCATCGCGATGTTATCGCTGCAACAGGACCTTGACAGTACCAGCATCAATTCACAACGGCTTAGGACCTGATTGCGCGAAGAAAGCAGCATAGTGTGATTTTTTCGGGTTGTCCTCCGATCAGAGGATAGCCCGAAGCAATCAACTATAAGGAGATTCAGATTATGACCAATGAAGAAAAAAGATTTTCTCTTGATTATCAGTACGCGAATGAGGCATGGGCAAACGAAACGTTTACCGAAATTCCCGGTAATTATCTGAGCATGTACACAAATGTTACGCTAGCTGATTTTTTACGCAGCATGTGTGTGGGAGATGTCATGACATTTCAGCAATTTTCATCCGAGGCAAAATTAACGCTCACAGTAAGGAGAACAAAATAATGAAAAACGATTCTTTACCGCGCGATGATAACGGCCAATTGAGCGCATATGCATGGCCCGGAGGATATCCGATTTTTTATATAGTCGCAGATAACGGCATTCTTTGCCCGGACTGCGCGCGCTGGGCTGAAAAAGAAAACAGGCAAGACCCCGAATGCCGTGATGACGACCAATGGCGAATCATCGCAGCAGATGTCAACTATGAAGACCCCGCGCTCTATTGCGACAATTGCAGCAAGAGAATCGAATCCGCCTATGCGGAAGAACGCCAGACGGAAGATTTTTAATAGGAGAAATCATGGCAAACTGCAAAGTACCAGTAGAAATATATGAATCTGTTTTCTGTCCGGCAGACGGCACCGATTATCACGGCCGATGCTTAGGCTATTGCCAGTCTTGCGAATCCGAGCACATATTGAGCACTGGCAGATATACGCCATATTGCCCGAGCTGTGATGTATGCCCCGATTGCAACTGCCCCCAGGTTGACGGCTGGGGACATCACGCAGGATGCATCCAGATTGCCAATATTTGCGAAAAGTGCAACTGGCCTATCGGAGAAGATTTCTATCACGATGAATGCAAGGAGACATCATGAAAACAGAAATTGAGATTAAGGTTAAGTCGTTTACATTTTATCCTGATGCCGTTCATTGGATGGAACAATCAGGAAATTTCGTAACAAAATTTGAAACAATCGAGAGTGAAAATGGCCCTGTTTATCTTGTCCATTATCGCAAGCCTTTCCCTATTTGCGCTTGCGGCTGGCCTATTGACGGCTCATTCGAACATGGTGGAGAGAGATGCAATAAATCTGATTTTTAATTATTTTCCTATTGACAAGCATACGTGAATCACGTACAATCCCCTTGTCATTATGAGTTAGAAACTAAAACCAACGTCTTAAGGAGAAATCGAAAATGTTTAGATCAAATTTTTCACGCAACAACTTTTCCTTCAACCGCTCAGCAACTGCGATCGACACCACGCAATTTGCCACTGTTAACCAATCGGCAGCACACCACAGCACATCAGAGCGCTATGCATTCATCCCGACTTCACGCGCGCTTACCGTGCTAGCCGACTATGGTTGGATGCCCACGCGCGTTGATGAATCACGAGCGAACAAGGCCGATGTCCGAGGCTTTCAAAAACACCTTGTCGTGCTCCGTCACCAGGATACGATAGGCGCAAAGCTTGCCTTGCATCAAAGAGTACCCGAGATTCTTTTGATGAATTCGCACAATGGCGCTAATGCCTTCAAGCTTATGCTGGGCATCTTCGAAATGATTTGCACCAACGGACTTGTGGTTTGCACGGATCAAATGTCATCGCTGTCTGTCCGCCACGTTGGTTATGCCGACGAATTCATGGAATCAGCATTGCGCGAACTTTCAGCCGGCATCCCTCGCACCCTGCAAGCAGCAGAGGAATATACACAGATCAAATTAGCGCGCGAAGAGCAAGAAGCTTTTGCGGCTGGAGCGATCGAACTTCGCTGGAATGGCGAAGAGTACGCCGTTAACCCTAACGATGTCCTCTACACTCGCCACCGTGGACAAGAAGACCCGAACTTGTGGAACACCTTTAACCGCGTTCAAGAAGCCGTAATTAAAGGTGGAGTCGACGCGCGCAATGTGCAAGCCGGATCAAAGCAGTATGGGAAGACGCGGCGCGCGCGCCCGGTTCAAGCCATCAATGAGAACGTAAGACTGAATCAAGCCATCTGGACCATGATGGAAAAATTGGCCGAATACAAAAAGTCAGCAGCTTAACCAGCAAAATCATAATGGGGGGATGGTCGACGCAATCCCCCCATGAACAAATCAAAACCAACGTCTTAAGGAGATTCGAAATGTTCAAAGGGATTATAAAACAGCTCAAGGGAGAAAAGAAAACTATGTTGCTTGCCGTCATTTACTTGCTGCCAGGAGACAATCATTCGGATTCAGACAGCACCGCTTATGAAGTGTTTTTAGACTTCGGCAATCAATTTGTCATTATCGCGACTGCCGAGGCAACCAACCGCGCTGGATATCGCGAGGCATTAGGCAAGCCGAAATATGATGCCATCCGCGGAGAAGATAACTATCGCGATGTGGATATTTGGGAAATCAAATCAGTTTAAACAAACCCCGAGACAACCAACGAAAACAAATAAGGAGATTCAAAATGCAAGTTTTAACCGGTCACAATTCACCAGAGACAGCTTACGTAATCGATGATTATCCATATGGCTTTACGCTTCGCTGCATGATGCGATGCTGGATCGAAACCACCCGGCATGGCCAACGCTATGTCACACAGACCAGCAATCCCAAGCGAGCCGGAATTGTGTGGAATAAGCCTAAATCCTCAACTTATTCTGATATAGTGGTCATGTTTCAGGATGAAAACGGACATGTCCATAATGACGGCTTTAGTATTACCTATCGGGACGAGGCAGACCTTGACGCGTTCATAGAGAAATATGGCGAAGCATTACAGGATGAGCGTAATCAAAATATGATCGACACTGCCCGAGCGATCTTTCGCGCGCGTAAATATGTCACCGTCAAAATCGTTAGCCCGGAAGAAAAGCAGACGCCCGAGGAAGAGAAAGAAGTAATGGACCACGCGCGGCGCGCTGTTATCCACGAATACAGGAAACTGAAAAGCGAATAAACAATCATGGGGCTGCCCCGCCCCATCATCTTCATCTCACAAGGAGACTATATGTCAACCTATTTACGGAAAATCAAATTCACCCAATTGAACGGCGAGATAGCAGAAAATAGTTTCGGTTATCAGGAGACACCGACAGCCACCAGTAAAACCTTGATCCATATCTACGATGAAAACGGAGAGCAACTGGATAGCGGCAACGGTTATTTTCCAAATGCCGAATGGGATGGATTACCGCATTCATCCTTTATCGAGGACTCCGACGACTTTTGGAATGCAATCGAATCAATGAGATTTTTACATTAAGTGAAATAATGGCAAATAAAAAACCGAAAATATCAGCTGAATTCACACGCGACGACCTTAAGGCATGGCTTGCAATCTATAATCTCACATTGCTCGAACTCGCTGATTTGCTGCCCGTATCTGTCCGCACCCTGGAGAACTGGCATGCCGGAAGATACAAAATGCCTTCCTACCTTCGGCGCGCATTGCGCGATATCGAAAATGAAATATGGAAAAATAAAGTGAAACAGGCAGAAAAGAAAATGGATCAGGTCTCTTCTAACAGGCAGTATAGCGCGTAATTCCTCCCGACCTCGCATGCGCGCTCATGAATCGATAGCGATCTACTTTCAACTTTTAAAAACCAGCATTGATCAATCAATTGCGCAAAGGTCCGGACAGCTGGACCTTTGTTTTCCTGTTTTATACGGTATGCATAAAATTGCCTATCGCTGATAATCACATTGAATCCATCGGCCACGCGCGCGATCCTCGGAGCCACCCGCACCAACCATGGCAAACTACATAATTCCGGAAATATGTGGCGATGTGTGCGGTATAATCCCGCAGGAGTCCGAATAATGCAGATGTTTGGATCTGCTTCCAGAAGTCGCCTTAACTTCCGATGCGATTTATTGCTAGCCAATTTTAGATAGAGGAATAGCGTGATTTAGTGGGGTAGGTTCCTAGACCGCTTACGCAGAGGCCACCACAAATTTTTTAAAAACGAGTAGCCAGTTATTTTTAATCATTGCCTGGAGTATTTTTGCCGTTGCTCGAAATTCATAACTGGCCACTCACTAAATATTCCGCATTGTTCTAATCGGCACTTTTACTCTAATGCGGAATTTTCAAATTGCGTGTGTCTCCCCTTACAAGCCGCTAAATTGACTGATGAGAAAGCTAAATATACACCTAATATGATTTTTTTGACAAGACAATTACGGATTTTTATTTTCCAGCCAGGCTAACAGGCTTTTTTCGCCAGAATTGACCACCAGTGATCTAGCCCTATATCTCCCAGGATGAAGACATAAAATTCAATGGCGAGGATTTAAAGCAAACTGCGGGCTATTGTGGAAATGTCTGGCTATTCCTCCGGATCAGCTTCGCCCAGGATAAAATATTGCGTCCGACGACCGAGCCCCAATCTTGAGCAAGTTTTCGGCCCAGCTCCGGATTTCCTACGTCTGATGTTTGACACATGCCCGGCTGAAATTCCAATCGCTTGCCCACTCGCTTTGTACGTTCCATAGGTCTCGTATATTTCATCGAAGTAAATCGTAAGATCACCTTTGAGAAATATTTTCTTGCGTGGACTGGGCAAAATTCCTTCCAGCTCTCGTTGGCCATTTTTTTCATGTCCATTGTCGGGATGAATTTCTTTAGGCTTTTTGATCAATCGCGCTTTTGGTCTGAGCAAGGATTGATATTGTTCAGTCGCAGTTTTTTTTCTTCGCATATTATTTTTCTCCTCGCATGAACTTTTCCGCAGTTACCAGAAATCTTTTCGCATCATTTTGCGGAAAGATTTCATCATCCGTGTATGCGCCCTGAGATGTAATCGAAAAACCCGATGCCCGGAGATTCGAGACACAGAGATTCATTTCCTGCATTGGTCCGGAGATTCTTTTCTGGATGACGTGAAATGTTTCTACCACCCACGGCAAATAATCCATTTCAACTTTTTGCACTTTGAGTGAAAGATGATTGTCTGGCTTATGACCATTGGTCAATGCCGTTTTTGCATGACCATTCGTTCGTTTCGTTTTATTCGATTTTTTCTTTTTGCTTTTTCTCTGATAAGTGATGTGCTGTTCACTAATCACTTCTTGTTGATTTGGACCACCATTGATATTTACGCACTGATTGAAATAATCCGCCGGCAATCTCAGACCATGAGCAACTAATTCCGCAGTGGCTAAATCAATGTTCGCAAGTTTGCCGTTATATTTCGAATAGTGATCACAACGAATGTAATAAATCCAATTCGGATCTCTATTAACACGCCCTGCGAATTCAGTGATAGATCCGCCATAGGCTTTTTTAAATTCTGTTGCAAAAGTTTTCATGTTTGTCACCTCTGTGTTGTGGTCTTAGCGAGGAATTCACGACCCCTCGCCGTAGTTTCAGATTTGCATGTGGTCAGTTTCATATACGCGTAATCAGCTGAACAACGAACCGGTGAATTATCTTCGCGCCGAAGATAATATTCATCCACGTTTTCTTTGCGGTAAATTTCCCAGCGATCCATAGTGCCCCAGCGATAGATCCCCAGGAGAGTGAATCCTTCAAGCGGTTCGATTTTGCAATTGTGCAGGGGAAATTTTAAAGAGACAATAGCGCCGCATTCTTTACAGCTCAGTGTTGGGTTCATGTTGGGGATACTTTCCAGCTCTCTTGCTAGAGCCATTCTGACAGGGATTAGTCTACGGTTACGCGGATTTTATTGCTAGTAAATTTTCGAACAAACAAAATTATTTTTATTACCAGGATGCCAACCGCTTAGCGTTACAATCGGGACACGGACGCGCGCCATGCGGATCATTCAATGCTTTCCTTTCGATGATCACGAATCCGACCCCATAACAGGTTTGACATGGTTCATCCGTTGTTTGCTCCGGAGTCTGCTCAGCGTGGATCCACATTTCAGCATTTTCCAGCCAGACGCTAGCGACCTCCCCGGCCGATATCGCAAAATTATTTGTGTGTCTCTGACCGGCAATAAGAAAACATTGCTCAAGATATTTTGTCGGGATTTCCTGTAAATATTTTTCATACGACTTGACCACACCAGGCATGCGTTTTTGCGGATCAAGTTTTTCCAGCTGGCATGATTCTCTTGATTCCACGATTAAGCGATAAATCAGCAGCGTTCTTTGTTTCTGGTATAACTCCGCTTCTTGCGCATTCATCAATGTATCGGGCGTATCGCAAGATTTCTTCTTCTTCTCGCTGGAATCTGTCTTGCTGTTCGAATTTTGTTTCGCGTCTATCTGTGACTGGATATCGATGATCTTTTCCATTTGTGCCCCCAGGACGTGGAGTAATGCCGTGTATATACCATTCGAGCATTCCAGAAATATTAATTTTATTATATCCCCTCATCAACCATTCCACGACACATGATCTCAATCTCTCCCGATCGAAATCTTCACCAAGAGTTTCCTGAATCTTCGCCCAAGTCGACTTCTGCGGACACCATCTTAATAAATCTCTAATGAATTCAATGGAAGGAGGAAGGGGTTCGCGCGGCGCGCGCTGCGTCTTTGACGCAGATCTACATGACGGTTCATGTTCTTTATGACGGTTCATGACGGTTAAACGCGCGCGTTCCTTATCATGTGAAATGTCGTCAACTTCTACCTTTTGTGCGTCAACTTCTACCTTTTGCCCAAAAAAGGTAGCGTCAACTTCTACCTTTTTTTCGGGAAAGGTAGAACGTGCTTCTACCTTTTGAGCGATAAAGGTAGAAGCACGTTCTACCTTTTTCTTCTCAGATTCGATGAAATATTGATCTCTTGGCAGATGATCAAGGCACATCCTGTACTCTCTTTTTCTGCCCCTCCCGGTCTGAGATTTGATTGGAATCAAAATTCCCTCTTCAACAAATTTTGCAATTTTCTGACTTATTGTTCTTTCACTTAAGCCAGTTTTTGCGCAGATCAGATCATTGCCAGGCCGAATATTATTTCCCTCATGGTCAGCATGATCAGCGAGAGCGAGAAGAACTAATTTATCCATTGGATCTAATTCTACTTCCCATACTTTGCCTGATTGTTTAACGCTCATGGTTGTCCTCCTCTGAAAATTCGAAGCCGTGATCATTCAATTCAGAGAGGCAACTTTTTATTGTTTCATCGCTAAGAATGCCCGTTCCATGCTTGATTTCTCTATATGTGGGAGGGGATTCGGCAGAGGGATTAAGTTGTCGCCAACGTGTGAAATAGGAAAGAATTTTCCAGGCATTTCCTGTAAGACGCGGCATAATCCGATCGATTATTTCATTGCTCATTTTCGAGTAATTAAATCGATCCTCATTGCCTTGATCAGCGAAAGGGTTCACATTCATGGATATCTCCCCATGTTTTTAATTTTTGATATTGTGGGATTTTCCCGATTGACTTTAGGCTGGGTTTTTGTGATATGATCCATACAATTAAGCTTGTTAAATTTAAGACGTTTGCAGGTTTAATTGTTCGGCAAGCTGCAAAAGTGCAGAATCAAAACTGCCGCCTAAGAGGACCGACCCTCTTAGGCGGCATTTGATTTTAGGCCATTAGTCTGAACTCTTAGAATAGCTTGCCATGATAAATTCCCGGTAGAATAATCTGCAAATTACGGCTATAAAACCGTTTTTCTATCCTAGCCCGGTCATACTATCATGCCAAATAGAAAAATTTTACATAAACTGAACAAAATTAATTTATCAGACTAAATATTTCGGATGGAGCGGATTTCTGATCTTTTTGGCAGGAAAATCATAATGGGTAATCTGGCTAAACCATTTAACCGGAATGATGTTTTCGAAGAGATACCAGTGTGAGGAATCATGATCTCTTTTCAGAAATTTAATTGCAGAAGAATCAATTTTCCGATTGGGATGGACGATATAATCGTCAAATTTCCATAGACATCTATAATAATTTTTGGGGATATCGAGCTTGATCCTGACCGCTAATCGCGAGTAAGGAATCGTGACTTGTGAGTGCCAGGTCTGTTGTTCGGGTTCTGATTGATCACTCAACCAGATGATTCCTTTGCGGATCTCAACTTGACCATCGATGAGATCCGCAATTGCGCCCAGCGTAATTCCCTGTGTGGCGATTTTCTTATACAGATGTGCGGCTGTGAAATGGTAAAGTTGCATTTATCTGTTTTCCCAATGAGGGCGATGTACAGGGGCATCAAGCTTGTTGTTTATAATTTCGCCCATATGATCTAAGCATTCCTGTTGGACATCGACAGTTTCCGTGAGGATTACGATTACTTCTTGCTGTTGTTTGACTATCCCGACCAGATGATTTATTGCGGCAATCAAGCCATCGTAATTTCCGGCTGGAGAAGTGACCACGCGATCAAGTTGTTTATCGATTTCGGCTATATGATATTCAAATGTATCCATATTCAGGTTTCCTTTTCGAAGATTTTCAATTGTTCATTTGCCGGCCATTCCACCCCGCACTGCGCGCACATCGTTGTCATCAGACTTGCGCTTGTTTCCCATACATGCACAATGCATGCATATTTGACCATCGCTTGATAGAAATCAGGTTCAACCATATCTTCATCTTTAGAGTGAAAGGTCCGCAAGAGAGGACCATACCACGGTTCATATCCAGTATTGATCATCTCTCCAATGTAGGACTCCAAACTTTCCACGCTTCCCGCCTGGATCATTTTGTAATCGATTATTCTACGCATGATTCCCCCCGATCTAAGCCGCTTTTTTTGCGCGCTCGCGTTCCAACATCTGTTTAAGGCGCTGCTCGATTTTCAGTAGAATATCCACCGAACATTCAAGCATTGATTCACCTCGCGTCATGACATTAACGACATTGGTAATATCCTGAGCTTTGATTTTCAGCTCCGTTAATTCGTTCGAAGAGATTTCAATCGATTCCAATATTTCATCCTTTGTCCGTTCATTCTGCAATCTCAGCTCTTTCACTTTCGCCTGTTTTTCTTCGAGTGAAAGGTTGGCATAGAAGGCATTGAAAAATGGAATCGCATTACGATCGATTTTCTTTTCCGCGAGGCAATGAGCATAGAGCAGTTTATCTAACTCGCCCTCCGGCCCTTCGTTCATCTTGAGTGTGGCAGATTCAGAATTATTATTGCGTTTTGGACCAGACGAAGCAGGCTTCGTTTTAGTGTTGATCTCCGAATCCGAATCATAAAGATCAAGCGCAATTTCGATCATAGCGGCGCACTTCTTGAGTGCATCAGTCGCCGCGCCTTTAAAGCAGTCGCCGAGCGATACCGGAGCAATGATGTTGCCGTCTTTATCTTTGCGAAATTCGACTTGCATCGAGCCGTATTGAATTTTGATCAGCGTTCTGCCCTCTACCCGTACTGTGAGTTTGCCCCGGCAACGAACTTCAAAGGGAAGGTTATCAAAATAAAGCAATTCTTCATTATCGGCTTCGAAATCCCAATCCCATCCGAATATATCGTTAAGTGTGCGGATGACATATGGACCATCGGTATAGTTATACCATTCCCCGCCCCGACCTTGACGCGAGCGGATCTCCTCTTTTGGGATAGAGCGCAAACGTTGCCGGAATGAATTGACAGCTTGATTGTCTACTGTGACTAGTTCAGTACTCATTTAATCCCTCCCATTATTTAATCACGAAACGTTTTGCACTGAATCGCATGATGCGCTCAGCATCACGATTGCGCTGGAGCAGACATTCAGCGATTTTCAGGTTTTCATTCAAAATCATAATTGTTCTATCACGGTGTACCAGGCCGCCCCTCATGACTGCCCATGTCGCGAGGACACCGAAAGCCAAACCAGATATAAAAGCAGCGATCAGCATCCATTCTCCTTTCAAAGAAGTGGGGTAAAGGCTAAGAGCGGCACATTCCCATTGTGACTATCTCTCAGGAGGTCCTTTACCCCACAGGCTAACTCGATTCATTCGAGATGTTGATCCATCATCGCATTCATCCGGCGATCACGTTCGACGATCTCCGGATGTAATTCGATTTCAATCTCTTCGCTCTCCCCCTCAGATTGATCGATCACGCAAATACAAAACTCATCAGGCAAGCTACACCACCCAGGCCCAAATGGGAGAGGAACACATCCACCGCTCACCTTGCCCCAGCCAAAACATTTTTTGCAGTCTTTATCAGGAATGATTTTCATGATCGCGATAACCCCCCGGCATGACGCGCCGCAGCGAGAAAACGAGCAGCATCCCGAACCTGTCTGGCCTTGATTGCACGCGCAACCAGATGCACCCATCGGTTGACTACCGGATCATCAATCTTTGCTAGTGTGTTTATCTCTTCAACTGAAGTGCCGATAGTCCCAAGTATACCGCTAAATTTCTTTGCGCAAACGTCACCCTTGCCATTTTTAATACTTTTTGGGTCCGATAACGGACGCGAACAAATCTGACAGGTTGTCGATAACGCCTTTTCCATCCCCAAAATGATAAACTAACAGTTTAAAAATGTCAAGCATTAGTTTATTAACCAGGTTTATTTTTTTCAACTATTGCTTGACAGACAAAAAATCTCATATAGAATCCTCCGGCATGACAACTGAATACGAATTCAAACCGGAAAAATTGATCGAGCGGCGCGGAGATGTGCCGAAAGCGACTGTTGCCCGTAGATTAGGAATTTCACCACAAGCATATTGGGCGATAGAAAATGGTAGGAAATCGCCTTCTATTCCCTTGCTTGCGAAGATATTGAAGTATTACAAATTGAATTTTTTCGATTTAGTAAAGAAACAACCGAATAATGACACCCCGCGCGACTAATAACTTGGACAGCACTAGCCACGCGGGGCATACCAAGCAAACCGACTGCTTGGCGAGCGAAATTTAGCACACGCCCGGCAGTCTCGAAAAGAGATGGAAGGTCATTTAACTAATGATCATAGGTATTTTATCGTTCAAAGGTGGACAGGCGAAAACCACAACAGCGATCCAATTAGGTGATTTTCTCAGTAAACGCGGATCAACCGCTCTGATTGACTGCGATCCAAACCGATCAGCACTCACATGGGCAAAAAATGGATTGCTACCCTTTCGCGTGGTCGATGAGTTACAAACCGCGCGAGTTGCCCGAGAAGTAGAGCACCTGATTGTAGATACCAAAGCACGCCCGGTAACCGATGATATTGAATCGCTCGAAAAGAATTGTGATCTGTTGATCCTCCCGGTCACACCCGATCCGCTCTCACTCAAGGCCTTAATGCTGACCCGCGATGGATTGGGAAAAATCGATCAGAAAAGTTATCGCGTGCTATTGACGATCTGTCCGCCTCATCCTTCACACGATGCCGCTGACGCCCGGCGATTGATCTCAGATGCAGGACTCCCGATGTTTTCCGGCGAAATCAGGCGCGCGGTATGTTTCCAACGCGCAGCACTTGCCGGAGTCCCGGTCAGGGAAGTGAGCGATCCGCGCGCCGAGGCATGTGACGGCGATTACCAGGGAGTGGGCAGGGAAGTGATGAAAGCAGCGAAATGAGAAAACGCGCAAAAACCACGCTGGCGGACCTGAAAGGGCTTGAGGCTTTAAGTCTGGCGAGAGATCCGGATGTACAAATGGACAAAAGTACAAAGCCAGCAAATCAGCAAGATAGCAAGCAAGCAATTCAGCAAGCTGATTTGCTGATTAAACAGCTTGCTGACAAATCAGCAAGTTATCTTGCTAGCAAGCTTGCAAATCAGCAAAACAGCAAATCAACAAGCAAGCAAGCTGAAAAGCTGAAAAGTCAGCAAGACGGCAAATCAGCAAAACAGCTTGCCGGCATTGGGGGAAGAGTCCCGCGTAATTGGCGAATTCATTGGTCAGCTGAAGCGAAACGACACGAGACCACCTTAACCCAGGCCATCATTGAGGCAATGATCGAGAGATTTGGATTACCAGAACAAGAGGATTAAAAAGAAATAGAAAGGGCAGGGAAGTGATGATTTTGAACAAGCTGGAAGCTGCCAGCAAGGGGGAATGATGAACGAGGTAAGATTAGATTGCGATATGACTCTCCGGGAAACGATTGAGCAATTGCGCGGCTCAATCAAGGAGTATAAAGCCAAGCTCACCGCAGCCGAGCAGCGAGCGACGAAAGCCGAGAAGCAGCTTGCCCGTTTCGAGAAGTGGCTTGATAAGGAATCGGCGTTTCTTTCAAAGGACGATGCAATTGCAGTTGCAGTGGAGCGAGCGGAGACGGCAGAGCAAAAGCTGGAAGCTGCCAGCAAGGGGGAATGATGAGTCTTCACAATAGCACCGATGAGCCAATGCCGGAATACGCTGACACGGAAGCACGGTTGAAGAAGCTGCAAGCCAAGCTCACCGCCGCCGAGCAGGAGGCAAAGCAATGGCATGAATCGAGCTATGCCAATCTCGCACGCGCCGAATCGCTTGAAGATAAGCTAGAGCTGGCAGAGCAAGTGAATGATAATTTGGAATCATGGGTCATAGGATATAAAGATATGGTAAAGAATTTGAAAGTAGCGGCGGGGCAGATGGCGGCGGCGTTGGAGTACGTTGAATGGAGAAATAGGACACCAAGCGGTTGTCATATAAACGAACAATGCCCCAGCTGCCAGAGATATAAAGGATCTGCCCATCGAGACGATTGCCAGCTTAACAAAGCACTCGCCGCATGGCGGGAATGCGCGGAGAGCAAGAATGGCTAATATCCAACTTAAACAAAAATGGAAGAGTTTCCCTATGTACGTTTCGCGGAGAAAAGAAGCTGTCTTGCATGTTCCGCAAACGATGACAGTTGAAGAGTTTGAGTTATTGAAAATGCAAGTCGATCAGGCCATTGATATATTGCGCCAAACCTCAATCATAGAACCAGAGCAGCCAGCCACAAGCGCCGAGAGCGCGGAGGATAAAAAGCATGGATGAAAAAGAAAGATTCGATCCAACCACACCTGAAGGAAGAGCATATTGGAAGTTGCGCGCGCAGGAAGAATCAGCAGAGCGCACGGCACGCGAGATGTACGCTGATAAGTTGGAGCAGGCAAACGCCAGGCTGGAGGAATTATCTGCTAAGGTTGTGAAATATGAAAAAGAGCGGAATGAAGCGAAGATGCAATTACAGGCTTTCGCCATGCTCGGGATTGCCAATCTGCAATCGATCTCTCTTCATGATTATTTTGCTGCTCATGCTTTGACCGGGATAGCGAGCGCAGAGACCAGTCACTATATAGTAAATGAATGCGAACTCGCCTATGAATACGCCGATAGAATGCTGGATTTGAGACATGAGCGAGAGCAGCAGAAAGAAAAGATGGATGAACAATGAATAAAGAACAAAACGCTTTAATTGATTATCTTCAGCAGATCCGTTTATTGCGCATGGATATGATGTCCCGAATGAAAGATAAGCCGCTTTATTATGGAATCGAAGATTTCATTCTGCGACATGGCCGAATGTTCTCTCTCTCTTATTTGCCACGCCATCTACCGGTGAAAATGCGCGGCGCGGTTCGACAATGCTTTGCCAATGCTGGAAGAGTTGCACGCGATCATTCAAAGGACTTTATTTATACAGAGGGATTTTCATTTGCATCATCTATTCCATTTCATCACGCTTGGGTTGTATCTCCTGAAGGAATTGCTTATGAACTGACATGGGAACGTGAAGACCTGCAAGATAATGAGATGAAGTATCAGGCTTATTACGGAGTAGCCTTTAAACCTGAATTCTGCAAGCGCATTTATCGCGAGTCGAAATGTTGGGGCTTGCTAGATGATTGGCAAAATCATTGGCCGATATTGCGTGGTCTTTATCCTTTCGATGAAATGCTTCATTCAATTAACCAGGAATCTAGGGAAATGGAGACAAGAAAGTGACAATAGAAGAATTGAAAGATTTGACCGAGGCAAACAGCAAGGCAATCAGTAATCTAACGTTAGATATTGCCGAATTGACTATGCGATCATCTGAAAACGATTACCGCTTGGGAGAGCACGATAAGCAAATGGCCGGTTTGCGAGAAGTCGTCCTGGAGAATTCTGCGCAGATAACGCACCTCATTGAGCAATCAAAAATAACCGATGAACAGTTCAAAATTGCAATGGAAGCTATCGGAAGGGTTGCCAATAGACTAGATCGATTACTAGAACAATCGACAAATGGAGGAAAAAGATGAGAGATCCAATATATGAGTATGAACGAATGTATGACCGCGCGGTGAATGAGTCTGAGGTACAGTCACAGCATGGCCCAGGCGACCCCGAGGATGATGAATCAGATGAGGATTGGGATGAGGATGAAGATGAGGAGGAGAATCGGGTCATCCGTTTTTATCGAAGACTTAAAGACCAGGTTTTGAAATGAATGGCAAATATATCTTAATCGGACATGAGCCAAAACCGATCGATGATCTATTTGCATGGGGCATGTGGTTTGAAACCGCAAACCGGCACGTTGCCGATGATTATATTTATGGTGTGAGAATATCAACCGTCTTTTTAGGCCTTGATCATAATTACGACGAGTGGGCAATAGAGCCATTACTTTTCGAAACGATGGTATTTGGCGGCATATGGGATCAATATCAAACTAGATATCCAACCTGGAAAGAGGCGGAGGAAGGTCATGCTCACTGGAAGCATTCGGTAATCTACTATTTATTAGATCAGGTCCCTCCGCGCGGCCGTCGCTCGCGCTCCATGTTTGGCGTGCGCAACCACAAGTAATTGTGTTTTGCTCGATTTTGAAAATATACCGAAAATCCGGCGTTTTGTCCTGATTTAATCGGCCGGCCGATCGCAATATATTGTGTGTTGCCGTAAAATCTGCCGGCAATTTTCAAGAACCTGACACATAATGTTCATTATCAGACCCAAGGAGGATATATGGTTTTCTGGTTAATGATTATTCTTGGATTGCTCGTTGTCGCTGGTCTGCTTAAGCCGCATCGAGAATAAGGAGAAAATGAAATGAGATCGACACGCGCGCGCATTGTTTTTATCATTGCCCTCTTCCTCATGATTGCGCTTTATCTCTTCGCCCAATGGATCAATCAACCGATCTTTGAATTCGATTTAAGCAAATAAAGGAGAACAAAATGTCAGACCGTGAATTGCTCGAAAAGATCATCAGCAGGCTGGATAAAATGGACGCGCGCATCGAGCGCATGGACCGTGGTATCTCTGCATTTATGACAAACACTGAAATAAATTTCGAACGTATTTTCAATGAGATTCGATTGTTGCAGCAGAAATCAGATAATGTCATTGCAATGGTTAAATTACTTGATGAAGATTATCGTCATTTCCGCATCGATACGAAAGACAGGCTAGATCGATTGGAAAGAGAGAAAATATGAAAATCGTTTTGTCGATTAACCTTATCTTCGAAGCTGATGCCGATTATAACGAAGATGAACGCGGCTGGATTGTGACCTGTCCAATGCTGCCAGGTTTTTACGCTTACGGCACATCACGAGATAAAGCAGTAGCTGAAGCAGAAGTAATGGCTGAACCGTATCTGGAAATGATTTTATCGACAGCAGTCGAAAATATAAGGCGCAAAACAAGCTTGACCGTCAATTGATGCTTTATTTATAATTTGCCGCGCCTTACCCTTCACTCTCCCCATAGCTGTATCACCATTCGTCTAACAATAAGGAGATTCATTTTATGCGAAAACCGACTCGCATTTTATCAATCGTGTTTTTTTTCATTTTACTGCTCATCGCTTCAGCAGTGATTTTCCAGTTCAGGAAAAATCCCAAAGCTGTACAAGACATGCCTAAAATCTCGATTCGTAATCGCACTTCGTCTATCGAAATAACTAAACAAGAATACGTCAACCGAGATCTCAATTTGACGATCAGGAATAAAGGCGCGCTTCCAATCATTGCAATCGGCTTAGCGGCGCAGAATGAAGGCTATACTACGGTTGATTTTTCACTCACTGAATCAATCGGTCGAAATCTCGCACCAGGCGCAAGTGCTGACATTCATCTTTCCATATCGAAAAACAATCCAATAGAAGTAAATGCTTCTATCGATATGGCATATTTCATTGATGGCTCCGGTGATGGAGATGCAGCAAAGATAGAGGAACAGCGTGATATCTATGAAGGTGTAAATCTTAGCCTTGAAGAAGTAAGCAAGGAATTCAAGACTCATGCAAAATTCGATAAAAATGCAATCGAAAATGCCAGAGGAAAAATTACCAGCATTTCTCCTCCTCCGGATTTAGGAGGCAATAAAAAGCTTGGCTTTCATTCAGGAATAAATCGTGCTCAATCGATGATCAACGATTTATTGCGGCAATCGGAATCTTTTTCAACTGATAAAATGGATGAAAGCTTCAATAAGATGAAAAAAGAGATGAGCACACCAAAGCAAACCGGGAGGAAAATATAAATGAAGACATCAAATATCATCATGACAGTTTCTCTCATCCTGTTCTTAGGGATCAATACAATTTCACAAACTGGCGCATGTGCGCCGACTTATTATGCGCGTAATCCTGCTTTTACTTTACAGCCATCTACCGCTTGTACGGCATATTATTATGGTGGATCAACACCTAATATTGCCGATGCAGATAAGTATGATCATTGGGCAATTAATTGGAAAAACAATGGAGATACTTTATATGCCGAAGTAAATTTTAAAGGTCATGGCGAATGCGGTTGGCAATATGATGCAACATACTTAACTGATCCGAATGCATTTAAACTTTGCTATCCAGAAATGTATTCGCCTGCGACATCAGATAATAGATTTTCACAAGACATCCGTGATGCCATGCTTGTAGGACAATGGACGCATTCTAACCCACGTCTTTGTTCAGGAGGTCTCTATTACACAAAGTATAGATACGCATCGGAGGATGGAGCAAGTTGCTCAACCTGCCCGAGCGGTCAAGTAAAACCTCATCTTGAATGTGGGGAGTTTTCAGGAATCTGTACCAGTGTCAATACTTGTGGCGTAGATTCTTGTCCATATAGAGATGCATATTGCTCATCGTATAGATGCGGTTGGTGCGTGACAGAGAATGATTGTTTTTATGCTCCTGCCCCATGTCCATACGCTCAAATGTCATGTGATCTGAGTGTTGGGAAATGTCAATTCCAAACACCTATTCTGATTGATGTAATTGGCAATGGATTTGCAATGACAGATGCGCCGGCCGGCGTGGTTTTCGATGTCACCGGAGCAGAGCATAAAGCGCGCGTATCCTGGACATCAGCTAATTCCGATGATGCATGGCTTGCACTGGATAGAGATAATAATGGAACCATAGACAGTACAGTTGAATTGTTCGGTAATAAAACCCCGCAACCTAATGCACCATCAGGCGAGGTAAGAAATGGATTTCTCGCTCTTGCCGAATATGATAAACCTGTTGCTGGAGGAAACGGTGATCGTCAAATCGATAGTAAAGACGCCGTTTATTCTAAGCTGTTACTCTGGCAGGATACCAATCATAATGGGATTTCAGAATCTGCTGAATTGCATTCATTGCCGGATTTAAATATCGCTGCCTTTGAATTAGATTATCATGAATCGAAAAAGACTGATGAGCACGGTAATCAATTCAAATATCGCGCTAAAATATGGGATGCGCAACATTCCCAGATTGGACGCTGGGCATGGGACGTAATCTTTACGAGAGCGCAATAGACTCTAAAACTTATTTTCTAGTATAATATCGGACGGCAACGACGATTCCGATGAACCCAATCTAAAAAGCCTGTGATTGCTCAACCACAGGCTTTTTTCTTTTTATCGTGATCGCCCTGTCCCTCTTCTTCCAGCTCTTCCTCCTCCTCTACCTCCTCTTCCAGTTTCTTCTTTGCGAAGCAAGCCTTGTTCTTTCTCTTCATAAAATCTCGATTGCCGAACCGGTGTGCCCTGGAGACCATATCCGGCAGTTTCAAGCGCAGTCATAGGCATATCCTGCCCACCTAAGCGCATTGTAGGAGTCTTGCCTTGCGCCAGGTTATATATCGTCTGCGCGGTCTTCGTTGCCGGCGTGATCGACTTCGCCAGGCGCAAGAGAGATGCTTCTTGTTTTTCCTCTGCGGTTGTTCTACCGGTTTTTGCATTTATAATTTTCTTGCCTTCTTCTCCCACTTTGGCAATCGTTGAAAAAGTTGGACCACCAATTAAATTCAACAGCATTTCTGATGTCGTATCGCCGTATGGGGCTTCGAGGAAGGCTACAGAACTACTTAAATCCATCCCGACGAGTGCCGGCGCGCCAAAGTAAACAGCCTCTGCCATCTTATTCCCCGTATCCTCACCCATCGTCTTTGAGAGTGCATTAGCCAGTGCGCCAAGCGCGACTACGCCACCGATTTTCTTAATCCCAGGAAGAGAACTTACGCCACCAAGCGCGAGCTGAGAAACAACCATTTTCGATCGACGTGCAATATCACCTGATGATGTGCCCTGCGGTGCCTTCTTCCAATCAGAATATATCCGTTCGAGATTCTTGATCATGAATGGCCTGAATTGACCAAGTGTGCTCGCCACCTTGCCCCGAAATAACGGAGGAATATCATAAGCCGAGTTATCAAATTCAACCTTTTTCGCCCAATCTGCCGCCATGCGGATTTTTGCATCACCCTTGAGGCCCAATCTATCGGCAAACAATTCCCCTGCTAGATGTCCCATGATCCGATTCCGTTCTGATGCCCTAGCGAAGATATCAGGTATACGCCGCTTCTGCTCCAATGCCGGCCTTTCCACTTTTCCACCTGATTCGGATATCACACTTAATATTCTTTCACGCACTTCCGGCCGGCGCGCCTCACGAGATATCTTGCGATACTCGCCAGCAGTCAGATGAGGCCATAGAGTTTGTAAAGGTTGCGCCCAATTGACGAATGCAGCACGCGGATTGAAGCGTAATTTCGTGTTGTATTGAAAGCCTTTCAGGAATCCGGCAAGACCGCTAAAGGCCTTATCTGGATCTGCCAATGAATTAATATGTGCGTCAACAAAATCTGACAAGCCAGGCTTACCCTCAGCCTTTAATTTCTCTTGTAATGGCCTTAGTTCGCGCCGCAATTGCTTGATTGCGCCTTTTCCGCCGACTCTGCCATATGCTTTATCAATTTGTAACTGCCTGATTTTATCGCTGATTTCTCTGCCAGTCCTACCACCTAACTTTTCATAGGTCCCGACATAATTTACGTTTGATAATGGCGAGCGTAAAGAATCAAACAAATTCACATCGCGTTTAACCGCTTCGACAGCCAGTTTTTGTTTTCTTGTCTTTGCCGATCGTTTACCGAATAACGGTTGCAATGCGCCGAGGCCCATCCCCATGACCTGTCCTTCGCGCGGCGTTCTAGGTTCAAATGCGTTTTTGATTTGATCAGATCGAAAGGCAACGATTTCTTGAGCACGATCTAAAGGCTGCCCTTCTCTTATTCCGACTACAATACCATCATAACCTTGTGCTTCCAGGTCTGCTATTTTCTTTTTGGTAATCAATCCTTCTTTAGCTGGCATGTAAAATGGCTTGCGAATATCCAAAAAGGATTTACGCAAATTCGCGCCCGGCCTTAATCCCCCAGCTTGACTGAGCGAATATCCTTCAGCGACAGACGGATCAGGGCTGAAATATATGCCGCCTTCTCTGCTTGATTTAAGATCACCTGTTCTTTTTTTCGTTGGATCGAAGTCTTCGAAGTCCCTTGCCGTACCGTGATAGACAGCTAGAGGAGCGCCCTTACTTGTTTTGATTTTCGATTCTGATAATTTTTGTTTCGCTTTTGCTATCCCCTTTTCAATCAGCGGTTGCAATGCCCCAAGGCCCATGCCCATGACCTGTCCTTCGCGCGGTTTTCTCACCTGATCAGGTGAGAGCTTATATCGATTTCCAATTTCATCTGAAAAGATGACTTTCCCAGCTCGATCATATCCCTCAACCTTGCCAACCAGGTTCATACCCTCATATCTGGCGACCACCTTATCTCCCGCCTGAAATTCCTTACCCTTAGATTTTGCCGGCAATTCACCTTTGACAAGTACAGCCTCCTCTGCCTTTTTCATAAATGATGCCTCCCTGTTGCCAGTTGTCCGCGGATTCTGGATTGTATGCTGTTTCCCGGCCTGGTCGACGGCGCGCAGTTTCCCGGAAGGCACGCCAGTCTGATCCGGAGCGATTTCTAATTGCCCCAGCTTACTATGTGTGATCTGCCGGCCCTTTTGTTCTGATCGCCTGGTCTGCTCCGCTTTTGCCTCCGCTAAGAAATTGGCGACATCTGTTTGTGGCGTAACTGCTCGCCCGAGGATGCTTTCAGCATCACGAATGCGCTTGCCCAGGCTGCCGGTAGTGAGTTTTGAAGGTTCTGGAAATTGTCTTGCAGGTTGTTGTTTTGGCGCTAAATCTGGTCTGCGCTTAAATGCTGCCGCGCGCTCTTCTTCAACCAGACGCGCGCGCTCTTCGACTGGCAATTTCATCCGTTCGGCCGCCTCTGCTTTCTTTACCTTGATCCCTAATTCACGCGGCGCATTACGCGGCGGCAATCGTTTTTGCCCTACTCGTAATTTTCGCTCTTCATTGGTTTCTTTAATTCTATCGCGTAATTTTTGGCGAGCGATGTCCGGTAAATCTTCTTGTCTCAAATTTCGGTTGCGCAGTGCTTCAAGTTGTTTTTCATACTGATCAAATTGCTCATCGGATACCCTGACAGGTTCACGATTTAACAATGATTCATCTGCGCGACTTAGTTTTTGCGGTACCGGTCGAAGTTCAGTAGACGGCATTCTTTCACGAATCGCCGCAATATTGCGCGCGCCGGCCGCCCGTTGCTCTCCCGCAAGACCAGGCCTTACAGTTTTTTGATATTCGCCGAGCGCGCCCCTGAGATTGCTCAATTCATCGCGCAAATCAGGATTCATCTCCGGACCACGATCGTTCAGGACCCGTTCTAACTGATTGCGCCGATTCTGAACCGCTTCGAGATTTTCAGGAGTAATCCGTGGAACGGCGCGCGCTTCCGCTTGAGGTTGGATTCTGCGCGAAGGAGGTCTGGCCGGCGCTGCCTCTTCTCCGCGCGCCATCTCTTCGAAGAATCCCCCGACATCTTCCAGATTCTGTTGTAATTCCGCAGATGGAGGCTTAATAACTTCCGCTGTGGGTTGCTGCTCGATCGCCGGCCGACCACGCATTCTTGCGGTAAGTGGACCCGTTGGCTGCCGTGCAGGTTGCGCTTCACCTCGCCCAGCTCCGGCGACGATCGCCGCAATACTCTTAGCCGACATCTTGTATCGCTGTGCGCCTTCAATGAAATCAGCAATGTTTCCAGTATTGGCCCGATCCGATGTGATTTCATTATATGCGCGTGCTACCTGTGGATCATTTAGAGCCTCACGAAATGACCCAGTTTCACCAGTCGCTTCCGCTTCCGGCACAAACGACGCCGGCCGCATGCCTTTCCCCTGCGATCGTAGCGCAGTCATGAAATCGTCAACTGTCTCAAATGGTCCGTATCCTTCGTTGTTAGCCCGAATTCTCAACTCATCCGGCGAGACGCCACGATCAGAAATAACGCCTGGTCGACCACCCTCCCGACCGAGAAAGTAAGCCGCTTCGCCCCGCACATCGCGACCGCGTTTTATTCCTCCCTGGTTGATGACATATTGTTCGAGAGAAACATTTGCGCCTTTTTCCTGTGGCGCGCGCGCTGGAGCTTCGAAGAGAACCGGTGCCTGTTGAAACGGTTTTAGTCCGCTTGTCTTGCCAAGATTTTCCGGTCTGAGAAGTGGAGGGACCTTTTCTCCTGGAGTAATTTCAGCTGTAGGTTTTTCTGCTTGTACGCCCTTCGCTTTCTTCTGTCTGCGCAATCCTTCGAATCTAACGCCAGCCTGGTCTAACTGCCCCTGGAGATTCCGCCGCAATTTCATCCCGCCAGGCGAATCCGGCTTAACTGTTCTAAGAAGATCACGAATTGCGCGACGTTCCTGATTTACCGCATTGATTGCATCATCGATTCTACCCTCATTGACTGCTTGATCAGCGTTGGCGCGCGCCTCATCCATGATTTGCTTGCCGGCTTCGATCGCTCGATTTCGCTGTTGATTGCGTTGCTGGGCTTGAGGGAAAGGCGCAGTTTCCGGGATCTGCTCAAATTGCTGTGTGGCTTTCACTTCGCCCATTGGTTGAGTGAATCGGGCTTGTCTTGCCGTTCCACGAGGACGCGCAAGCCTTGCTGCCTGTGATGGATCGAAAAGCGTTAGTCCTCCTCCGATCGCTGCAGCTTCGGCCAGTTTTTGCGGATCAGTTTCGCCGGCCGCCAGTTGTTGCGCGACATTTATTCCCCCTCCTACCCCAACTTGACCAACACCACGCCCGGCAGCTTGCGAGATTGCTCCCGGCAATCTTCCGGCAACACGATTGATCAATGGCGAAACCGCGCGCGCAACCGGTATAGGAACCGTTGCACCTGCAATATTCATTGCCGCTTCTTCCGGTCTTGTAAATTCAGATTGTGCGGCTGCCAGTGTGCCAAGAACGGGAATACTTCCACCTGAAGCTATTCCGCCTGCAATATATGGCAATGATTGCAATCCACCAGAAACAAGACCACGAGTTACAGCAGGAACAAAACCCGGCTGGGCGGCCGCCTCGCGCTCGATGCGTTCGCGCTCGATCTCCGCGCCAATCGTGTAGGGGTCCTCTTTAAGTCGTTCCGCGCGGCGCGCGCGTAATTCCTGCAGTTTTGCTTCTTGTTCTCTTCGAATTGCCTGCCCACCAGCAGCACCATAAGGCGATTGATAACTGGCGAGTTTGACCAGGCCACGACGCGCGCCTTCAATCTGTTCTTGGAGTGCGCGCGGATCGCCTGTGATAATTCCTGTCCCAATGTCGATGCCACGCGCAAGGATATCTGCCAGGCCTTGCGACCCTATATCATATCCGGTTGATGCTGCGCGTTTAACACGTTCCGTAAACGGTAATTGCTTATACTGCTCTCCAGCAATTTGCGTTGGTGTAGGTCTGCCTGTGGGTGCAAGCATCTGACCAAGTAAACCCGGTGTTTGCCGAGGTTTAGCAGGTTGATTTGCTGGTAATGGCGCCTTCGGTGTGTCAATAAAATTATCATATGCTCCAGGATATTTCTCTTTAACCTTGCGCCCAAGTTCATCATCCGGCACGTCATCATAAGCACCTGGATATTTCTCTTTAAATTTCTGACCGAGAAATGAAGTAGTTTGCGGAGTTTGCGGAGTTTGCGGAGGCATATTAGAAATTTAATCCTGCAGGATTGCTCCCTTGTTTATATTTCTTCTTAGTCCTGGTTGGAGTTTGAGCCGTTGTCCCTTCCGGAGCGAGCATTTGACCGAGCATTCCCGGAACTTGCGCTTTTGTCGGCGTAGTCACAGGACTGCCTCCCTTTTGCGCTGGGAGGGCCGTGGTTGGAGTTTCTATTCCCTCCTCTATATCTGGAGGCTCAAAAGGCCTGAGCTTGCCGTAATAATAACCCGCATCCCCAGGAGCGATATCTATATAACCGGGATATTGCGCCGCCAGATCCTCATACATTGCCTTAACTTCTGCAGGATACATCTTTTTAGATTCTTTATCCGCGTTGGCTCTTTGTAGTGCCCGTGCCGCTTCGTTGTATAGCCGGCGTTCCGCTCTATTCTCAGTGCGCTGTGCTCTTGCTTCTGTGCGTAATGCTCTTTGCTCTTGCAGTTGCTGATAAGGCGTCAGTGACCTGTCGCCGCCACGCCCGACACGCGGTCTTTCGTATGGTGTGTATCCGCCAGGATTCTGCGATATATCCGCAAATGTCGGCTTTCCACCAGGACCAATTACCCTTTCAAAGCGTGGCGCTCGCTCTGTTGGTTTTGCCGGTGCGCTAAAGATTGTTTTCCCGGTAGTCGGATCAACCAATGTGCCGCCAGGCGCAACACTGACCGGAGCTTGAGGCCTGACAAATGGAGGAGTCCTAAGCTTGTCGATTTCTGCCCTGGTCTTCTCCATCTCCAATCCTTCGCGCTGGGCTTGCGTTTGCCGCGCCGCTGCCTGTTGCTGTTCCGCCAATTCCCGCTCGATCCCCGGACGCTGAGTAGTCTCAAATAGAAATTCACGACCCGCGCGCGGTGAGATTGCCGCCCCAGCTCCACCCGCGAGAGCGCCGCCGATCCCCGCGCCTATTCCGCCACCTGTCACTAATCCCTGCCCTGCTCCGGCCAGTGCCGATTTAAGAATATCGCCCACCGATCGCCGATATCTCCCGGTGAGCATGCCTCCCTGATCACGTTCCGCGCCCTGTTGAACATATTTATATCTTTCCGCTGCAAGCGGACTATAAGGCGTAGGCGCGCCTCTGCCTGAAAGCGATGGCAATGGTACGCCCTCCGGCGAGGCTGCCGATATCGAAGGAGACGGCAACATCGGAGGCGAGGTTGGACGAATCGGCTCATACGTTGGCTCTCTTGCTTCCACATCCGGAAGATAGGATGGAGTACGCAATAAAGATCGCGGATTTAAACGTGTAAATGGAATGATCGCCATATTTTTTATCGTTGAACTAATTCAACAACTGAAAGACTCATTGCGGCAACATTATTCGTTGCTCCACCTACATGCTCACCCTGGAATAACAGGGTTAAGGTATTTGCCCCGAGGTCCGCGACCGTCAGATCAACATTGAGTGGAGAAATATAGAAATCAGATCCAGCTTCTTGAATAATATCGCCAAGTTGCATCATTCCGCTTACTCTCACTGTCGTTGACGTTAAGCGAAGAATGATAAAATCCGCATTGAAATTAACCGTGTTTATCGTCACAGAACCAGTATCACGAATCGTCTGCCCACCGAATGAAATCACATAACGACGATTGACCGATCCACCCGCTAAATTATTTCCAGATGCCTTGATTACCAACCAATCCCCATTAGTCGCAAGCGAGCCGGCAGGAATAGATACTGATTGCAGATTGTCTAAGCCAGCCCCGACATTGCCTACAGAGGTATTGTCACTCGCCAATGTGAAGGGATAGCCAGGGAGTGATAATCTGCCCGTTCCCTTCGCTCTTAAATTTAGATTGATATTTGCATCATTACCAGAAGCAGTGATTGAAGGAGGATTACCAGTTGTCGCATTCGCCAGCGTAATCTCATTTACTGCTGATGCAGTCGCCGTTAAGACAGCTAATTCATTTCCATTCGTATCCGATATCGAAGTCACTATCCGAGGCGTATTGAGAGTCGGAGAAGATAAAGTTTTAGCAGTTAATGTTTCAGTGCCATCGAGCGTGGCAAGCGTTCCGGTGGATGGAAAAGTAACGCTGGAATTCGTGTTATTGACATTAAATGTCAGCGTGCGGTTGGCAGTGAGAGTTTCAGATGAGGCAAATATCAGATTGAAAATGCTCGCTGTATTATCAATACTCAGGGGCAATGCACCTGTAATTGCCGGCGAAGTGAGCGTTTTGTTTGTCAGTGTCTGCGATCCAGTTAGAGTCACCACATCTGAGCCGATATCAAACACTGGATTGCCGGCCACCCCATCACCATTTGTCACCGTAATTCGATTGCCAGTGCCTGTCAGCGTGCGATTTGCCCATGTACTTGTCCCAGTGCGCGCCGCTATACCTGTTGTGCCAAGTGCTTCGAGCGCGCCTAAATCATCAGACAAAACAAACGTTGGATTCCCCGCTATTCCCGCTGGATTCGTTATAGTAAATCCGGCTGCCGGCGCGGTCAGTGTGCGAACTGCCCATGAATCAGTACCGATGCGCGCGGAAAATCCACTAGTGCTTAATCCTTCGAGCGCCGCTAGATCATTGGCAAGTGCGAAAGTCGGATTCCCAGCTGTGCCGGCTGGATTCGTGATTGTTAGTCCAGCTGCCGGCGCGGTGAGAGTACGAGCCGCACCTGTTCCTGTGCCTGTGCGCGCCCATAGACCATTCGTCACATTTGCCGCAAGCGCATCGAGGTCAGAATCGCTTGTCACATTCGTGCGCGTATTACCGGCATCATCCGCCGCAGTAAAAGATGATCCGACAAAGTTTAGCGTCAGCCTCTGAGTGAGATTCGATCCTTCTTCCTGAATGCGATTGTAACCACTCCCGCCCCCACCTGCAGTCAGTGTGCCGCCAGTGAGCGTTAAGCCTGAACCATAGGTCAAACAGGCCTGAGTATTCCCGGAAGAGGCGTAATAGATCGACTGATTGACCGAGCAGGATGGAAATCGAAAATCTATTTCAGTTTTTGTATAAGCCTCATTATTCGGCGGAACGACGGCACTTGGAGAATTATATTGACAGATTGCCGCCCATGTCGTCGGGGTCGACGGAGGAATCGCCATTTTAGTAATGCCATTAGGACAGACGAAGAAAGGCAAAGTTGAGCCGTCAGTACGATAAAGCGCAAAAGTATATTTAGCCTGGTTGGTAATCAATGCATCAGTTGTGGCAGGGATGATAAATTGTGGAATAAATAATTGATTTTGCGATCCTGTGTTCACGACCGAAGCAGCAAACCGGATATAAAAGCTGCCGGAACCGACTGTGCCAGGCTGAACGACCTGGAAACTCCCTAATGGCTGAAAAGCGCGATCCGCGTAAACCCGCATGAACACATACTTATATAGCAACATTGTTTGAACGCCCGGAGTCCCACTGTAATTTGTTGTGAGCGTTAAACTTGATGTTGACGAAACGCCGGCAACGGTGTAGGTTGTGCCATCGATCAGAACGGTAAAACCACCGATGCCGACGATGCTTGAAGGAAAAGCACCAACTGAAGTAACCGTTGGACTGCCCCCAGCGGTTGTCACAATAATCGATCGATCATTACCAATGTTTGTGGGATTAAATCCATTCAAGGCCAATGCCGAGACGGTAACATCTGTCGCATGACCTGTGATTGCAAACACACACAGAAGCAAAATTAAGGGAAGAATATTTTTCATCATATAGGGGAGACCATGAAAACAATTTTGAGAACTACCGCATTAGCTTTAGTAGGATCGCTTTTGTTTAATTCAATAGTGCGTGGACAAGGTAATAACGCCACTTATATGGGAGGATCAACGAAGGACCGCGACTTTCCTGGAGCGAAAACCAAAGTCGACGGAATATTAAGGACAGGAGATTCAAGCGCGCTAAAGTTCGAATTCAAACTCAAAAAAGAAATAAAAACTTATGCAATTCCATATGATCGCATCATCGATATTGAATATGGACAGAAAGCCGGCCGGCGAGTAGGCGCGGCAATTGCGACGGCTGTTTTGTTAGCACCAGTAGGTTTGTTTTTGCTTTTTTCGAAAAAGCGCAAACACTATGTAACCATTGGCTATCGAGATGCGGAAGAAAAAGAGCAAGTCGCTGTCTTCGAACTGGATAAAAATGATATCCGCATGACGCTCAGCATCATCGAAACTCGATCAGGCAAGAAGATCGAATATCAGGATGAAGAAGCGAAAAAATCCGGACGAGGTAATTAATAAGGGAGAAACCGCGAGCCAACTGCCGTAGCGCCGCCAAGGATTTGACCAAATAAACCCGGCCTTTGATCGATCTGCGTATTGTATCCCGAAGACATCCCACCAGTCTGAAGGAATTGCGGTAATAATAAACGCCTTCGTTCAAGTTCGGCCTGTGTACGTAGGCCGGATGCCTGGTTTTTTAATTGCTGATTGGCGAATTCTGCTTGCTGCGCTTCGGCAGCTCCCTGCGATCGAATCCGCCTCAGGCCTGCCTCACGCTGTTGTTCACGGATAAACCGTGGAATCCCCGCGTTAAATACGCTATTGGCCTGATTCTCATATTCCTGTTCGGCTAATTGCGTGCGCCGTCCGACTCCCGGATCAACATTGAAATTACTGCCGAAATCGAGTGGGGTATTGAGCAATGATTGCGCTTCGGGAGACTGCGAGACTGAAAACGGCGCATAAGTAGTTTGCTGTTGTTGTTGAAATGGAGTCTGAACAGGTTTCGGCTTACTCATGATATAGCCTTTGATATTCGTCTTTCGTGATTGAAAATCTTTCGCCGTTTTGAACGTTTCCGCGGTAAGTCATGCCTGTGCGGATTGCGAGCCGGCGTGATGGTCGATAGCCGAAAGGAATAACCGCTTCGATTTCATCAAACCCTATCCGCAATAACCAATCGGCCATGCGAATCAATAAATCCGCCAGTTCAAAAGGATTGATCGTCTTCGGTTGTTTCGCGACATGAAACCTCACGATCTTGGAATTCACGCATTCAAGCGAGACAGCAGCGCAGAAATGATTTTTGTAATAGACAGCGTAATTGATCCAATTCGGTTGTTCTAAATCGCGTGTGAGTCTTGCCCAATCGGTATTTTCCGGCTGAGGTCCATATTCCCATTCTGTCGCTTGTCGATATTGATCGCGCCGCAACATTGTTACTTCTATTAATTGTGCGTATTTGAGACTATTCGCCATCTTAAAGAAGTAAAATCATAAATAAAGATTACCGCATTATTTGATCCGCCAGATAAAGTGGGTGGCCCAAAAATACTTCCCCCAATAGTTTGATTTTGTAGTTGGCTAATTGGCGCTACCGCTGAACTTAAATTTATGTCAGCAGCACCGATATTAACAACAACAACAAATCCAGCTCTTTGTCCTGTAAATCCTGAAATGTTAATTGCTCCTGTTGAAGCAATCCTGATCAATTGACCTTCAGGTAAAAAATAATCTGCCTGATTTGTTGTTATTATCGGCAGTGTAAGCTGCCCCAACTGATTCTCTGTTAAAGCCTGTTCAACCTGATTAACTTGCGCGTTATCCAGTCGCTTTTGCGAGCCTAGATAATCATTACTATCGCCGTAACGATCGTTTTCGATATATCTCATTTTCGCTCCGCTATCGGGGTTCCACGCGCAATCATTTTTTCGAATCGCCCGGAATTGTCGGAAAAATCCACCCGGAAAGCGAAAGCATTGCCGTGAATGTTAGTGAATAATTCCGGTTCTAAACTGTCGAAATTGCTAAATGGAAAGATTGCCGCTGCCTGCCCTAGATTCCTGACATCCGGGACAGCTGCACCAGGCAAGGCGGCAAAGACCGAGATTGTATTGATCTTTCCCGATGCCTTGAGATTTTTCAATCGGTTTCGATTGAGCAGACTCGCATCATAATATTGACTGGCAACATACATTTCACTGCCCGGCGTTCCTGTCCCGCCTTCCCATTGATTGACTCGGACATTTGCACCATTCGAAAGCGTGACATAGAGTGTGCCGTTGACGATCTGCGCATCGAAAAGGCGGGCCGGAAGATTGTGCGGAGGTCCCCACACTCCGAGTTGCGGCATAAATGGAATGATCACCGTTGAAGTGCCGTTATCATAACAAAATAAAACCGCTTCATTCTCCGGATCAACAGCGACAACTACGCGCGTTGCATCCCAAAATTCCATATCCGACCAGACAGGTTGCGCGAATTCCACATCGATATTTGCATCCGCGCGCGTGCGTAAAGGTCGATTATTGAATCCATAGAAAAAATCCCGATACATCGCGCCATTAGTCGATGATTTAAAGCCAGGTTCGGCAATGGTCCGAACTATAAATGGGATTTCCGGATTCCCAGTATTAGCGACAACTTCTAAATCTGTCGTGGTCATCAGATACATGGGCGAATCGCCAGCCAACACATTGACCAGATCAGAACCGGAAGCAGTAACAATAAATAGCAAGCCTACATGTTCAGGATTGGAATCGAGCATGGGCATGATCGTATTCCCGGTTGGTAGGCTTGTTGGAATACCCGCAGTATCCGGAATGCCCCACAAAAAGACTCGCCCAGCATATTGCAAGACGCCGGCAGCACGAGGCGGCCTGAACACATCGCGCGTGATGCTCATTCCTAATTCTGCATCGTAATATTCAACTGCAAAATTATCGATGAACATAGTTTTACCAGCACCCGTTGCACCGGTAAAATTCGTTGTCAATGTGGCTAATGTATCTGAATTGATCGTTGCGATTTGATAACTGCCACCGTCAATCGCAACGAAATCTCCACGAGCTAAATCAACAGTGAATTTAGTATTGATCCCTAGACTTAGATTGACTGAGCCATTCGTTGCGGTAAATGTGCCGCGTGGAGTTAAATACGCATAACGGATAACTTGCAATTCTCCGCTCTGATCACCCCATCTTGTTCCAGCAATTATCCATCCATCTTGCCCAGTCACCGCGCCTGGAGTATTCAGTTGAATAACGGTATTAGTCCCCGGTTGAATATTATTATATTGTGTATCGGAAGGAGGTCCCCAGGCATTTGTTTTACTACGCCAGGGCACGATGGCGACACCGATAAATCCGCTCATTCCTTTGACACCCGCGCTCGCGACTAAAGAAATATCACCAGGAAATAATTGCGGCTTATCAAATCCGGCATCAAAGACGTTATATCCGCCTACTCCATTATCTATAGCGACTCGCAATCGGCCGGCTGTTGTTGAAGTTGTCAAACCGCTGATTGCAACTTCATTCAGAAAGACTTGCGCATTCGTATTTTCGCTGAGAAATAGTAATGCTGCATTGGCATAACGCAGAAATCCAGCATAAGGTAAGCGATTACTGATCAAACCTCCGGCAATCGACGCCCGTTGAATATCCGAAGCAAAGATGCGTGTCCCAACATTTTGAGTAGAGATTTGCAATGGTCCATCTGCAACCACGATTCCACCGAGCGGTCTTAACCAGACATTCGAACCGCGCCGGATACTGCGTTGCAATGCTTCCGCTGCAAGTGCCGGAGTTGATGAAAAATAGCCGGCAGAAAACTCTATTTCGATGCTGTTTAAATTGTTCGGTGTAGGCATTTAAGGTGCACCAGGCGTGATAATCTTCGAAGTCTTGCGGATCACCACATCGCAGAGCGCGAAAACTAACAGGTCCTGCAGCTCGGGCGGAAAATCATCAACTTCTTGTGGCGCAAAACTGGCAGTCACACGCAAAGGACCATTGACGCCGACGATATCATCAGGAATAGATACCGGGATGCCGATTGCGCGCGTTGCGATCACACGATTTTTTAAACAGTAATAAGCGAATTGCGTAGGCAGAGGTCCGAGGAATTGTTGATAATTGAATATCGGGACGAGATTATTACCATCGGCATCCGTCACTCTCCCAATATATATTCCCTCTTGCTGGATTTCACCGGCATTCAATGTGATGCTGCCAACCGCACTTAAAAGATCACCCTCGCCTGATCCATCGAGCGTGATCAGATAATTCTGTTGAAGTAGCGTGCGCAACGAAGGATCATTCATGACCTTCGTTGATAATTCGCCGATCGCCTGAAACGCACACGCGGCAAGCTCGAATTCACTTTCCACCCACACGCGCGCCTGAGCATCTCCCGCACTTAATGTGCGTTTTGCCCGTTCAGTTAAATCGTTAAAAGTCATTACCGATTAGCAATCACGTTTCTTTATTCGATCGTTATCGTTGTCGTTATATGAGCGGATGATCAGCAGTCGCTTTGCGCGTTCCACCAAAATATTCAGTGTCATGTGACCTGGAAGAATTACCGGATGCTGGATCATTTCGAATGGCGCAACCAATCCATCAGGATGGATTAAAGGAATCCCAGCGGGACGAATGAATATTGACGGACCTAAAACTTCTAATGGCGCAACCAGCCCACCAGGAAAGATTAAATGAATCCCTGGAGGATGAAGGATTACGCCTCCCGGTAACACCTCTAGTGGTGCAACCAGACCACCAGGAAATACTAAATGAATCCCGGTTAAGGCAATAATCTGCGCGCCGCTGCTTATCGCAGTTTGGCCGAACCGCTCTGATGAATGGATGCCAGCCGGAGCGATGGTGACCGCTCCGGCCTGTATCGATGTACGACCAAATCTCTCTTCACTGCGAATGCCGGCGAGGATCGCAGTGATGCGCGCCTGTACTGATGTTTGGCCGAAGCGTTCAGCTGAGCGAATGCCGGATAAGGCTAAAGTGACCGCGCCGGCCTGCGCCGCTGTCCTACCAAAGCGTTCGGCTGAGGCAATACCGGATAACGCTAAGGTAACTGCGCCGGCCAGCGCGGTTGTACGTCCGAATCTCTCTTCCGATCGTATCCCAGCGAGTAATACGGTATTGAGAGAGCGTACTGTAGTCTGACCGAAACGCTCTGATGAATGAATACCTGCCGGCGCAACAGTGACCGCTCCACGAGCGACGACAGGTACGCCGAAACGCTCTTCTGAGCGAATCCCGGCAAGTGAAACAAATTGTGTGGTATCAGGAGTGCCGATCGCCGCCATTGCCAGCGGCTTACGGCGCTGAACCGGCACATGGCGATATACAGGCATTTATCCCTTATTTACCGATATTCAACGTAAAAGACCGATAGAGTGAGTGTCATCGAGGCGGCCGGCGCAGTTAACAATTTGATCGCAATAAAATCAGTTTGAGGTGTCCAGATGCGCGCCTCCGGAGTAGGGAGATATGGATATTCACCATTGAGCACATTCCATACTCCATCCCACAAAATATCCCCATCGGTTCCTTCGGCACTGGCGTTATATCCGGTTGCACTTGTTCCGCCGACCGCGAGCGATGCCGGATCATTGGAATTGATCTTTACCGGCGTTGCGCTTGTGACAGTCGCTGTCGCTGTCTTGCGCAATATTTGGAGCGCGAGCAATTCAGATGTTGTCTTAGTGGTTTGCGCCAGGCGAAAATCCAGGATTTCAATGGCTGCCGCGCCAGTCTTGATCTGCATTAAGGTTTTTGCTGCAGTTACCGCAGTCGCCGGCATGCGGACGCTGTAAACATATCCTTCATTTTTCATGGTTTAATCCCACTGACCGACGCTGACAACGGTTGTGGACCCGATGCGTTCTATTTCGATGAATGATCCGATTGAGAGAACAGATGCAGATGCAGTGACCATTGTGATTGCTGGAATCATCGTCCCTGCTCCGGTAACTTCAAATGTTCCGTCAATCGAAACGATCATCGCGGTATTTCCTGCAGCAGTAACTATCGAAGCCACCGAAGTTGATGTAACAACCCATGTCCCGCCGACACCTGCCGCAGTTGACGCCGATGCCACATCTTGACCCCAGGCATGCCATAGCCATGCGCCAACCGTTGCCGTACCCGCGCCGAGAAGATTGACCAGCAAGTTACCGCTGGTAGCCGACATCGCCGTAAATGCGAGGAGTGCTCTAACTCGATAACATCCTGTTTCTAATGTGATCCGGCCATTTGTAGGAGATGTGAAGATCGCCTGTGAACTTGTATTGCTGGTAAATGTGCGAGTCGCATCCGCGCGAATGAAATGGCGAATTGGAATTATCCCGCGATTGCCGGCATCAGTAGTGCCATACAGACAATTGGCGTCTAATTCAATCGCGCCGGCCTCCGCGGTTGTCAGCAGCGTACCGGAAGTAAATTTCGGCCAACTATTGGCAGTCGCCGAGCCAGCGGCAAAGACATTCGCAGTATTCGCGAAAGTTTTCGCCTGTGTCAGGGTCATTTCCTTTGAAACACCCCCTTGACTGACATGCCATGAATCAGTGCCGGCCGGCGTAGTCACATCCGGCAAATTAGGGATTGTTGAATCAGCCATTTACATTCTCAATAAGGGATTTACTTTTGTTTCGGCGTAGCCAGGCGGGAAAGGTTCAGTTGTGTTGGCATCCAGGAGAATAAAGCCTAATTCATCGCTTTGCAGGATTCGGCCATTACCATCAGATAAAAGCTCATAGCCGTAAGTAACCGCCACCGCTCCGAAGGAGAATGCCGCAAGATCGTTGGTCCCCACTGCTGTACCAGTAATCGCCGTTTGATCTGCTGTGCCCGCAGAAGACTGATCGAGCACCGGATCAGTAGTAGCTGTTTGATTGAAATACCAGAGACCGCTTGGGCTAAGATCAAGCCACGACTGCGCAGTAGCTGTCATTCCTTCGAGTTGTCCATCGCTTAGGACACTGTTCCAGAGACCAGAGATCAGAATGTCGCCTTCCCAGAAATACTGTGCGCCACCGTCATTACCCAAACCGAGTTGGAGACGATTGGTTGCCGCTGGTCCATTGCCGATGGTTGAGCCGGAGTTTTCGTGTGTCCAGGTAGTGGAACTGAAGACGTATTTGTGGAAACGAGGTGCGACTGTGCCACTAGCCTTCGTGACCGCTATCAGTGCCCAACTATCGCCAATGGTCAGAGTGAGCGAGGCGGCAGCTGCAAAACCCCCAAGGTTGTCAGTGACTAGCATTAACCGGCGTGGAATGCCGGAACCCGAGTTGGAGACGCCGAGAGTCCAGGCTACCTGATCAGATGCGGCCCCATCGAAGCCACCCCCAGGGGATGAGTTGTGGGTGTCATCTGTCCATCTGACTATTGCTGCAAAAGTAGCAGGACCGAAGGCGAAGTTGCATGCACCTACCGCTGTGGTAATGAAATCATCGACTCCGTCAAAGGTTCGCCCAGTTGCCATAAATCAAAGCTTCATGATGTTAACTAGGGTATTGTTATCCCATTGAATCGTGATATCGCCGCCATTCGGCGTCACCGGGAGATTTGATCCGGTAGAGACTGAATCCGCCCGGCTGCCGGCTGTGATTTGCGCAGCGAGCGATGAAACGGTAATTGTGCGATCGCCGGCATTTGCCAGAGCTGAGAGCGTGGCCGATGCCCCATTCGAAAACGCCAAAACCGTACCATTCGGTATTCCAGCAACCAGGCGTTCAACTCCAACGGTAGTTGCCGCTGCCGCCGCTGTCATAGCGCATACAACAATTTGGTGACCATCCATCAAGGCCAAAACACGTGAAGTGCTTTCCACTCCACTATCGCGATACATAATGATCGCATTGACGACTGAGCCTGAAACGGCAGTGAAAGTTGAGTCTGATGCATCGAGCACGCCGGACACATTGGTTTTACTAGCCAGTGTTTGGGGCGTTCCCACCACTGCCGCTGAGAAATCATCCCAATGTGAGCCGGCAGTGCCCGGACCTAAATTAAGAGCAGTTCCACCCGATGTATATGTTCCAGAGCCGGCAATATTCGAACCGGTAAGAGGATCAGTTAATTCAAAAGTATTCGTGGCTTGATTGGCGATTTTAAAAACGCCATTAGCCGCAAGATTGCCCCCGACATTGATGATCGAGACTAAATCGCCATTAGAGAATCCGTGAGAGGTTGCCGTGATCACAATCGGAGTCGCGTTAGTTGCTCCGGTGATTGTCTTTATTCCGACATCGGTTGTGCTATAACTAACGAGCGCGACTTTGATCGTATCAACCAACCAATCGACATCAGCATTGCCCCAGTCTTCGCGACCGCGTTCAAACATCGCATTTGCCATATTCAATTTTCCTGTTAATTTGCCGTTGACGGCGCAGATTGCGCCAGGCCATAGAAATTGGGATCAGCATGGGCACGGATTTCTGCCAGGTGCCGTAAATATTCAGCTTGCATACTTCCCTGCAATTCCATGAACATTCCTTCTTTTGGCGCAAGAATCGCGACCGCGCCGCAGACCAGGCCACGCTCATGGTTGTCATCGATTGGAAGATTTAACGAGAAGTTAGTAGGACGTTGAAAGACACATACTTCAATTACAACGGCTGTCCGAGTGTGGAGAATGCGATTGCCGTTGATGCAATACCAATAAGTATCGAAACCGTTATATACAGTTGCGGCAAATCGGTTATAACTGCGAATGCGATCGACGCCGACTGGAAGACATGCCGTTGAATCACTTGCATCCCTTACATAGCCAGGCAAACCGATTATCGGGAGTCCGCCCACGCTCAACCGTGGAATAGCTGTACCACTTGGCAAACTTCCAGTGAAATCGGTAAATCCCTGTCGCTCCGGATGCAAAGGAGTCTCAGCGATCGTTTTAACGATTTCAACAACGGTTTTCGCTAAGGCGTCTTCGATTTGTGTTTTCGTGAAATCAGGTCCGATCAGTGTGGCATCTGCGATTGTCCCGGAATAATTCGTATCGGCTAAAGCCGAAGTTGTCCCAGTAACCGCACCCAGGATGTTAGCAACTTCCTGTTTGACCTTATTCCAGGAAACGCTCATGTCTGTGGGACTCTAACCGCATAAGAGACAAAAACATTTCCAGTTCCGGTTGCGCTGTAATCCGAAAGCTTGATAGGTTCGCCTGAGACCGGATCAGTACCGCCAAAATGAAATGGAACGCCGACCGCGAGCGCCGCCATAGCCACGCCATTTGCCCCAACGATTCGCAATGTCGCGGCGTCACCTGTAACAACAACGTCATAGCCAAATATCGTTTGATCAGCGGTGAAGGCGGCCGGCGAAGCGAAAGTTATCCCATAATATTTAACAGCCATATCATCCCTCGTAATATTCCGAGTCCTGGAAACCTCGTAGCACGGTCAGGCCAGGCTGCCGGTCAGTTGCTATATATTTGCGGTATTCGCGATCGTGGTCTTGCACTGATTGATTGAGCGTGATGCCGAGTTCACGCCGCTTTTCGATATTTTGTTCTTCAATATATCCCGGCCATTCAGTTGCCGGCAGACAAGACCATGCGACCCGCAGACAGAGCAAATTTTCTCCAGCTGGAATCGAAAAGCTATTTCCGAGCGCATCAGTATTAGGCTCTGTCGTGTCATACCAGATTTTATAAAACGCCGTCTGTGTGGGCTTAGGCATGACCTTAATCGATACTCCACCATTTAGATCTCGAATAAAGATCATGGTATTGACGGAGAATTTATCCCCGGTCATGGTGTAATTCCAATCAACATCCGTGACATAAGGAGAATTGCCGCCGAGGAGTGACGATTGCAGCGACATGCGGCGCACAGGACGCGCGACGAAATTTGGATCAGTCGGGTCTATCGCCTCAACCAAAACATCTTTGCCGAAATTAGTTGCCATCAAAGGATAGATATCTTCAGTCTGATTGACTGCAATGATGGTCGAATCGATCGCCCAGCTAACCGGCGTATTGAGTGCCTGGTTAAATAATAAGCCGGCATTCTGGCGCAGATGATGCCAGATGATCACCTCAGACGGATGTGCAGGATGAGGTTCAAGCAGATTCAAGCGAACCTGCGATATCAATTCACGATATGTGACAGGCATTATTCTTGTGGAGGATTCTTACGTGGCCGACCGGGACCTTTAGCCACATAATTAGGTTCGCCGATCAGTGATTGACGCAGGATTGCCAGCTCTTCACGAAGCAAACGATTCTGCTCATTCTGCATTTCAAGCACTTTGAGTAGTGCGTTGTTTTCTGTTGTTCCTTGTGCAGCAAGGATTTCCGGCACTTTATCGAAAACTCGATTCTGTGCGGCCGCCATATCATTCAGCGCCGAATCACGACGACGCCGATCGAGGCGAGACAGGGCGCGGAGGCCTGGACGCGAATATTTAAGTATCGGCCGGCTTTCTTCTTCATCGACTAACATTTCATCATATGCGCGCGAAGCCGCGATCGATGCAAGCATCTCCTCACCGACTGTCTGTAATATCGTGTTTTTGTTTAGTTTACGAAGCGTCCTTTCGATATGGTCTCCGATAATCGCGTAAGGTTTGGGAATATCTCCATTGTCCCAGGGGCAATAAGTTTGATCGATCAAAAGGGCTGTCACACGATCTGGATCCATACCCCGGAGTGCGGTCAATTCACGCACTCCTAGATGATTATATTGATTCATGATCGCATCGTAGATTCCCTGTGGGCGCAGTTCGTATTTTGCCTCTTGATGCTCTTTATCCATCCATTCTTTGCGTACCGCAATTCTCATATCCTCCGGAACATCATTGATCCGTTCCCAAATCGGAAATGGCAGGATAGGAGCAACGCGGCAACGCCTGATAAAGCCTTCTTTGATTTCCGGCCACGGTAGGTCTTCGGCAGCAAACCAGAGATAGCGATTAACTTTTTCATCGGTAAAAGTTAACTCTTCGACTATTGGTTGTGGCGTACGAACGCTATCAGCTGTTGCCCTTGCCATCGGTTCCATGCTTTTTTCTCCATCGATTAATTTGTTCGATCGTTGCGCCCGATCGAGAATGCCCTGATGTAAACATGTATTTACCCCAGGATGCGCGTGTCGGGTCCTCTGAGAGCATACCGGCGTGAGTGTGAAGGGCATCGAGCGCAATCTTTGATAGTGACACTGTTAATCTATCCCAATAGCCCTCAACACCCTTTTTCGCTTGCTTGATTGCATGCGCTTGCTCTTCAGGCGATATGATTCCCGGCCTTTGTTCTTTTTTCTGTTTGATCTGATAGACGGCAGCTTCGAGAATCGCTAAATGTTCTGCGCCAGGCTCAGCATATGCGCCATAACAGATTGAATCGGTAAGTTTGGCAGCATCGCAACAATGAGAAGTGTGATCTGCAATCATGCCGCCTGAGATTCGGCCCGGATAATCCAATTCCAGCGGAACGTAATAGCCACCGTGTGGTTTACGCGGGTTATATCGATCGCCATTTTGATCGATATATTCTCCGGTCAATGCGCGATGAATCCAGGCATCTTGATTTACTGGAGTATCCCAGGAAAGGCATGCGACATCTGGAGGAATAAGGCGTTCAAGGACAAAGCGAGGGGGAGGTATATCGAGCCATACCTCCCGCCTCCCAATGAGACCTGAAATTGGATCAGTGAACGTGGTAAATGTTTGCTCGCTTGAGTATAGATATCTTGCGCGCCATTCGCCATACCCACCATTGCCATAATCATCCCAATCCTTCGCAATCGGACCCCATTCATCAAACTCTTGTGATTGCGCCCAGATGCATCTTATCCAAGGCCTCCCAGTCTGAATATCTTCCCCCAGCAGGAAATTTAAAGCAGATTGAAAGGCCTTGATCTCACAAGGTTGTAAATGAACGGAAGTAAATGGAAGGCGATTTAATGGGTGATCATTCCCGACCATAGATGAACGCTTGCGCCGTTTGACCGTTAGCCGGCGTCTGACCGGTAGTGAAAGTGAAAGTCACCGAATCACTGTTCTGAGCAGATGTAACGTTATTCGATGAGCCGGCACAGGAAGCCGCGACCACATAACGCATAGTTTGGGTTGTGATTGCGACGGTTCCGGCCGATCCATCGAAAGTTACCTGCCAGATCTCCAGGAGTAGGCCGCCATAGGCTGGGAGGATTTCCGGTGATTTTGGATAAAAACGTGTGGCTGTAATCGCCATTTCCTACCTCCCATCTCCATAGATCAGGAGATCAAGAAATTGACCGTTTGTCCCGGCTGCAAAATTGACGGTAAATCCTGTGGTGCCGACAACGCCGGCATTCGGGATATTGTTGCTTGTTCCGCCAATGCAACCGCGGATTGTTTTAACCGGATCAAATGCCGTGAGTGTCAATGCAAATGTGGTGATTGTGCCATCGAGCACTAAGCGCACTTGCATGAACCCGCTCAAGCCTAATTCGGTTGGTACGCCGGCAATAGGATTTTTTGCCCCTACAGTAATAGCCATGATTCCTCCTTATGGTGCCCAAGAATTCGCTTCGGTAGCCAGGTCAGTAATCGCTGCTCTGACAATCATTCCGTGCGCTGATCGCTGCTTCACGTAGAAATTAAGATCAGTGCCCATATTTCCGTAGATCGAATCCGCCCCGGTGCCGTTAGTTCCCTGCTTCTGTTTGAGCTTGTGTCCGGTGCCATCCTGGAGAAATCCCCATTTACGTTTTTCGATCTTTTTAAGATCAGGCTTGTTGATAAACGCCAGACAATCTTCATCGAGCGTGGTTATTTCCATCAGTTTCGAATCGCCCATGCCGACGTTGGTGATTGTTCCATCCCACTTTTGCCCGACCTGAAGTTGCAAGAAATTGATTCCTGTGCGTCCGTAGGCTTCGAGCTGAGCGACCGAACCGAGGATCAGGAGCGCAACCTGCCCGGCCTTGACGCCGCGGCGATATTTGATTTTGTTTTTGAGTCGCATGACGGTCGACGGCTGGAGCGGAGCGCCGGCCAGGTCTTCCATAGGAGATTTCAATTCCGGATATTGCGACGGCAGCAATCCCTGAAACAATGTTGTTGTATTGTTGATCAGATAGCGGATGCCACGATGGACACGATTGATCGAAGACCCACTTCCCGGATCATAGAGGACCAGGAAATCAGTCGATGCCGGTGTTACCCCGAGTGTAGTTTGCGGTGTGAGAAAAGGCGTAGTTGCCTGTTTACCCACGGCTGCCGCAACGATATTAGCCTCACGTAAATTGTTCGATGAGTCATAAAGCGCATAGCGATGATTTTTATAAAGAAACTGCGCGCCCTTCGAAGTAAAAGGCGTGAGCGTGGGAGTTGTTGTGAGAACGATATTAGTCGTGGTTGAACCGGTGCCGACGACGGCTTTAGTCCCCAGGCCATTACCCATGCTCGCTTCTTCGATTTCGCGAATTGCGCTGGCATTGATCCGCGCGACTTTATCGGCAAATGAGACCAGCGAAGCCTCTTTGCCAGCGTTCATATCGTCGTAATCATCGTTAGTGATTTCGATCGATTTGCGATAGCGCGCGTACCCGACATACATCTTGGCGTATTCGTTCGATCCTCCTCCCGGTTCACTCCCGCCTGCAGTGATATAGGCGTGTGAGGGGTCCGGAACGAATTCCGCAGTGATTTCATAGCCCTTTTGATTGACCCACTGACCAGGAATACCCGAGGCGATTTCATTAACGAAGACCGCCTCATCCTGATACTGTTGGGCGATTTCTTTGTCCTGCAATTGCTGAAGGAACACTTCAGTATTTGCATACTGAGTTGTAGCCATAGTTCTCCCCCAAATGTACTGATTGGACTTTAGATTAGGTTAAGTGCGTGGAAAGTAACTGAGGACGTTAGCAGGATCGTATTGGCCGGCCATATCGGGTTTTGGTAATCCGTTACCGTTTGGCTGTGGAGTCGTACCCGGTGAAGGTTGGCGCATCCCGCCGCGCAAACGATTGACATGCGCGATGATGTCATCGTAATTGCTTAGTCGCATCAGTTCGTCAAACTGGCGCGCTTTACTTTCACGCTCATTCAGCCAGGTTGCTTGTTGCGTCGCAATCGATTTAGCTTTTGCGACAATCAACGGCAATTTTTCACGGATACCCCGGACATTTCCCCGATCAACCATAGCTTCCAATTCATTCCAGAGCGCCGCCCCCTCTTCACTCTGATAAAGAGCGGTTTCAGTCGCACTGAGAACGAAATTCATGGCTTGTTCGTTAGCTGGAAATATTTGGGTTAGTGACTGTTGAATGATCGAGCGAACATCATTGTAGACTTTGGATTTTTGCTGATACGCCGCTTCATCGCGCGCTTGTTTGGCTTGTTGCTGCTCTCTTTGCTGGCTGTAGTGGATTTGGGCATCTCGTTTAAGATTCCAATCACGAATAGCCGGCTGCATGAGTGCATATTCCTCTTGCACTGCAGGAGGCAATAAACGAAATACTTCCTGCAAGTCTTGAGGAATAGTTGCAAGTACACCAGGATCGACGGTTGAATTTTGCGGGACCAGGCCCATGCCTTCGACATACCGTAGTAGCTCATTCGGATCAATATTTTGCAATACTGCCGCTTGAACTCCAGGGTCTGTCGTGATGTCCGACATAAAGCGTTCAAAGGCTGCCGAATCCTGATATAGCCCTTGATAGAATTCGCGCCGTTCATCGGGATTTTCCGAAAACAGCTTATCCATCAGCTCTACATCAGTCTGGACATAATCCAGTCCGCCCCGCTGGTCTACCCAGGCCTTGAGCGGTTTATGATCAGCCTCAAGCGATTTGTATCCTTTGTGTAACGAACTGAACCTATCACGCCACTGGTCAGGAATATTCGCCAGCTCATCATCTGTGAGATTTGCTGGAGAATCCTCAGCGCCGGCGTCAACGCTGCCTTCGTTTCCACTTGGTACAGTTGGGTTTGCTTCTTGTCCTCCGGTGTCAGAGGAACCCGAACCCAGACCAGATTCGTTTGCAGTCGAAGCTTCTGCAGTTACACCTTGATTGTCGTCTGGCATAATTCGTTAATTTGTTATATATTTCGGTAGTTTATGGCTGAACCACAAACAACAAAAGCCAGTCGATGAAGACTGACTTTCGTTGCGCTCAACAATAGACATGCTCTAGAGAGCATGGAATTGTTGGATTCAGTATATATTATTTTTTACGACGACGCCCAGCAGCTGCCATAGCTGTCATGCGTTTTTGACCATATTTTTTTATCCCTGCAGCAGCAGCGACGGCTGCCGGATTTTTTGCGCCACTTGCCGCTGCCGCGCGTTCGACTGCCTTAAATCTCGCACCGCTACCAAGCGGAGGTTTTTTCTTCATTGCCATATAGCCTCACTTAATTCTTTGAAAAGGATGGGAAGATGATTAGAGGATATTCTTTTCGTTTTGCTTTGATTATGAGTCTGCTCTATTTAGCTATTGCGCTTTTCTTTGCCTATTACGCGATCTTCCGTTAACCCGCACCCGCAGCAAGTGCCCCTCCCTGCGATTGTGGTGCCTGTGGTTGCATTTGTTTGCTCGCAGGCTTGCTGCTACCGCCTGGTTTAGATTTTCCGGCCTCCCTGCCTTCTTCTGGAGGCGGCATTGGCATGGGCTGTCCCGCCATAGCCAACGCGCCTAATGTCTGTTGCTGCATGCCTTGCGCCTGTAAATGTGCATCCTGGAGCACACCAACCGCTTCGATCAATTCAGCCGGCGCATTCAATCCTTCATCAGTCGTAAGCCATGTACTCAAGTATTCCGCTGCTTCCATATGCCCACGCTCACGAAAATTGAATGGCGGCTGAATGGCGCTAAATAACTGCTGTCCTATACCAATTTCCTGTAATCCCATCTGCCCTGTTGCCGGATCAATTTGCGGTTCCGCATTGATGAATCCCGCCTGTTGGGTCATTTCTTGTAATTGCTGCATTTGTGGAAGTAATGCCGCCATCTGTTTGATCCGCCAACGAGCAGTCCTGACAGCAATCGGGAAGATATCTTCTGAAAATTTGATATCGTAGATTTCGGAAAATTCGGCGAGCAGTTTTGGCGGAAGTTGGAGCATACCCGCAAGACCACCAACCGCAACAAGGAAACCTTGCAGGTTTGTTTGCCGCTGTTCTGCAGTACGCGGCAACCAGGAATTTTGCACAGTCTCTACTTCGAAGGTTTCAGGGATATCGACAGAGCTTAAATATTCCCCTTCGATCTGCCCATATGTGCCAGCATATTCGATATATCGTTTGTCCCAGCAGTATTGTCTGAATTTTTTCAACACTCGTTTGATTATTCCGACGCGAAAATCCGCAAACTGCGCAAGCACCGTACTCGAAATCGATTGCGCGAGTGATTGCGCAATACGGGCTCCACCTAGTGTCTCGTTATTAACGCTGGGCAATCCTTCAGTAAACTCAGTCGCATTTGCAGCAAACTGAATTAAAGACCGCATAGCCTGCAGTCCCTGCCAGATGCCTTGCGGGAACGGCGTAGGTTGCTCAGCCACGATCGCATTCTCAATCGTAGCGCCGTCCCGCAAGCCGAGGTTAGCCGCATTAACCGGAATCGGTCTGAGCGGATCACCGGACATATCACCAGCATCGATCAATTCAGGGTTATATCGCTTCGGAGGAGCGGCATGGTGTCGCATCCAAAGATTCCATAATGAATGACCGGTATTTGACATACGCTGAGGTTCACACATTGCATCAATGCCTTGCGCCAGGCCGCCCGAGGCTGTTGTGTGATAGCCCATCCAGACCAGATCATCATTTTTGACCGCTTGATATAAATCAACGATCAAATTACCCATCATGATTACATGCACACCTTGTGGGAAAATTTCGGCCAATTTTGTCCCAACAGGAAATTCTACACCCGCGTAAGTCTTAATCGGACTCTGCAATTCAATTCTCTGATAGCGGCGCGGCTCTACCCACATCCTGGATAATGTCGTCTTACCTTGCTGACTCGATTCGCTTTCATTTATGTGCTCTAACTGCGCTTTCGCTCTCAATCCAACATCATCTGTTCTCGCCTGTGGGATCTCGAGCCCTTCATAAGTCGCTTCCAGATCATCTTTGTCATGCTCTTCTTCCCAAAGGATAATAGGCGATTTCTCCAAACCTAAGCGCGCATTCCAGGTGATGTTATAAATACTGATCAGATCACATTTCACATCGCCAGTATGGTAAGCCTCTTGTCCGGTTTCGATTTCCATCTCAACTTCCGGAACCTGCATAACATCGAGATTTTGCGAACCGCAATTTGCGCATGTCTGCTCTGCATCTTTTTCCAGCTCACCGACCATTCCACAGTCAGTACACCGATAGGCATCATTGCCGAGCTTGACCGGTCGACGATCTGTTACCGGTCGATATGCCTTCCCTGCTTCCGCCTCCGGATCATAGTAAACATATGCAATCAATGATCCATTGAACTGCCCTGATTTACTCGCATCGATCACATTCGTTCGCACCCAATACTTTCCATCGTAAGAGCTGGCAATATTCCGTAGTTTGCTTGCCGCCATCTCTTGATCCGGAGTTTCGCCCAGGCCGGAGAATCGATAATCAACGCGACTGGCAATCCATTTTGCAACATTGACATTCACCCAAAACTGAAACTCATTGAGAGTGAAATGCACCGGTTTGGGATCATCGACACGCCAGGTATTGGTTAGATCAGCTTTGCGCAATCGCTGATAGCCACGGTAATAAAATTCATTCTTCTGAGAAGACATGCGCCGTTTAACCCACTCATCGGTTTCTCCCTCGCGGCGCAGCTCTGCCCGGAGTCCGGAAAAGAATTCCACCGGGTCTTTTCGAATATATTGGCGTTGCTGTTTTTGCTGCTCTAATGGCTGGAGCGGCGCAAGATTAGGAGTGTCTTCCATCGATGCCAGTTCGTTCTAAGATTGCCGATCGCACAGCTTCGCGTGCATCCTCGCTCCAATCGATTACAAAGGATAGCAGTTTTATATCTCGCCCTTTTTGCCGATAGGTCTTCACCCCGATATAGCTATTTCCAACCTTAAAACCGTAATTGACGCCTTTAACCCGTATCCTCTGCATTTTCATATTTTGCATTTAATATTAGTTATTATCTTTATGATAGACTGAAAAAATAGCTTTGGTAATATACCTCTGGTCGAAAACTTCAGAAAACCTCAACAATTAAAAGAATGGAGATACAATGAAAGCATTAAAGCTTAGTTTCATCTTTACTTCCCTAGCCTGCATCGCTGCTATCGTTGTATGGGCGCAAAATCAACATTTCATATTCGCAACCGCAGCTCTGAGCGGAAATAATGTAATCGTAAGTTGGAAAGAAGCTGGATTAGGCGATAATCAAAGAATCGATTACATCGCCAGTGCCGATGCAACCGCAACTTATCACTGCGTTAATAATGGCGGCCAATGCCCTGATGCCGCTAATAAGGTAACTGTATCAGGACCCGTCACCGCTTCGGGCACGTTCACGTCAGGTAAAAATGGTCATATCACAGCCAGTCTACAATTCGGACCTCCAGGCCCAGGCAGCTTTGCCTGCCCTCCCGGACAGAATCTAGTATTGACTGACTTTAGTTTTTCGAACATTAAAATAACCGACGTTACTAACAATGTCTCAGAAAGCGCGGTCCCAAGGTCTCTTTCAGCCACAATCTTTGTATGCCCTGAACCTTGACAATCAGTCACCTGACATTTACATTATCGCTGTCAAAATTGTCTATATTGGTGATATTTTACCTTAAGACAGTCGAACTAATGGAGAGGGGATTCTCGCGTGACTGGGAGAATCCCCTTTTTGTATTTAATCCCCATCATCAGCTTGACAGAATGCAAATGAACATTTACATTTTGTCCCGGTCAAAAGGTTTGTTTGAAACCATCTGTGATAAAGCGAATGGGATTCTATGGTCACTGTGGAATCCCATTTTTTCCAATTATGAAAGAGCGATTATTCTTTTATCTTACCCTGGTAATTGTCTTCTTAATCTCTACTGATCTGCATGGCCTATGGTCTAATTTTACCGGTCTATTACTTTTCTTATGTATAATATTTTGGTGTGAACACGCATTCAGATTAGGCCAGCAATCCAAATAATCATATATCTTCGAAGACACTCCCAGGATATTCTTTTTGCTGCCGCTGCCAGAGGATACGATCGACTTCACCCGTAGTCTTTCGTCCTTCCCTGACATCATTAGCCAGCATCCAACCCTCAGATGGCGTGAATATCCCTGCTTCTACCCGCTCATTTATCCTGTCATCGATAATCGCCAGGTCTTCAGAACTGAGAGACGCCGGCCGAGCGATCGCAGGTTGAGGCATGTTCGATTCATTGGTTGACCTGAATCCTTTCAATCTTAGCAATTGATCGAAAAGATGTTCTTCTCTCTCGCGCGCCGCACGGTCCCTTGTCTGGTATTCTCGCCGCCAGTATCCCCGATCTTTAGCAAGAAACCAGACAAGGACCCCAACCGCCAGATAGCTGCAAGAAATGGCGATTACTAGGCTGAGAATCATATCAACGCGCTTTAAGGGAGATTCAGATACACCCAAAATGCTTAAGCATGCAGAAAAGAACTATAACCAACGCAATCAAAACTACCCCTCTGATTGCAACCTCTAGTATCTGGATGATTTGAGCCATAGTCTTTAGCCTCTACTACCATGATAAGTAGCTGGGAATGTCGGATCTTGCGCCGTGAATTGCGCCTCCCAGGTAGCCGTAGTATTAGAATTCGCGACCTCAGTATTGGTATAGATGCCCATCGCATTCAGATTATCTACATGCCGATTGGCAATCTCTGCTAAGGCCTTATCCGTTTCGTGGATTGTCGCCGATGCGAACTGTGCCCGGTTCGAAGCTTTCCACTGATCAATGGTTGTATTGGCAGCTTGATATGTGCCCGAGCCTACATAATCGATCAATTGATTCGCCTCGCTCAGACCTCTACCGATATGGTTTCGAAACTCTTCATGCGCTAGTGCCATGTTTCCTCCTCATGGGAAATCTGCTATAGTCTCACTGCATTTGATGACTTTATTAACCGGTCGAATGCTGGTAGGACTACATTTCTGGAAAAAATATGTCTTGCCGTTTTTGTCGACCGGTTTATTTTTTCCTACCATACCCAACAATCGCTGGAGTAGCCTTCCGTTTCGCAACTGTCGCCTCATAATTGCGTGTCACAGGTGGAGTCCCAGGCTTGCGGCGCGCATTGTAAAACTTCGCCGCTTTAGTTTTCGCCGCTTCCAGGCTCATGCCCTCATCTACAAGCTTATCGCGTATTTTCAAATATCCGGCAGGCATAAGACCTCCCTATTCTGGTTTTCGCTTTCCCGGTTTATCCGGCTTATGCTCTGTCTCGGGGTCTCTCATCTCAATCCCTGGATTCCAACTCCCATCCGGATAATCAATCCTAGCCAGTTCAGCAGATTTAAATAACGCCGCATAGTATTGCTCCATCAGCGTTAACTCTTCTACCTCCCTGCCCTCGCATAGCAATCTATGCACATGCTTTATCTCATCCGCTGTGGTCTGCAATATCGCTTGCTGCTCAGTATCAGATACCTTTGACGCCAGTTTCAAATATTCATGATTCGTCAAAACTCGCACGCTCATATGATGACCCCCTATATGATGTCACTCGCTCCACCGCTGATGTCTTCCGTTAACTCGCTATCTCTTGTTTGTGGCCGCCGACGCTTGATCAGTTCCGCCTTGATCTCTTCAATCGTTTCACGCCTCGCATCGTAATAGCCTTGCGCGACCTGTGGAGACAAGGTCCGCAAGTGTTCATCCTTCCAGGTCTCCGGTAATCGCTCATTGATCTGTTCATCCAATGTCAATGGCTTGATCGTAGGACCCCACTCTGCAAATATCCCTCTAAGTGAATCCATCGCATCGTCATACCACTTGTACGGCACAGGTATAGATTGACCTCGCTGCATGGTTGGTGGAGTGTCGGCATACCTATACGCCGCAAACTCGCCCCGATGTCTTGCAAGGCCCTGATCAGTTTTAGGATTGATAAACTCACTGTCATCGACGATCAGGCATAATAATGGCCTACCGAATAAACCGTTTCGAAAAGGAAATGGTTTGTCAGTGTCACGAATCCGTAGCATGTGTCTCAATTGTGCAATCCCTTCCGTTTTGCCCGAGCGCATAGGCTGAAATGGAAGTGCGTACTTTACCTTATACGTGTCGGACTCTGACTTCGCTTCATGAGACATCCGCCATAACTCGATTAAACCGTGATAACTTGTCGTTTCGCCCTGGATTGTCTCCGCAACTGTATCCACCAGCGCACCTTTGAACGTCCGACCCCAATATATGAAATACATTCCAGGCAAAGCAGAATTCGCGGCTGACCTCGCGACAAGGCTAACGACAGCTGGATGTCCATCCGTTGAACCCCAGTCATGACCACACGCGCGCCGCCAATGTTCTGGTATTTGTCGCTGTCTGTAGACACTGGCAAACTCAGACCACGTGATGACGTGTCGGGATAATGCGCCCTCCTCAAACATCGGGAATATGTTCCCTCTATCCCTGACTTGCCAGTCGCCCTCTAAGAGCTGGGCTTTAGTGACATCATCTAGTTCGGCTAAGGACTCTTGATAACTCGCTTGATC